>Ga0075269_10000129_pt1 | contig 12731 bp, 8 predicted proteins | sample SF_Rice_5C_0N_10_FD_69773 | JGI IMG/M metagenome (GOLD analysis project Ga0075269, IMG submission 69773) | Rice paddy soil microbial communities from Twitchell Island, California, USA - SF_Rice_5C_0N_105 | ecosystem: Environmental > Terrestrial > Soil > Paddy field/soil | place: USA: Twitchell... | reverse complement strand
ACCTGAGCCAGGATGCCAACCGAACCCTCCGGCAGGAGCAGCGGATGAAAGAAAATCGGAATTGTAATGGAAATTCAGAAAACCTTTAGTCGAAACATGTAGCTGAGCCCAGAAGTTCAGCCAGACTTCATTAAGCGTCTGATCATAATGGACAATCTTACTTACCGAAGGGATAGCAACATCTCCGGTGTTTTTAAAAACATAATCATAGATAATAAAATCACGATAACCAGGGTAACTCCAGGAATATGATTTTTGGGTAACCGTAATACCTGTAGCCGTTTGAAATGTCACCGAATTCATCTCTTCAGGAAGGAGCGGATTAAAATTTGGCGTTCCGTTATTATTAATTGTATGCGTAAAAGGCTCAATATTTGATAATACTCCATCTGGATTTATTGGTGTAGGTATTGCAGACTCATAAATTAGGAAATCCCTCGGCTGCGGAGTATAAGCAGGCGGAACAGGAGTATTAGCGCCTTTCACAATTATCCAGGGCCCGCTTCGGAAGTTGTGAAAATTAGCGTCGGTAATATATCCATTTGCAGCCTGCTCATCGTGAGGATAATTGAAACCTGCAAAGCCTGGATAGAAACCTATACCGGTTGTTTCCAGGTAATCCCAGACTCCCGGATCTCCTATAAAACCCCAATTATAAAGTGTCTCCCAAAGCTTTCCTCTTGTCTGAGTAGTCGAGTTTTGCTGTGCAAATAAATTTATATTAAGCAAAATTCCTAATACAACTATTGCAACAAAACCGGCCAAACCATGCATCTTTATGTAATTCATTTTATAATTCCGTGTCTCGTTTGAATTAAAATCCAATATTTATTCCGAATATTATTTGCCTGGGAAGATTGTAATACTCTAGCTGATTAGTAAAAGGCGAACCATCAGTGTTCTTTTCCGGGAATTCCCTGAAGCCCGAATTAATAAACTTCACTCTATCAGCAGGGGCTGCCGCCTTTACAATATCCAGATTAACCCATTGATCATTGAATGCATTCCTTATCTCAATAAAGATTGCAGGCCTTAATGTTCCAAGTACAATCTCTTTCCTTAATCTTAAATCAATATTTTTATAAGCAGGCCGTACATATAACTTACCCGCTTCGGAAAATACATCACTACCGATATTCGTGTTTGGATAGTATATCTGATCATCGAGAGAGAATTGCATATTTGAAAGTATTCCTCCAAGAAAAGAAAAATCTGAAGGCGTAGCAAGTGTAAAACCATATTTCAATTTTGCTGGTATAAATACCAGTACGTCACCTATGTTCTGCTGTTCTCCGATTTGAACGTTAGACCCGGGTGCCGCAATAACATCAGGTGATCCCGAACGTCCTTGTATTCCTGTACTCCATGAATAATTCAAGTAACAGCCCCAATATTGAGTTAAAGGCTTACGGATAGAAATTTCTATTCCTTTAGCATCTCCATAATCTCCATTTCCATCTGTCAAATACCTTCCTCCACCCAAAGTGTAAACTGTAACTGTGCGGACTGTATTTGTTATGTCTTTATAGAATGCTGTCAGATCAAGTACAAGCCCTTTTATATTATGTTGAATACCGATTTCATATTCAACTGTCTTCCTTGGTTGCAGAAGCCTATTTCCCATATTGAACGGTGCCGGGTAACCGCTTGGTGATTTATTAAAATAAGTATCCAATATCCCTGTTACATCATAACCTTCACCGTAATCTCCGAAGTTTGCTCTCTGGAAAAAATGTCCGTAAGAAAAATGAAGAACTGTATTTTCAGATATCGGATGCGAAATACCGATACGGGGAGAAAGCTGTCCATATGTTGCAGTCTTTGCCTTCTGCGGATTGGGAACTGAATTTGTCAACGATGCGCCGTATACATCTAACGGGTCAAACGGATCAAGATAAATGTAGTCGTTAGGATTATAAAAATCATATCGCACACCAAGATTCATTATTAAACCTTCGAATTCTAATTTGTTTTGGAAGTATGCATATCCTTCATACGGCCTGTAGGTTTCATCTTCAATCGCGTTGAAAGCTTTAGATTCCTGATATCGTTTCAATATATAATAAAGAAACCCAACGCCGCTTTTTATCTGCCAGAATTTATTTGCTTGACTCGTTAAATCACCTGATAAAGTCAAGCTCTGGTTTTCATCACGGCCTCTGTAATAATATCCGGTAGTGTGAAGGCCGACGAGATCATTATAGCCGCCTGGGATTGGGTTGCCTAATGAATCCACTGCTCTTACATAATCGTACTGCGGGACGCCAAGTTCCCATCCGTTTGGATCGTTTGGGAAAGTACTCTGGCTTTGGTAATCAAAGACTCTGCTGAATTGAATTTGATAAAAGGTATTATTATTAATTACATGTGTTAATTGTAGAGTTTCACCATCTGTATGGCTAACAGGATAGCCTGCAAAATCATAATATGCATATTTATTTTTTAACCCATAAGCAGAAAGCCAATCTGAGTTTAAACTTTCCATCCCATCATCTGTATTTGCAAAATTATAATATGCAGAAAACATCAGCTTATAGTTCTGAGCAAAATTATAATTTAGCTTTGCAGTACCATCGAACCAGGTACCGGTACTTCTAAAACTGTTCTCTGCGATAGGAGGCTGCGATATATATCTTCCCGTAACGAAAAAGAATAAATTTTCTATTCCGGTTGGACCTCCAAGCGCACCTTCAAATTGATATCCGTTTTGGCTCGTTGCATTAGTTAAAGGATGATGAGTCTGCATGTAATTATTATAAGCTTGTTCCGGGGTCCAGCTTGAATTAGGATTATTACCTGGGATGCCGTTTGGATCTACCCATTGATTTGGATGATCAATCCACCACTGAAGATGTCTTGCATTAGCATTTTCCCAATAAATTGGGGATGAATAATCATAATATCCTGTTCCCCAATGTTTAAGCCCGGGAGGAGTCCAGCGTAGTTCAGCTGACCCCTCATATTTGTTTGCACCATCTTTAGTAACAATATTAAATACTCCTGATTGAGCCTGTCCGTATTCTGCATTAAACCCGCCAGTAATAATTTCAAGTTCCTGAATAGAGGATAGATTTATTGTTGTATACGGTGTATTGTTTAACGGATTATCTGCTCTCATACCGTCAATAAGAAAAGCTACCTGATCTAGTGATCCCTGGCGTACAGTCAATTCGCCGGTTGCACTTTTATCAATACCCGGGAGAGTTTGAAGTATTTGAGTCAACTGTGTAGTGGGTTGTGTTGTAATTTCTCTTGCTGTAACATAGTGCCGGGTTGATGTCTCATCTTTCTGTATCAATGGACGCTCTGCCGTTACTACTACTGCATTGCCGACTTGAACTACTGTCTCACTTAATTGGAAATCGAGAGGTGTTGTATGGTTAACATCCACCCTTACTCCTATTTTTATTACGGGTTTATAGCCCACCATGGATGCTTTAACTCTATAGTTTCCCGGCGGAATGTTAAGAATAAAATAATCACCATCCAGGTCAGCAGCGGCACCTGCAGAAAGGCTTTCAATTATAATGTTAGCGCCCGGCAAAGGTTGGCCTGTTGATGCATCGATTATTTTGCCTGCTATCTTTCCGCTTTGAGCAAAGCTAAATTGAGCAAATAAAATAATCAGCCCAATAGATAAGAATGCAGATAAATAATATCTAGAATTAAATTTTATCAAAGCCATAGCGCTTTTCCTTTTATATTTCATTCCATTACTAAAACTGATTTGATGAAACCTTGCGGTTTTTCTTTAGCCGCAATAAACGCTTCTTCAATCTTTTCAAGAGGATAAGTATGCGTAATTAATGACGACATACTTATCTTGCCTTCATTTAATAACTCCATACCGATTCTTGACCCTTTTAATATTGTATCTATATTGCGGAAATGTGCATTTATAATATCGAATGCCATCCAGTTCCAATAGCCAAGGTCATTTATTTTTCTTTGGCCCGGATGATAACCGAATATAACCAGTTTACCTTCCATCCGGCACAGCTCGGCAGCAAGGTTTAATGTAGATTCAATTCCGCCGGCTTCAAAGCAGACATCCGCACCCCTTCCTCCGGTTATATTCTTTACCTCTTCTATTACATTAACTTTTTGAGGATTAAAAATTAAATCTGCCCCCAACTTCTTTGCCTCTGCAAGCATTTCATCGCGTACGTCAACAGCTATTATCTTTTTTGCCCCCAGAAGCTTTATTTCCTGTAGAAGGATCAAGCCCATAAATCCGGTGCCTACAATGACAACTATATCGTTTAGCTGAACATTCGCCCGCATTACTCCGTTAGTTGTACAAGCTATAGGTTCTGAAAGAGCTTCCTTATAAGGAATCCGGTCTGCGATTGGAGAAAGTACACTTGTATTTGCCGCAACTTTTTCCGCGTATCCTTTACCTTCAGTCCAGACCGCAACTCTGTCACCAACTTTATAGTCCTTTACATTTTTACCTGTTTTGATAATCTCGCCGGCAACTTCGTGGCCTATATGCCGCGGGTATTCAAGACTCGCAATCTTTTCATTCCACTGATGCAACTCTGAATGGCATACTCCGCATACTTTAACTTTTACCAAACATTCGTCTTCCGAAATTACAGGCTCAGGCCTTTCTTCTATTCTAAAATCATGTACACCGTATAAAATTGCTGCACGCATTGATATTACCTTATTTTAACATAATAATTTATTAATTTCCCACAGTAAGCTGATCTTAATCATGTATAACAAAAAGGAATCTCAATTTGACGAAGATCTTTTTTATCAAAAAATTCAAGTCAAACGACATACTACTAAATCATTATTAAATTGAGACCATCTATGAACTTTCAACATTCTGATCCGAAATTAACCGATAGAATACTAACCGAACTCTACTTACTACCTACTATCGTCCTTCCACCGTTAATGACGGCTTGATAACCACTTAAATAACCTGTTTTAAGCGGTTATCAAGCCGTTATCCCCGGTATTGGGTCGTTAGTATACCAGTATTTAAGTTACTTTCCATTTTAGGCACCAGGTAATTGCTACAATTATTAAGGTTTCCGAAATCCAATATAAAGAAGACAGCCGCAATTTTTACTGTATAAAATTGCAAGTATACTTTATTAATAAAAACGGCTAACTTCACTTAAATAAACAGAAACCTTCGAGGCTCAAGTTCTGCAGCCCCGAAGGTTTCATAGTATATTATTTAAGGAGGATCATCTTTTTAGCTGCCATCATACCGCCAGCTTCGATACGGTAAATGTATACACCGCTTGCCAGTGTACTAGCATTAAACTCAACCGAATGGTAACCGGCCGCAATCTGCTGATTGTTAATCAATGTTGCCACTTCCTGTCCGATAACATTGTAAATTTTCAATGTTACATTTGTCGCTTTCGCAATATCAAATCTAATAACCGTAGACGGGTTAAACGGATTTGGATAATTCTGCTCAAGCGAGAACTTTGCCGGAATGCCTGAGCTATAGTTTTCTTTAATCACACCTGTGGTAGAAGATTTGAAGTTTAACATAGCCCAATATTCGGAGGTCAGCAGCATAGCTCCACCGGGATCAGATATATCTGATACTGGTGCGGTAAGTGGTTGATTGGCTATATCAGGCTGCCAGCAATAATATGCATACGCATCACTTGCGGCAGTATCATGTTGAAGCGAACCCTGGCTTCCTCCAACATTGAATGCTATAGATGCATCGTCTGTAATGTTGGGATTATAGATAGCCATTTCAACATCCCACGTCCCGGTATTCTGGTTAATGGTCATTGCCCATCGAGCATATTTGGAAGCATAAAATATAGCTTGCGTATCTCCGGGGCATTCTTGATATTGCGGCGGAATATTAGTAGGCTGTGTTGCATTTAATGTTGCCGAATCAGCCATTATCAAGTAATGATACGGCCCATCGGGCGCCGTATATACGTTACCATCGTATGTATATCCATCGTCGCCCATATCAACCCCCAGCCTGTTTGAAAGCCCGACAAATAATTGATCACCAACCCATTGACCGCCCCAGTATAGTCCGCTGGAATCATTAACAATATCTTGAATATGTAAGAACAGATAAAGTGTATCTTTAGACCATAGGGTTCTTCCATAATAACTAACATAATCCGGTTCTGTTAAGGTACGCCCATAGGGATTGAACCAAATATTGTATCCGCTGTTTGTAACTAGATTTATTTGACCGGCATTATTCCATGCAGATTCATTCATTTTCCCATCAATTGTAATAGCACCTGAATCTGCCATTGGGACATCTACTTGGGTACGTTTAACGTCACCGGTGCCAGGTTCAAAATGTAGTAGAGGCCAATATTCAGAAGTTACCAACATTGCTCCGCCTGGATCTGAAATGTCGGTAACTGGAGCTGTAAGCGGTTCATTAGGTATGCTGGGCTGCCAGCAATAATATGCATATGCATCACCAGCAGCTGTATCGTGCTGCAGCGAACCTTGACTACCGCCAATATTAAATCCGACTTTAGCATCAGCATTTATTCCAGGATTGTAAATTGCCATTTCAATATCCCATGTTCCTGTTGCAGAATCAATTTTAATAGCCCAGCGAGCATAATTTCTAGCGTAGAAGACTGCCTGTGTATCATTAGTACAATTCTGATATGCTGGCGGTATGTTCGTTGGCTGCGAAGCATTTAATGTTACAGAATCACCCAGGATTAAAAAATGGTACGGGCCGTTTGGAGCAGCATATACGTTACCATCGTATGTATATCCGTCATCGCCCATATCAACGCCGAGTCTGCTTGATATTCCAACAAACAACTGATCACCAATCCACTGGCCATTCCAGTATAATCCGCTTGAGTCGTTTACGACGTCTTGAATGTGAATAAACACATACAAGCTGTCTTTCAACCAAAGCATCCTTGCATAGTAGCTAACATAATCAGGCGCAGTTAAAGTTCTGCCATATGGATTGAACCACATGTTATACCCACTATTGGTAACCAGGTCTGCATGTGCGGCATTCTGCCATGCTGATTCATTCATCTGACCATCGAGATCGATGGCGCCTGAATCAACTTTGGGGACCTCTATAACTTGACGAATATAAGATTGCCCAAGTACAAACGGAACAAAAGAGACGAACGCGAACAACAATAAGAGTAGATTAAATTTACGCATATAACCTCCTCGGTTTTTTATTATGAAATAATTGGAGCTTATTTTCTATCAAAAATTTGTAACTACTTTTTGATTCAGAATATCCAGCCCCGTTACTCTTAATTATTTTAATTGCAATTGTTTCCATATACGCTGATACTCCTTTATCTTTATGAGACTACGGAGCCTATATAATTATATTTTTATATGCATTAAAATTTCAAAATACTATTCTTAAATCCGGCTATTTAGTTGTTGATAGTATTTAAAGTCAAAGATTTATTTTTAAAATGCATACTTTATAGTAATTGTCGGTACGTATGAATCTGAACTATAAGTACCTGACAAATTAGGATGATAATTATTCGTTACATCTCTTGATACTCCAAATGAATATATTAAGCCTGCATCGATTGTATATTCATCTGCATTATATCCAATACCAATGGATAAAGAATGCTGATTAACTCCCGACATTAAAAATGAATAAGTTGCATTGGAATTCGGCATTTGGCTGAAACGGTACCCAAATCTTAAATATGTACCTTCATCTATCAAGTATTCTAAACCCATCCCAAAATCCAGAGTGTTTTTATAGGAAAGGTTCAGAAGGTTTCCTTGTATTCCGGAAATCGAATCTACATGATTTAATCCATTCTGCCAGGTTTGATCACTGTATTTTAGATTCATGCTGTTTTGAATCCCGCCCCAAAGTGTATACGCTGCATCTATATTAAGTTTTAAGTCCGGAGCCAACTGATAAATTATCCCTACGCCGATTGACCATGGCATCTGAAAGGTTGATGATAGATTTGTCTTAGCTGATGCCGAGTCGACTTCCATAAACATATCGCTTACTGCATCTCCAGAAAGATTTGCTTTATATCCACTTTTTATTGCTGCGCCGATCCTTAAATCAGTCGAGAGGTTAGCAATAACGCCAAGATTGAAACCATAAGCCCAGGCTTTTTGATTCAAAGAAAATTGATAAGCTTCAAGCCCTTTCCCGGAAGATGCGGCAATATTTAATTGCGGAAAACTAGCAGCTTGCTGTACATTATAAATATCTATTGTTAATCCGATGGAAAAAGTTCCCAGCTTAACAGCAACCGATGGTGCTATTGCGTCAACATGGAAGCTGTTATCCATATCGAAAGCAAGTATGGTTGCATTGTCGGCTGCAAGAAAAGCGAAAGGCCAGCTAACTGAGTAATCAAGAACACGGCTATAAGAAAAAGCAGCCGTAAGATTGGGATTAATATTCCAATAACCTCCTCCTCCGAAACTTAAATCATCTTCTCTATATGAGCGATACAACCCCATCACCGGACTGTTAAATTCTTGAAGACCTAGCCTGTCTATTACCATAGCCTGTATATCCATTCCATTTAAATAAGCAAAGCCTGCAGGATTAGCAAGTGAGCAAGTCAAACCATCGCTGCCGGCAAAATATAAACCATTCAAAGCTAACGTTCGTGCCCCAAATAGTGGATTATAATCATTACCGCCGGCAAATACAAAACGCGGAACGGCTAAAATTCCGATTGAAAGTAACAGTATAAATATTCTATATTTCATTTAAAACTCCATTCCAAAAATCAATAAACAGCGATTGTCGCATATGCATAACCTTTGGCAAATCGTTGCCTTGTAATGCCATCCCATGTTTTATCAGCGATCCAGATATAATAATTATGCCCCCTCTGAAGACCATCCGAAGGATAATTTGTGAATACTTGAGTCCCTGAAAAGCTGTCTCCCAATTTAACTGGGGAACTTATTAAATCATTCTTACCATAGATAGGAGTCCCTGCACTGTCTTGAACAGACCACACTTCCCATATAATTTTATTGGGATCATATTCTTGTCCGTCTGTAATTCCCACTGCAGAGATCATTGAATCGGGTATGCCTGCTTGATTAATTATCCATGAAAGAATTGGATTATTATCTCTATTTGTTTCCGTAACATTAACTGTAGCCAGCGGTCCATAACTGATGACATCAGTAATATTTATATAAAGATTGACCGGCAGAGCTTCCTGGAAATAGTTCATTGAGCTGATATTTATTGTATCCGCATTGATTGTGTAGCTGGAAGTTTTATTTAATGAATCAACTTCAAAAATTTTATTTGTTTGCGAAGAAAGCTGGCTCCAAACAGATTGTTTCATTACCCAGAAAGTATAAGTATAATCCTCTGCAAGACTATCGATTTTTTCCCCTCCGTATTGGGCTGTTAAGTCCTGTGCTCCAGAAGGCAGCTCATTAAACTTTATAGGGTAATGTATCCCGTCATTTGATGCATAGATCAGCCATACAAGACTTGTATCGAGCCCGGCATGGGTTCCACGATTAACAGCGAACACTGAAACATAACCGCCAAGCCATGTCACTTTAGGTAAATATGAGCCGCTCTGAATTTCAATATCGGACATTGCAGGTGTGCCTGAATAGGGCGCTAGCGTACTGCTTACCTCATTGCATGAACAGAAAAGCCCTACTATAATGCTTAATGCAATTACTACAAAAGAAAATTGATGAATTATTTTTCTTTTCATAAATTTTTATCCTTATTTGAACATAGTTTTCTTAACTATATTCTATTTACTTATAAGCTCCTGCCAGTTCGGGTTACTAGCTTCACCTTCTTTAGTTGAGTTAATCAGCACGAACTGCCCATCGCCTTTCATATCGGCAAAAATAAATTCGTAATTCTTTTCCTGATGGTAATCCCAAATTTCATAAGGATCAGTTTCGGACTCCGAATAATGGCGCTCTATCTCATCCGGATTCCCGTATTTAATAAGCACGCGGCCGCGGTCTGTTGCCCATCCTGCTTCATTGCCCCAACCATAATGCTCGTTTGCATATGCATAGCGCTGTTTTATTTTCTCCAGATATTCATTCTCCTTTGTATCTGGTGTTGGATCATTATCCTGCCAAAATTGAATTAAGAATTGAGCTTTCCCTGTCAGATTTAGGCTTTCATATAATTTATATTGATCGGGTGTAGCGATATACTTTAAATAATTCCCCGCGGTCTTCGCTTGTTCTTCAGTCATTAAAGGCTTTAAATTCAAATAATCCATTTGGATAACTTCAAACTGCCGTGATAAATAAGTTTGATAATTTCCTGGCGAATCAATAACTGATGAATTTAATGTATAGATACCTGACGAAAGGCCGGATACATTTATCCCATTTATTAGGCTGATATTGGGATTTTCTTTTTTCATTTCAACGGGCGGCAGTTCCTTGACTGTTTTACCTTCACTATTTTTAATCGAATAATTTATCAGCAGGTTTCCATTTTCTGTATCTGGGATATTATAAAGTTCGTAATAGATATATAGCATTGGATTCAAAATACCATAACGTCTTGATGGGTTTGGGATAATTGAGTTGCTGCCTTTTACAAATTCTTTATTCGTTAAATCATCGCTAACGCTCGATACAAACTCTATCTGGCTCGCGTTAAAATTCTTTTCAAATTCATTATTAACATTTAAGTCAAAGCGAGCTTCGCCCCGGTCAGTCCCATTTTTATCTGAGACTGCTACTAAAACATTATATTTGCCGGGGCTTAATTCCTCGCCCCACTGATCGTATATTGCCATACCCTTAATGTTAACCGAATCTTTCTTTATTAACGCTTCGGTTGACCATTCTTTTTTTGATACTTTATTGCCAAAAGAATCTTCTATTTCTGTTTGAACCTGAATTACACCTAGTTTCTTATTTCCTTCAGCTGTTACTTTAAGCTGATCGGCATACAGCATCAAATAAAATTCTTCATAAACTTTAGATCCGCTTCTGCCCTTGAAAGCTGCATGATCTACATAAAATTTAATCTTACCTTTACTTGCTGCAGGAATATCTTGCGCAAGACTTGAGAACATAACCGCATAACCGAACAAAACAATTGCTAAAAAACCTACGAAGTAATTTCTTTTCATTTATTCTTTCAATCCGCTTAAGGTTATACCTCTTATAAAATATTTTTGCGCGAAGAAGAAAACTATAAGTATTGGCAATACTGCAGTTACAGAACCCGCCATTAGTAAATCCCATTGAGTCAAATACCTGTCCCGGAATACTGAGAGGCCCAGCTGCACTGTACGCATATCATCTGTATTAATAACAATCAACGCCCAGATAAAATCGTTGAACACTCCCATAAAAGTGAAGATTGCAAGTGTTGCAAGCGCAGGCTTCGAGAGCGGCAATATTATTTTTCTCAGCACACCGAATTTTGTCGCACCATCTATATAAGCAGCTTCCTCAAGCTCTTTAGGTATTGTAATGAAAAACTGGCGCAGAAGGAATACACCAAAGGCAGAGGCTAAACCCGGAACAATTAAAGCTTGATATGTATTAACCCAGCCCAGCCAGTAAAGGACCATGAAGCTTGGAATCATTGTAACGTTATAAGGGATCATCATTGTTCCAAGGAAAATGTAAAATAGGATATCTCTTCCTTTAAACTTCATTCTTGCAAATGCAAATGCTGCCAGAGAACATGTTATTAATTGTCCGAGAGTAACCATAACTGCAACAAAAATACTGTTGAGATAATACCTGCCGAAAGGTGCTGCTTCAAATGCATTTACATAATTATCGAAGTGAAATTTCGTCGGGAGCCACTTAGGAGGGTAAATAAATATCTCATTTAAATCCTTAACTGAAGTTAAAACCATCCAAACGAAAGGTAGTATGGTTGCAATTGCAATCGCATAAACAACTATATGGAGCAGAACGCTTCTGCTTATCTTAAAAGTCTTGGCCATTGAAAGATTGTTTCTCATGCTGCCCCGTACACCTTATCTTTCAGGAACCTAATCTGAAGCATAGTAAAGATGAATAGTATCGCAAAAAGAACATATGAAGCAGCAGAAGCATAACCCATCTGGAAATACTTGAATGCATATTCATATATATAGAATACTAAAACTTTTGTGGCTCCGAGAGGCCCGCCGGACGTAAGTACATATACTAAATCAAAGACCTGGAAGGATCCTATCATCGACATAACCATTATGAAAAATAAAGTAGGTGCTAACAAAGGGATTGTTACGTGCCAAAATCTAGCCCATGGCCCGGCTCCGTCAATAAGCGCGGCTTCATAATAATTCTCCGGTATTGCTTGAAGGCCTGCGGAGAACAAAATCATATTTATACCGAAAGTTTTCCATACTCCCATAATAATCAGCGCAAACATCGCAGCGGAAGGATCATTCAGCCAGTTGATAGAACCTATGCCGAAAAAACCCAGGAAATAATTTATTAGCCCGAAATTAGGATCATATAACCAGCGCCAGATTACTGCTGCAGCAACAGGCGAGATAACTACCGGTGCAAACAATGCAGTCCTTAAAAACTTCTTGCCAATAATTTTCTTGTTTAAAGCATACGCAATTAGAAGGGAGAATATCATATTTAAAGGAACAGTAGCTAAAGTGTAGATTAGGGTATTCTTTAAGACTAACCAGAAGTCAGGATTTTTGAAAAGGGAGATGTAATTATCTAAACCGACATAAGTACTGCTGCCCCCGAACATATTCCACTTCTGGAAGCTTAGATAAAAAGAG
>Ga0075269_10000128_pt1 | contig 12732 bp, 15 predicted proteins | sample SF_Rice_5C_0N_10_FD_69773 | JGI IMG/M metagenome (GOLD analysis project Ga0075269, IMG submission 69773) | Rice paddy soil microbial communities from Twitchell Island, California, USA - SF_Rice_5C_0N_105 | ecosystem: Environmental > Terrestrial > Soil > Paddy field/soil | place: USA: Twitchell... | reverse complement strand
AAATATTTACTTGCGGCTTGCCTCTCTTTATAACTCTGCATAGCCTATTACTCCTCCCTCTTAAAAATTCGCTTTTCATTGTTATATATTTTGTTATTGCTCACAATAAAATACCTTGCAATACAAACCTATTGATAAACCATACCTTATATATTTAAATATTTTTATTAAAATACTTGACAAAATCGAATTAATTCCTTACTTATTAATGTGCGGATATTAATTTACTTTATATATTAAGTTTACCATAACAGATGCCATTATTATATTAATATAAATAGGCGTTTTCTATTATTTAATTACTAATTGCTGACGTTTTGTAATACTTATTCGAATTATCAAGAAATTGCACATAATGGCTCAAGTACTTAGTAAAGTAAGGTATTAAAGTTTTTTAACTCAATAAATATCAACAAACAAAATAAAGGTGCTGTATGAAAAAAATAGACGCGATTATTCGCCCGCATAAAGTGGACGAAGTAAAGAGTGCTTTGATAGAGGCAGGGATAAAAGGAATGACTATTTCTGAAGTCCGCGGTATTGGAAGACAAAAGGGGCAAACTGAGGTTTACAGAGGAGCAGAGTATCAAATTGATTTTATTCCCAAAATCAAGCTTGAGGTTGTCGTGGCTGAAGATAAGCTCGATGCGGCTATAACTGCTATTATAGATGCCGCCAAAACCGGGCAGATCGGCGATGGCAAACTTTTCATCTCAACAATCGATGAAGTAATTAGAGTTAGAACCGAAGAACGCGGCGACAGCGCGCTAAACTAAATTTCCCTTTTCTTATTACGATCAATTTTAAAACAAATTATGGAGATGATTATGATTAAATTATATAATTCCTCAGGGTATTATTTACTTACAGCATTAATAATTTTTACAATCGGTAGAGTTTCTTATTCTCAAAAAAAAGATACTACAGCGCCTGTCTCTATTTCAGGTATGGTAGATGTCAACTTTAATAAAAACTTCAATAATCCTTTAAGCCATATAAATGATTATCGGAACTTTGATGTTTACGAAAATCAATTTAATGTCAATCTTGCCAAAGTGACTCTACAGAAAACTGCAGGCCCTGTTGGATTCAGAGTAGACATTGGCTTCGGCCAAGCTATGGACCTAGTAAACAGCGATGCAAGCTTAGGAACAGAAAAGTCAATGCGTAATCTTGAGCAAGCATACTTGACTGCAGTCTTACCAATTGGTAATGGATTAACTATAAACGCCGGGAAAATGGTTACACATATGGGAGGCGAAGTAATTGAATCGATATCCAATATCAACTATAGCAGATCGTTTTTATTTGCCTACGCTATACCATACTCCCATTTAGGTGCAATGGCAAGCTATCCATTCAACAGCCAATTTAGCGCAACGATTTATGTCTACAACGGCTGGAATGATATAGTGGATAATAACAATGATAAAACGCTCGGCGCAGAAATAATCTGGTCTCCCTCCCCGTCATTTACCTTTATTCAAAATTATATCGGAGGGCCTGAGGAAGCTAAAAGCACAAAGAAACGCCACGTATTCGATTCAATTTTCAACTACCAGGCAACCGATGCTTTGTTTATTACGCTAAATGCTGACTACGGGCAGGAAGCATTAGACCCAACAGGTTTGGCAGTTTGGAAAGGTGTTGCTATCACGGGCAAATATACATTATCTGATGTTTCCGCAATTGCTGCACGAGTCGAAGATTATTATGACCAAAGCGGATTTACTACCGGGGCTCTTCAACAGCTTAGTGAATTTACTCTTACTTACGAGCTGAAATTTACAAACAGCCTTACCACCCGATTAGAATTTAGAAGAGATATGTCTGATAAAGACACTTTTGAAAGTGACTCAGGTACTTTCACAAACAATAATCAGAATACGTTTCTAATTGGTTCAATATATACTTTTTAATAAATAATAATGAGGAATAAAAAGATGATAAAAAATAATTTCATTTACTCTTTACTGTTTGCAGCAACGCTTGCTGTTTTACTTTCGATAATGCTTCCGGCAAAAGCTTATGCAGCCAGCCAGCCGGATCCTTCAGGTACTAAAACCGGAACTATTGTTGACGTGCCAGCGGCAAAGCCCGGCTCACCTACACTTCAAGAAATTGGAGAAGCTGTGGGACATAATCATGTTGCTATAAATTTTATGTGGACTCTTATTACCGGTTTCCTTGTAATGTTTATGCAGGCCGGCTTTGCACTAGTCGAAGCCGGTTTGACTCGTGCTAAAAATGCTTCGCATACAATGGCAATGAACTTTATGATATACCCTATGGGTATGCTGGGTTTTTATTTGTGCGGTTTTGCTTTTATGTTCGGAGGCGTCGGAGCACTCGGTACGCTTGGTGGATACTCGGGTTTGAGCCATGAGTTAACTATAAATCTCTTCGGCAAACCCTTTGGACTGCTTGGATGGAGCGGCTTCATGCTACAAGGCGCAGGATATGATACTGCTGTTTTCGCATTGTTCTTATTCCAGATGGTATTCATGGATACAACAGCAACTATTCCTACAGGCGCCGCTGCTGAGCGATGGAAATTCTCAGCATTTATGATCTATGGATGCTTTATAGGAAGCGTTATGTACCCGGTATTTGGCAACTGGGTATGGGGCGGAGGATGGCTGTCACAACTTGGCGTAAACTTCGGACTTGGCCACGGTCATGTAGATTTTGCAGGTTCTTCCGTTGTTCATATGCAGGGCGGTGTTATTGCTTTAATATACGCATGGCTTATCGGCCCACGTTACGGCAAATACAATAAAGATGGAACCGTCAATCCTGTTCAACCTCATAACATTCCAATGGCACTTTTAGGAACATTTATTCTTGCATTCGGATGGTTCGGTTTTAATCCGGGCTCAACTTTGGCAGGTACCGATTTGAGAATCAGTGTTGTTGCAGTAAATACTATGCTAGCAAGTGCAATGGGGGCTCTTGCTGCAACTTTGTGGATGTGGTGGTTCAGAACAAAGAAACCTGATCCGTCGATGATGGCAAATGGAATGCTCGCAGGACTAGTTGCTATAACTGCTCCATGTGCCTTTGTTAGTGCAGGCGGGGCTTCAATTATTGGCTTGGTTTCCGGTATACTTGTCGTCGAATCTGTATTCTTCTTCGACAAATTAAAGATAGATGATCCCGTAGGTGCAATCTCTGTTCATGGAGTTAACGGTGCATGGGGCTGCCTATCAATCGGACTTTTTGCTGATGGAACTTATGGTGACGGGTGGAATGGTGTTGCCGGAACTGTAAGAGGTTTGTTCTATGGAGGCGGAATAGGTCAGTTTTGGGCAGAATTGATTGGAGTTATAACCTGCTTCGTAACACTTTCAATTATTTCAATAATTGTATATAAGATTGCCGAGAAGTTAGTCGGCAACCGTGTTACGCTTGAATCCGAAATCGGCGGACTCGATATTCCTGAAATGGGTTTGCTTGGTTATAATGGCTTTGATATGGATAAAGTTGCTGAGACAACTCATCCAATTTAATTATAAATGATAGATACCCAGCGTCTTTTGTGGCGTTGGGCGTCTTAAATATAACTTAAAGTTGAAAGGATTTATTTATGTACTCATTTATTGAAACATTATTAACGTTAATCGCTTTAGCTGTCGGCGGCGTAGTCGGACTCTTATTTGGTTTGCTTCAATCTCAAGCTCGTCAGCAAAATAAAAAGCTCAGCGACAGAGGTAAATTAAAATCCGGCTGGATGGTTATGCCGGGTTCATTCGGCCGTATAGCAATCCTGCTTATGGTATTGGCTCTTATTCAGGTTTGTGTTCCGATGTTATTCAAGGGCAAGATCCAATGGATTGTATCCCTCGGAATTCTTCTCGGATATGGATGGACGTTTGTTAAACAGCTTAAACACCGGGCTAGCTATAAAAATTAAATTGCCTTTAGTGCTAGTAACTGAATTCTTGCTGTTCGATAAATGGAAGCTGAGCTTCGAGCTGCTTGAATCGAAACTCGAGGGCCGTAGTTAATAAAAGTTATTATATCTTTATTCAATGCTATCTAATTCTTTATCATTTTGGGCGTGCTTACCTTTTGTGGTGCTTTTGGCTTCTATAGCTGTTTTCCCTCTTTTAAATAAACAATGGTGGGATAAATATTTCCCGGTTGTTTCAATCGGCATGGGAATTCTTGTTATCCAATATTATGTTTTTGTAATTCATTCTATAATTCCGATACTAGATTCCCTTCACGAATATATTAGCTTTATAGCTTTAATAGGCTCGCTTTATGTGATTACCGGCGGAATACATATCCGCTTAAACGGAAGATCAAAGCCGGTTACAAATGTAATCTTTCTTGCAATAGGTGCTGTCATTGCAAACATTGTTGGGACAACAGGTGCATCGATGATTTTAATACGCCCTTATCTCCGGGTAAATCATTACAGGATTAAGCCGTTCCATATTATCTTTTTTATCTTTATTGTAAGCAACGTCGGCGGTGCATTAACTCCTGTAGGCGACCCTCCTCTTTTTATAGGATACTTAAAAGGAATCCCCTTCTTTTGGTCAATCAATAATTTATGGTATATCTGGTTGTTTGCAATAGCAGCTCTACTTCTTATCTTTTATATAATCGACGACTATCATTTTGAAAACCTTACACATCATCAACAAAATTTAGCAGAAGAAATAGGCGAGCACGCGAAGGTAGAAGGTTTGTTCAATATATTTTACCTGGCTATTGTTTTAATTGCAGTATTCATTTCGAATCCGCCGTTCCTTCGTGAAGTTTTAATTGTTCTTGCCGGGCTTGGCTCATATTATTCCACTTCTTCTAAAATTCACAAGAAGAATAATTTTGATTTCATCCCAATAAAGGAAGTGGCAATTCTTTTCTTAGGAATTTTTATTGCGATGGTTCCTGCATTGGATTGGATAAGACAGAATTCAGAAAACCTTGGCCTTCAACACGCCGGCCAATATTATTGGGCAACCGGAGCCCTTTCTTCTGTACTCGATAATACTCCGACCTATCTTAACTTCCTAAATGCAGCCTTAGGTCAATTCGGTAGTAAAGGTATTGCTGCTCAGATTGGCTATTTTCTTCAAAGTCAAAGAATTATTATTCAGGCAATTTCTATCGGCGCAGTATTTTTTGGTGCAATGACTTATATCGGCAACGGCCCTAATCTTATGGTCAAAAGCATTGCAGAACAAGCAGGAATTGAATGCCCTTCCTTTATTTCTTATATTTTAAAATATTCTTTGCTTATTCTTTTACCATTATTCGTCATTATTTGGTTTTTATTTTTTAGATAAAAATCAGCTTAAAACTCATACCCCATCATAAATGTATATTGATTCTGTTTTAAATTCGGCGTCTCAATATCGAAAAGATTACTATTGAAATTTCGCAAACCAAAATCATATTGGAAATCAAAAGTAATATGCCTTTCTAAATTTATTCCTAAGCCGAATAATATCCCAAAGCTTGGATTGTTTAACTCAGTAGAACTGATATTTTTATGATAAGGGAAAGTATATGGAGTGTAATCTTCGGGATAATCAGTCCCGACATCAAGTCTGCCCCCAAAGTAATGTGTTATCTCGGGCCCTGCATAAAATCTTGGATTAATAGAACCGGTATGCATTGAATATTGTAATGTAATTGGGACTTTTATGTAGTTTATGTAAATTGTTCTATTGTTATTAGTGACAGATGGCTTTACATAATTTCCTCCGGTTATTCCATAGATAATTTCCATACGCAGTCCTATGTTTTCAGTAAGGCTCCATGCTCCAAATATGCCGTATGAAAATTCATCAATGCCCTGACTGCCATAACCGCTTGGATAATTTTGCGAACTTACAACATTTGCAGCATTCATTCCGACAATTATTCCATATGAGGTCAAGCCTTTCGTTGGTCTATTGTCAGTAAAAATAAATTGCTGATCAGAGCCTAATACGACTCCGATTATTCCCCCTCCAATACAGCCTAAAACCGATCCAAATACATAAGCAAAGAACGGCTCCGGCCCCCCTCCCATGACCTTATCATTATATGTAGAACCTATTTGAATTCCTGTCAATAACCCTGCTAAAAAACCGGTACCCAAACCGTTAGCTAATCCGCTAAAATGGTTATTATACGAAATTTTATTTACTTCAGCAATTGGAAATGATAAATGTTGTGTATGCAGTGTTAATTGACTTTGAAGTGAAAATACAAGCGAGTCATTTCTGCCGTAAACATCATTTGCTTCTATTTTATCCCCATTTTTTAATGTTATTAAAGCAGCGTTTTCCTTATTCCCATAATAACCGTAGTATTTATAATCTATACTCTTTAATGTGTTATTAGGAATAACAGTTTCCTTCCCTGATTCTTTGTACATTAACGGTAATGAAATGACTAATGCATCATTTCTAATATATAATGTATCTGTCTCATACTCCTTGCCGGAATTTAATAATACTTCAACAGAATGCCCTTCTGTATAATTATTTACAGCTTCATAAAACTGGTTCGGTGTCTCATAGTTTTTTATAATGTATGTATCTGTACATCCGTTTAACACTAAAAGAGAAAGGCCGCAAAGAACAATAAACTGTGTTTTCATTATATCCCCAAATGAATAAATTGAAAAAATATATCGAACTTACAAAAAATTTATTTATAGAGTCAACCTTTTTTCTCTAGCATAGCAACAAGCAGGGGTTACGGCTAAGCTGCTGCCCGGAACAACAAACTTGTTTAGGACACAAATGCAGATAATTATTAAAAATCTTCTCTTTGCAGAACTACTTTAAGTGGTCGCCCAGGCTTGCCTGCTCATTTGTCGGGAAGTCCGCTTGATCATCTAGACTTAAACCAAGTGTCCTATACCGTTCGTATTTTTATTGGCTTTTCTTTTGTCAAACGTATGAAGTCTTTTGAATTTAATGTTAAAATCTCATCTGCTTTTGCATTTATTGCACATTTTACAACAATGGCATCGTAAACAATTCCTCCGATTAAGTTTGCATCACTCATATTCTCAATAATCTTAAAATAATCTGAATCGATGAGATAAATAGTTTTTGCAATTTTCTTGATATTATTTTCAATTATATCTCGAGCAATTATCGGTGTAATTCTCGGTTTAAAAGGCGCGCTTGTTAAAACACTATATATCTCTAATATAGAATGAGCTGAAACTAATAATTCAAATTCTTTGTCCTTTGCTCTCATTAAGAATGATAAAGAGGTTTTATGCTTTGGGTGAGATTCAACAAAGGCAGCGATCAATACAGAACTATCGAATAAAACTTTCAATTCTACTCCTCATTAGTCAATAATTTCTTCATTCGCCTATTTCTATCAGATTTTATTGAATCACTTTTCTTGTCTTCTAATTTTCCAGTAAACACAAGAATTCCATTTCTATTGACTAATGGCTCTTTATCTTGAATTAATTCGATTACAATTCGACTTCCATCTTCAGAAATGTTTAATGTCGACTTAGAATTTATTCCAACACGCTCACGAAGCTTTTTAGGAATTATTACACGACCGAATTTATCTAATGTTGTTACCATGGTTATTTCCTATAAAAATTATTGGCAATTTAGGATAATATTTTGCCAATTTCAAATATAAGGTTTATAACGATGCAGTCCAACCGCTATATTTGAAACCGCCTAATGTTTCTTCCTCAGCCTACCTGGTGCTTGCATTACTCAGTCTAAAGTAACAAATGTTAAAACAATTATTCTTCTCATGTCCTGCTTCCTTTGTTAAAATTATTTTAACTTAGTCCTTTATTTATTAATAACACAATTGTTTATATTAAAATTCGAAAATAGCTCCGACTGCAGCATAGTTCACTAATGTAAAACTATAAACCTCGTCGTTATCTGCTCCGCCTTCAAGAATTCTATAACCAGCTCTTAATTTAATCTTAGGGTTTACCTGATAAATAATTGCAGCAAGTATATCTTCGGCTCGGCCTTGTGGAGCAGCAAGGGCGTCTCCATCAATCAGAAATGCAATGCTTGAAAATATCTTCCACAAAACACGAAAATTAATTAGAGGTACTAATCCGACATTCGCTTTTTCAGGTTCCAGGCCGGATCCTTTTACAGTGATTTTGGCATCCCGGATTTTCGCTGTCAATCCAATTCCTGCATCAATCTTATCTGTTCTTAAAAAATCATAACGATAGAATAACCGGTAAGAATTGAATTTAAAGGTGGCTTCCAAATTGGTATAAGCAGGAAAAGTTTCATTCTCGAATAAAATGGCCCTGTCTAATTTTCCACTAGATTTAATGGATAAGGGAGCATAAAGTGCGCCTAAATGATGTCGTTCACTGAAATTATAAATCAATCGAATGCGGTAGAAAAAAACAGGATCGGCCTTAAGTTCCTCTGAAAGTGAAAATAAAGTTCCGGTGTTCCCGGGTATTCTTACATCATTATATCCTGTAAAGGCAGCACCCGTTTCTGCGTCTAATTCAATTTGAGAATGAACTTTAGCAGCATCAATTATCATAATGCTAATTATGATTACTAAATAAGGTACTCTATTATTCATTTTATCCTCCTTTTGGAATTTTATTTGATTTCAAATAGATAGCCTAACGTTTTGGCTAAGGCACACCCAAAACTACAATGCCGAACTTATTTGAGTCAGAGACTCATCAACCCCCGACTGAAATAAATTTTACAATTACAAAAAACTTTCATAGCACAGGTATTCCACCATGGTCAGGCATCAGCATTTCCCTTTCGTGCCTAAATAGACATATATCATTTCCAATCTGTTGCATCCTCCATCGTCAATTCTGACCCTGTCGTATAAGCGTCAACTTAACAACATTTATAAATAAAATTTTATTTTATTCATTCCTATTATTTGCAATATAAAATTTCTTCTTATAATGCATATTTTTACTATTAAACAAAGAATCACGGAGTGATTCAATGTAAATAGCCGCGGATGAAATCCGTGGATAACTATACAAAGAGGGATCCAGAACCACGGAGTGGTTCAATATAAAATCCTCACATGCAAAGGTACTTTAATCCATTATCTACATTTAAATTTATAATATGTTTTAATAAAAATTAAATTGACGCCTATGCAACTCTGTCGGGAGAAGTTTTCCTTCATACGGCTTACATACTGATTTGCAGAGCTTCAGCATATTCGTCACCGTTTATGCTGTCTGCTTTTCTTCCGCCCGAATGACAAATTTAACGTTTTGGATTTTCCCAAGTTCACACTTGGAAGCACCAACTGGACTATAGGCACTTCAAGGCACACGATAGGCAGCTTAGTGTGCATTCATTTTACTTATGGATATTTTACTAGTCTGAGCCTCTTTATAAATCTAAAATCTTACTGATTTTTTGTTAAAAGAGGTGTATCCAATACCAATGCAATTGCAGCTATTAAACTATCTGCAATAAGTAATCCATGACTTAGTTTATATTCTTTAAGAAGGTCAATTGCTTTTTGAGTAATTTCATAACTCAAATTAATAATCTCAAAGTCTTTAAAGAACTTTTCCAATTGCTTCAATTCATTTTTATTTCTATAACCTACTATTAGCTCCATTTCTGTAATCGAACTAATTGCATTTATAGATGTCTTTTGTTCCTCATCTAATCTTTCAATCGCAATTTTAATTTTTCTGCCAACATCAATAAGGATATCGGTATCGATTAATAAAAGATTATCTACCTATTTCTTTCCACTCTTTTTTACTTAAGTTTCTTACCCACTGTGAACTGTCTTCCAAATCTTTCCTATCTTCCCAAAGACCAACAAATCTATGTTTAGCTATTGATTTTTTACCTCTATTTTTCTTTAGATTCAATTCATACTTCTTTTGTAGGAAATCCATAAATGTTAAAACTTGTTTTTGCGCTTCTAATGGCAATGTCTCAAACTTATTATAAAATCCTTTTTCTTCCATGTTAACACCTTATCAATCAATTATTCTGATACTAATTTAATCCAATTATTATACAAAATAAACCGATAGTTTAGGCACATTAACGATTTCTATATCACGCAATAATTAATTAAAAATTAAATATTGTGCCTTTCTACTTACAAGAGTAATTTTTGTCTGCCCGGCATAGGTAGTTTACCAAACCAAAAATATTTTAGGAGAATAATTATGAACTCTAAATCCCTCGAAGCAAAAAAGCATGTTAAACCATTATCGGCGCACAACCCACCGCCCAGAACAAACCGCTTAGTTAGAACTGCATCGCAGAATGCGAATACAGCGTCCGCTTGTAGAGTCGAGAAGATGCATAAACCTTTTAGATCCCACCATAGTCCGGTATCGGGGTTTCCCTTTCGTGCCTAAATAGGTTTATATCATTTCCAATCTGTTTCATTACCCATAGTCAAAATGTAAATTATGTTTTCCTACATGCGTCTTACTTACTGATTAGCAGAGCTTCAGCAAATTCGTCACCGTTTATGCTGTCTGCTTTTCTTCCGCACAAATGACAAACTTGGCGGGTTGGATTTTTCCAGGCTATCACTTGGAAACACCAACTGGATTATAGTCACTTCAAGGCACACGAGCTACTGGTTAGCTGGCGTGCTAACATAAGCTGAATCTTTCGTTTATAAAACTATTGAGAATAATGAGAGGAATATTTATCAAGTAAATTCCTAATTACTTTTTGATATTGACTTCCGTGTTTTTGTGCAACCTCTTTGAAAAACTCAATGCTTGATTTACTTAAATTAAGTGTTACTTTTATAGCCGACACGGATTTCCCGACTCAGCAGGCTGTTGCATAATCATTAAACTCGGCTGCCATGCCTGTCCCGAGTTTTCTCGGGGGACCATTCTATGGCAGAAGAAACCACATTTCCAGTCATGGTTTGGACCATGACTGCACAGTATTAGAGCTTTTCAGCAGCCTGTTATGTCGGGGGCTGATTACTCCGACCATTACTAATACCCCTCCGCTGTAGTCTTAATGGTGAAGTCGGATGCCATATGCCAATACAGTTTACCCCGATGACTATCGGGGACTGTCCTGTTGGCTGTATGCTAGGTGCTAATTGATTTATTTATAATCAAATGCATTGCCTTATCACTCGGAATATTTTTAATGCATTTATATCCCAATGATTTGAGATCCAAATTCAAATAAAGATTTTCGCCGCTTCCTAAAATTACAGGGGATACAACTAAATGCAATTCATCTACTAATTGAGCCTTAAGATATTGACGAATTATATTAACACCTCCGCCAAGCCTTACATCTTTGCCACTTGCAGATTCAAAAGCTTTTTTAAGAGCTGCATTTATTCCATCCGTTACAAAGTGAAAAGTAGTGCCGCCTTCCATCTCAATTGATTCGCGCTCATGATTAGTTAAGATAAAGACAGGAACATGATAAGGCGGGTTTTCTCCCCACCATCCTTTCCAATTAATATTAGGCAAGCCGCGATACGGGCTAAACATATTACGCCCTAAAATCCAGGCGCCAATATTTTCAAAGCCTTTTTCTGCAAATTCATTATCAACTCCTGTTGTGCCATCACTATTACCTAATACATTTTGTTGAAAAGTTTTTGTGGGGTAGAACCATTTGTGAAGCTCTTCACCCCCAACTCCCAGAGGGTTCTCCAGGCTTTGATTTGGCCCTGCGCCAAATCCATCCACTGATACAGAAAAACTTGCAACTCGTAATTTTTGCATACATAAGTCCTTTCAAAAAATTTAGTTAACACTAAACGACTTTGCTGTTTACAGGTTTACCTACCGAAGGTAGGCATCAGAGAGTATGAATGCTGAATCTGCTGTTATTGCTCTTTTACTAAGTCTACTCTAGTCGTTAAATGTTTTTCGTCAGCTACTTTTGCCCGTTATTTTTTTGGGGCAAAATCCACCATCCATTCAATACCGTATTTGTCTCTAAACATTGCAAAATATGAACCCCAGGGACTATCGCCAATTGGCATTTCAATATTTCCGCTTGCTGAAAGTCCGTAAAATAATTTATCGGCCTCTTCGCGACTTTCTGCACTAATAGATATCTTAGACCTGTTTTCATTTTCATTTACACTTCCCATACTTTCCGGAACGTCATTGGCCATTAAAATGTTTTTGCCAATTGGTAAAGCGATGTGCATTATCTTATTTGCTTCTTTTTCTGCTACTGGAAATTCAGGGCTTGATATATCTTTGAAGCGTATAATACTTGTGAACTCTCCGCCAAATACTGATTTGTAAAAATTGAATGCTTCTTCGGCATTTCCGTTAAAGTTAATGTGTGGATTTATAAATGCCATAATTTTATTTACCTCCGTAAATGATTTATTATTAAAAAGCTTCTTAAAAGTTGCATTGTTACTATACAAATATTACTACCAAAGAGAGTATTAGTGCAGTATAAATGCGACAATATTAGGGGCTGAATGCGACAAATATCGTTGGGAATAGTTGAATATTATTATTTATCTCCGGCTTGATTTTTTACTTTCTTGTCCGGCTTCTGAAGGATAAAAGATGTTATGTGCTTTTTATCTTTAAAAAATCTGTCTCTAATAAACAATAAATTTCGCTATCTAAATATTTTGTAACTCTATCATCAGATCGGATTTTGAAAATTTCCTCTGCATCTTGAATTGCAAAACTTCCCAGTATTAAGTTCTTTGTCTCAATGTTTGGAAATTGATTAAACACTGCATCATTAATTTTAAAATTCATTTTCTATCATATTTCCT
>Ga0075269_10000127_pt1 | contig 12768 bp, 6 predicted proteins | sample SF_Rice_5C_0N_10_FD_69773 | JGI IMG/M metagenome (GOLD analysis project Ga0075269, IMG submission 69773) | Rice paddy soil microbial communities from Twitchell Island, California, USA - SF_Rice_5C_0N_105 | ecosystem: Environmental > Terrestrial > Soil > Paddy field/soil | place: USA: Twitchell... | reverse complement strand
CTTTTAATATAGTTCATAATATTTTGTTGACCGACGATCTTTTGCCCCGGACCGCTATGCCGGCTTTCATCTACTATACCATCTTTATCATTATCAATCCCGTCATATTGATTGCCCGGAGTTTCGAGGTATGAATAACCTAGATAGCCTGTTGGGCCTCTCATTCCTATTCCATGATTCTCCCAGTTATAAACTATATTTATTCCTATTTCTTTTGTATAGAATGCATTATTGTCATCGTTGGGTATTATGCCATTTGGGGCATATCCTTCTCCGCCGACTCCGGTATCATTATAAATTCCGAAGATTACATTTTCATAATATTCGGTAGTACTTTCATTAGCAATATCATAATGGGAAAAGATTACATTCTCGGCTTGAATATTCGACCATTGAAAATTTCTTTGCTCAACTCTTAATCCCAATCCTTTCCTTGTATGATCTCTGCTGTCAGGATAATAATTCCATGCATCATAATATTGATCATCATATACATAATATGTTTCTTCATCTGCTACAATGGCTTTACCGAAATATCCGTCCCATGAGCCCGGCCATCCTGGATCGGTTGGGTCGTCCATTTTATCAATCCAGTAATCAGGCCAGGTTCGCGGATCGTTGCTGGTTGCAGGTGATCGGCCTTTATTTATATTTGGGTCCGGCTGAAAATAACCAACCCATTTCCCGCCCCAGTTATACGGCGGCCTGGGCTCGAAACGCATTATTCTATTTGTATGGAAAGGATCCAGTCCTTGGCGTTCCCTATATCCCGTTTCCATTATATAGGCTGATGTTCCGCCTAATTGATTAATTTTTGCAAGTACATATGGTGTATAGCCGTCACTGTTATTTTGTCCTGATCCTTTCGGAACTTCTACTGAATGGAATACAGTTACATCTACATTTACAGGATCAGGAGGGTAATCACCGACCATACCGAAATTATAAAAGACTGTCCTTATATTATTAGCATCAAGAGTTCCCTCGCGCTCAGCGTCTGAAGTGCCCCTTAGTGAATCAGGCACTACGGGCAAAAGCTGAGCAAACAATCTTCCGGGTAACAATAATAGAATTACAAGCAAAATAAATTCTAAGTATAACAGCTTTTTCATATGAGTGACTAGTTAAAAATTTTAATAAAATTATTTCTAATTAGAATTAAATGAAATTCCTATTTCAATTCTTCTCGGCTCATAATACCTCGCCGGGTTAAGCAGTTGAGAAGCATCAGTTGTCGGTGTAAGTGAATAATCCGGGCTTCCTGTCCCTGCAAATACAAATCCATTAACCATGTTCTCATTAAACAAATTATATACTCTTGCAAACACACTGAATTCTAGAAAGCCTACTTTGAAAAATTTCTCAGCACGTAGGTCAACCAAAGCATAACTGGGCTTTCTTCCTGAATTAGTTTCAAGGTTTGCAGTAAAGCTCGCTGGGCCGATTTGTGGAGTATATGGCTCGCCGCTGCCGTATCTTACAATTGCACTTAATGAGAGTTGATCTTGCATATAATAAATAACCTGCAAATTTAACGTATGTCTCTGATCCCAGTTAAATGGAATATCCCGCGGGCGGGGATCCTGACCTGCTTGAGCTCTATTTGCAGTTTCTCTTGGGTCGCTTGAATTTCCGTCGGCAAACTGTAAAGTATAATCTAGACTTGCACTGATCGGTCCGATATTCCTTTGGTCTATAGTTAGAGTAATTCCATAAATATTACCGAAGTCTACATTAGTTAACCTGGCATACTGTGCGGCAGTATAAGTGCTGATGAATTCAGTCCCCAATAGGTCACGTATATCTTTGCTGAAGAAGGTAAGCTGAGTCCCTAATGTTTCAGTTATTGCCTGCTTTAATCCTACTTCATATTGAACCGTAAATTGCGGATTAAGATCCGGATTGCCTAAAACACCGTAATCTATTCCGCCGGCTTGAAGCTGATCGAGAACAAGATAGTTTGAATTATTATATAAATCTCCTAAGCCGGGCATTTGATAAAAATGTCCGTAAGAAAAATAAATCGACGCAGTGGATGTAAGCGGAAAGCTAAATCCAAGCCTTGGAGCTAATGCATATTTAACAGTCGTTCTTTTTAAATGAGACAGCGGGGCGCCTTTGATGGTATTAGCAGGATTCTGGAGATCGCTTGGTACATATGCATTTGCGTCAAAGACCTGAAGCCTAAATCCTCCGCGCACAACCAGATCCCCTAACTCAACACGATCCTGAAGATATGCAACTCCCTGCCTCGGGTAATAAGTATTGATCTGCGGGTCATGCGGATTAGTACTGTAATGCGGCTGAAGTATTTGTACGCCGTTTACATTCGTTGATTGAAGAAATCCGGGACTTCCGAATTGAATTCTTGATACTTCACCTTCCAAACCTGCTTCAATCAAGTTCGCTCTATTTGCCTGCCAGCTATAATCTAGTTTAACAATGCCGTCGTTTGTCTTCTGTATAAATCTTGTCAGATTAACCCCTTGAATAATCGCACCGTAATTATAGCCCGCGTCGCTTTGAGGAATTCCATCCTGTAAATAATTTGGGTCATAAACATTCGGATATTTATAATCTCTATAATCAAAATAATTATACCTGAAATTCAATTTATAAAACATCAGTTCATTAATTGTATGAGTTATATCCAGGCCTTGTGTCAATGAAAGTGTGGTTTGATCCGGAATACCGCCGGGCATCAGCCTATAATTATTATCAAATTGTGTTTCTTGAAAACTGTTCAAGATAGCTACATAGCTCAAATTCACTTTAGGTATAGATCTGTTGGTTATTTTAAATTGCCCGCTCCATTCATGATGCGTCTGCATCGGGACTAAAGCATTATCGCCGGTAGGCCGGAATATCTTTTTCTCAAAATCACTTGAATCAGTTGGCATAAATCTTCTAATGCCGAATAAATACCCGTCATTAATATACCTTCTTCCGCTGATGAAGAAAGTTGTATTATTAAAATATGCAGGCCCGCTGATAGTTAATTGATAGTTTTGAATCTGCGCCGGCCTGTACGTGTTATCATGAGGATATCTGGTTATATCTGTTGTATAATAATCACCGAAATACATTTCGCCTGAATATTGGAAATTTTCGGAACCCGTCCTTAATACTGCATTAACTACACCGCTCATTGCTTGACCGTATTTTGCATCGAAAGTTCCGCTGATTACCTGAACTTCCTGTAATATGGATTTATCCAATTGCAGAGTTGATGAGTTATCATAAGGATTATTAACAGTGACACCGTCAACCTGATACTGCACTTCGCCGATCCTTCCCCCTCTGAAATGTCCGTCAACAACGCCGGCTTGAAGATTTACAATATCATTTAAACTTTGTACCGGTAGATTCTGTATATCCTCTCTGCTTACCGAAATGACTGTGCTGGTTTGGTTGAATTCAACTAAGGGCCTTTTAGCAACAACAGTGACTGCCTGTGTCTGAATTGCCTGCTCACTTAGAGTTACGTTAATTTGCGTTGTCTGATCAGGAACGATTTTAATCTTTTCTACTATTTTTGACTGGTATCCAACATAACGGTATTCAATTGAATAAGTTCCCGTCCTCAAGTTAAGGATAGTATAATAACCGTCAAGATCGGTTGTTGTTCCGGTACTCGTTCCTTTTACCAAGATATTAGCGCCAATAAGCGGATCTCCTTTTGGATCTGTAACTTTGCCCGTAAGCTTCCCGCTGGTCTGTGCGAAAATGGAATAACCGGATAAAAATATTACTAATAAAGCCGGTAAAAAAATATTAAAGCCTATTCTTCTTTTTCGCTCCTTGCATAACATAATTTAAGCCTGGATATTTTATCAATTAATAATAACTCCCCGAAATTTTTATTGATGAGGATCAGTTTCAATAAAATCAATCATCTCGATAAAAGGAGTTTATTTTTTCTTACTTACTATAATTTTCAATAAACTTGATTGACTATAACAAAAAATAGAACAGATGGAAATATTCTTTCCATCTGTTCTATTAAATTAAGTTACTTCAATAAGATCATCTTATCAGCTTTACTGAAGTAGCTCTGGCCGCTTCCGTTTGCTCTCAAGGATAACCTATAGAAATAGACTCCTGACGCAAGCTTGTTTGCATTGAAATCATATACATGCACACCTGTATTCTGGTGCAGCAAGTTTATATTAGAAACTAACTGCCCAAGCATATTATAAATTGTTAACGTAACCTCTCCTTCTTTCGGCAGCGAATAACTTATTTTAGTTGAAGGATTGAATGGATTAGGATAGTTTCCGTATAGAACTAAATTAACCGGGACTGTAGTTGTCTGATTGTTTTTAACATCGGTCGGAAGATTCGGATCCATGTACATCCATGCAGTCGGGCCTGTGTCTTTGTTTTCCTTAAAAAACCATGTCCTGGTTCCATAATTACTTGCAGGATTATCAAATACATCTGCATCCAGTACGTCTGCACCGCCGAATAATAAATGATCTCCTAACCCGTTAGGATACCCGAGCTTAGATAGATCAATTTTTAATTCAACTGTGTAACCGGTATCTACATCAGTATTGTTGTTAACTGTTCCTTGTACATGCATACTCAAAGTAGCTATACCCTGTTTCACGAGTGTATCAAGATCTTCATCTGCTTTAGGATTGCCGCTTGAATCAAAGTCCGCCAATAAATTCAAGAACTGCATTACATGATCTGTACTAACAGAATCCCTCAATCCAATTATGAAGCGGACTCCGTCTTTCTGATCCTGGTTTGTAGCACCGCCTTCAATTAATTGATCAGCTACAGTTGCACCTAGATATAAGTAATTGCCTTTAAAGAACATTTTAACTGTTGCATCAGCAGGATCAAGTACTTGAGGAAGCGGCGTAGTAACAGGAGTTGAAGTACTGACTTCATACCAGGCACTCATGCTTCTTCCTATTCCGGGATAGCTTCTAATTGTAGCAAGATCACCATATTTAACTTTGAACGTATATGCTCCATTCCATACAGCTTCATTTAAATTGCCGTCAATTGTTGGATCAGGCTGACTTGCACCATTCGGCAGTTCAACATCTGGCGCAATTTCCGGAGCTGGTCCTGAATTAACAGTTACATCGGGGCGGATATATATTCTACCTGTATTCTCGCCTTGATCACTCCACGGGTGTTCCCACCATGCTTTACCAACAGCTCTCTTAGAAGGATCGGGCTGCCAATACCAATCACAGTCAACTAGCTGAATATTACTACCGACTATATCGCCGTTTGTTTGAGTCGTATTATAGCCTAATGAATCAAGGTTAATCTCCATTTCAAGGATATAACTAGTATCGGGCGAACTATCGTCATTCGAAGTACCTTGAATTGTATATCCCATATTCCAGCCCATAGCTTTTATTGCTGAATCAGTTAGCTGATCCTGGTAAGGTCCTTGATATCCATATCTGGGCCCTGCACCTTTTCCCCTTCCGCCAGCGTATGTATAAGAAGTGTCAGTAAATAAAAATGTAGGGAAAATTTCTTTTCGGCCTACTGGAACTGTTCTGATATCCTTTACATTCATTAATACTCCATCCCACCAAGCGGGTCCAGGCCAATCATGTCCGCCGATAGATGCATCGGGAATTATAAAGGCAATGTATAATTGATTATTGTGTGAAAGGAACTTTAACGTAGCATGGGTTGAATCCGTGTATCCGCTGGGATTAGAATAACCATCGGTATTCCAACCGCTTGTCGGCAAACCTGAACTTTTACCATAAACAATTTGAATGGAATCTGCTTTAGCCCAGGAAGCTTCGGTTAATTTACCATCAAGAACAATCGGCTCACTTGTCTCACGAGCCCAAACAGCATCCTGTCTCTGCGGCGGTGAGCTTTGCGCACTCACTAACGGAGCGAGAAAGATAAGCAGCAGCAGAGAACAAAAAGAGATCAAAAGATTTTTGTACATATATCCTCCAGTCATTATATTATTTAATTAGTAGCTTTGATTACCGCTTCTATTCTTGGTTATTAGTAACTTCTAAAACATCTTAAAGATCTTATTTATTTAATTGACTATTCGCATCCGCAAGAACCGCCTACGATAAGTTCAGTCGGCAATACCTCAAAGTGTACTTTTTTATTCCTCTTTTTGTTGATTGTTTCCAATAAATAAATAACTGCTCTGCTCCCCAGCTCATGAATAGGTACATGAACCGTAGTTAATCTCGGAGTCAAAAACTGACTTAGATATATATCATCGAACCCCGCTATGGCTACATCATCCGGGATTTTTATTCGAAGCTCCTTTGCTGTTTCATATGCTCCCAGCGCCATCATATCATTTGCAGTAAAAATTGCATCGGGCTTTACTTTCTGATTCATTAAAGTAGTAAAACCAATACACCCCGATTCAACATCAAAGCTTCCGTTAAGGATTAAGGATGGATCGCTTTTAATTTTATTTTTCTTAAGAGCACTCAGGTAACCGGCAAACCTCTCTTCTGCATCGCAGTTTCCTTTGGGACCGTTAATCACTCCAATTTTTTTGTAATTGTGAACTTTTATTAAATGCTCAACAATATCGAATGCGCCTTTGAAATTATCTATCTTAATCTGACCGATGCTGTTAAAATCACCGCATGTATTTACAAGCATAACAGGAGTCTTGCTCTTATTAATAATTTCCGATACCCCGTTCTGAATCTGCGGAGCCATCAAAATTACACCGTCAACTCTGCCGCTTCCCATAAGCTCGACTAACGTTTCAATTAAATTACGCTGGCTGTGGGAGCTTGAGATTAAAACATGCCAGTTTCGTTTGTATGCTTCTTCATCTATACTGTGAATAAAGTCCATGAAAAATTCACCTACCAGATCAGGCAGAACTACGCCAATCGTTTCGGTAGACTGCTTTGATAAGCTTCTCGCAATAGGGTTCGGAATATAATTCAGGTCATCTACTATCTTTAATATTTTTGCTTTGGTATTAGGTTTTACCTGGTCGCTGTTATTCAAAGCTCTGGATACTGTTGCAATAGAGACTCCCGCTTTCAGAGCTACTTTATGAATGTCAATTTTCATTTTAATAGGCAGTAAAAATTTATCAATAATTGAATTAGTGTTTATTTATATTTAATGAATATCCTAAAGCGAATAGACAATAATGTGTATGCAATAAAAAAATGTAAACGTTTACATTTAACCTAATAAACAATTTCCATTTTGTCAAGTAATATTTTTAAGATCAATGTGATTTGTTTCTTTTGTCATCTCATTAAAATATAAATTAATTTATACCCGGTAATATGCTGCCGGTTAACCGTTTAATCTGTCATCTTTTTTTGTTCTACTCAGCAGCACAACGTCTAATATATAGCGCACTTTATCAAATGGAAGTTGACCGCCATTGATTTAACTACTTAATTTAAAATGATTTTACCTTTTATTTTAATCTAAATTTGTCATTATAAAGTAAATGATAAATCATGCCATCCAATATTTTTCAAATTGGTAATAAGCCCCTTTACTCATTTCCGCCTTTTCATTGCTTGCGCCAGATTCAATACAATTGAAATATAATTACCATCTTGAATGATTTGTAGAAATTATTTATATTTTTCGTGGTTATTTTTACATTCCTTTTAATTTCCTTTTACTAATTAATCTGAATACGTTCTGAATATACTCTGAATATACTCTGAATACGTTCTTAATACTATATAACTCCATCCTACTTCAATGAAAATTAGATCCCATATTAGATCGAACTATCCTAAATTACTCCCATAAATTCATTATGAATCTCCTGCCCGGATAATACCGGAGGACGCATATAAAATTATCACTAAATAATTTTATTGCTTGGTGAACACCGATATGCCCAGGTAAGTATTAGAATACTTTGAAATTTATGATACCATTGTAATTAGTACTTCAAATAAATATTAAGGCACAGCGGTACTAAGGACAAACCCGGATTGGTTTTGACGGGCAGGTTTCCCTATGGTAAATTTGGAATTAACATACTAACACTAGGTTGAAATTGAAGAATAACACTAACATCACAATTGTTTTTTAATCTCACTTCCCCTCTTTAACAAGGGCAAATTTTGCAGTTAATATAGGGATGCCTTTAATAAAGTTTATTGTTTAATTGAGAAAGTAAGCTTTACAATCGAATAATTGACGTGCATTATAGAATAAAAATCATTTTTAGTATTATCCTTTAACACCGCCAAGCATTATTCCTTTTATATAATATTTCTGCAGCGATAAGAACACAAGAATAACCGGAATTATAGTGACAACAGATCCAGCCATCATCAGCTCTGTATCTTGATTGTGTTCGCCCATTAAATTCGCAAGCGCAACAGGGAGAGTATACATTGAATCATTTGTCATTACTATTAAGGGCCATAAGAAATCATTCCATGTTCCCATAAAAGTAAATATTGCCAGTGTAATTAGTATCGGTTTTGCAAGAGGGAGTATAAGAGAAAAATAAATCTGGAAATCATTTGCCCCATCCATTTTCGCCGCTTCAATTAAACTATCCGGTATAGCAAGTAAATATTGACGTATAAGAAATATGCCAAATACACTGGCCATTCCTGGAATAATGACTGCTAAATAAGTATTTATTAAACCCATATTTTTAAGCATCAGAAACAGCGGCAGCATTGTAACCTGCGCCGGGACAACCATAAAGCTGAGCAGCAGTTTGAATAAGCTTTTTTCGCCGGCAAATCTATATTTTGCAAAAGCAAAGCCCGCCATTGAATTTACAAAAAGCGAAACAAGCGTAACTCCAACTGACACAGTTAAACTGTTTAAAAAATAACCTACAATATTTAATCTTGAAAATAAATTTCTATACTGCACAAAAGTCACTTTATCGGGAAATAGTCTAGGTGGATAAACATTCGCATGTCCGTTTGCCATCAAGGAAGCTGATATCATCCACACAAAAGGAAGGATACATAAAATAGCTGCTATAATTAATATCAAGTACAGTAAAGTCTTTTTCATACTGCAGATTCCCTCTGTACTTTTAATTGTATTAGGCTGACTATTAGAATTATTAAAAACAATATGAAAGCAAGCGCTGCCGAATAGCCCATATTCCACCAGCGAAAACCTTCCTGGTACATATACAGAACGATGCTAAGTGTGCTGTTTAACGGCCCTCCCTGGGTCATTACATAAGGCTCGGCAAATAATTGGAAATATCCAATCATTGTTATTATGCTTACAAATAAAGTTGTGGGAGCCAGCAGGGGAAGTGTAATGTTCTTGAATTTATTCCATTCCGAAGCGCCCTCAAGATTCGCAGCTTCATATAGATCTACAGGAATGTTCTGAAGGCCTGCAATAAATATTATCATGTTGTATCCAAAATTTTTCCAGACTGCCATTAGTATAATAGCTGGCATAGCCCAATGGGGATCGCCAAGCCAATCGATCGGATGGATGCCTATAAATCCAAGAAGAAAATTAAGAATCCCGAAGCGTGGATGATAAATAAATCTCCATAAGATTGATACTGCAACGAGTGTTGTAACGACCGGCATAAAATATACGAGTCTGAATATGCCTTTATACTTAATCAGCTTAGAACTCAATAATAATGCAGCGGCTAAGGACACAGCAATTGAAAGCGGACCTCCCGCAACTACAAAGTAAAGTGTATTTTTAAGCGATTGCCAGAAAAGAGGATCCTTAAATATCTCAATATAATTCTGCATCCCGATAAACCTTGCATAGCTGAAGTTTCCCAAAGAATATATATCAAAATCAGTGAAGCTCATTAATAAAGCAGCGAGCACCGGTATTAAGAAGAAAATAAAGATTGCAAGCAGTGCAGGGGTTAAGAATAAATATGCCGCAGATATTTTACTGTGTTTATTCATATAGCTTTTTAATCTTCACTTCCCTTCTCTGCTCAATATCCATCTCCGCTTTGCTAAAATCAAATCGGTATCTTTATCGAGAAGCTTCAGCGCCTGCTCCGGGCTCATTATTCCTCTCGCCGCGTACTCTGCGTACTGCTGAACTTTACCCGAAACAATATGTTCCCATTCAGGCACCTTCGGCATTGGAGTAACATTTTGAAGCTGCTCATAAAATGCTTTCAGATATTTATTATACGTTAAGGCGGTATCCTGCCATGCATCTATTAAAGAAGGAAGATCTGAGGATAACTTAAAAAATTGTACCTGTGAAGAATTCCCGGATAGGAATTCAATAAGCTTCCAGGCTTCCTCTTTATGTTTGGATGCTTTAAACATAACCAAACTGGAACCTCCCGCCAATGAAACACCGGGATACTTATTACCATCATATGCAGGAAGAGGAGCAGTCATCCATGAATTCTGCATTGAGGCAGGAAGTCTATTCTTAAATTCAGTAACATTCCAAGGGCCCGTTATATATATAGAAAAAAATCCAGTTGCAAAAGCCTGGTATAAATTTGAAACGAGAGTCATATCGACAGGGGCAAGCTTCTCTTTATAAAATTTAATCAAGTACTTAAATGCAGCCGCAAATTTTGGATCGCTGAAATTACCGTATGAGCTGTTATCTCTTAAAAGCTCAGCACCTGCTTGCATACCAAAAATTATAAACGGAGCCCATTCGTTAGTAGGGATAAAGAAAGCATATTTCCCCTGACCCGGATACATCTTCTTTATTTTTTGGGAAACATCATAAAGCTGACCCCAAGTCTTAGGCGGTGAACTATACCCTGCCTTCTTCAGGATGTCTGTCCGGTAAAATAATACTCTTGTATCTACATACCAGGGGATACCATAAACTTTGCCGGCAATAATATTTGTATTCCAGATTCCCTTAAAAAATTTTTTCTCATTTATAGTTTTGGAATCTTTAATCCAATTATCGAGATCTTCTAAAGAATTGAGAGCAACGAACTCTGGTATCCATGTATTGCCGAGTTGAACGATGTCCGGAGTAGTTTCACTTGCATAAGCGGTAATTAATTTTTCATGAGCAGCAGTCCAGGGGATTGCCTGTACTTTCACAGTTATGCCGGGATTCAGTTTCTCGAATTCATTAGTCAGCTTCTTAACATGTTCCGCTTCGGCACCGAATGCCCAGAAATCAATCTGCACCTTACCTGAACTTCTTCCACACTGCAGAACAGAAGATGTAACTAATGCTAAAATAGTTAAATGACATAAAATATTTAAATAGCTTTTAATATCCTGGCTCAATTTTAATAAAAAATAAATATAGTTAGAAACAGTTCTTATTTACAATTACGACAATTGTCGCTCAGTCTATATTTGTGATAATTAGTGGAATTAGTGCCTATTTAAGAAGGACCATTTTCCCGGTATATTGTTTTCCTTCAGCAACAATATTATAAATATATATTCCTGATGATACTTCATCGCCTGAACTGTCTTTACCGTTCCAGCTAACGTTATTTTCACCTGAAGGGAAATCATCATTTATTAAAGTTATAATTTTTTGGCCGAGGAGATTATATACTGAAACTTCAACTCTTTCTTTTTTCGGCAAATTGAATTTAATTGATGTACTCGGATTAAAAGGATTTGGATAATTACCTTCCAGGATAAAATTACTGTTTATTATTTTTTCGTTCTTTATTCCTGTTCCATCGCTAACAAACCCAATAGAATCCAGCATTGGCTGTATTTCAGGGTTTGCCATGAAGTCTTTCCATAATAGCTGCGAGCGGTAATTCTCAACCATATCTATTATTGGGCCTTCATCAATTGCAAGATAACTGCTTGCGTACCAATTCTGGCCTATATTAAAGGCATCTTTAAACCCGAAAGGGCCCCAGATCTTTTTACCATACTTGTGATACATATTTTTAAATGCCGCAATGGATTCTTCAGGCGTATAAGGCATTGAAGAAATCGCTGCAGTCGGAGTAATAGTTCCATTGTCGTTTGTCGGGCTATGAGCGTCATACCCGAAAGGATCGTCGCTTGCAGTTAATCCCCATGTAACGGAATCGTAGCCTGCATAATGATAAGGATTTGCTATACAGTAAGCTCTGTTTATTAAAGTCTGGTTCCTATTATTTATAAAATAATCAGCAAACTTGTCTTTTTTATTTCTCGGATCAAATCCCATGAAAGAATAATGAGTGAAGAAGAGTGGCCCTCCGTAATCTTGACCTACGTATAAAGGGATACCGTAAAAAGATTTTCCGTTGGCATAGTTAAACCCTGCCCAGCCGATATTATAAAAATATTTTGACACACCGTGTGTCTGTGAAGCAATTGCAAGAAGATAAATAATCATCGTTTCATTAAATCCTCGGATAAGCATATTCATCTTCCAGCCATAATCAGGAGACCAATGCCAATATAAAGCATAATTACTGGCATCAGGTCCTCTATACCAATTCCATTCAACTGATTGCCAGAGGCTTGTAATAATTGTTTGGATGCTGTCTTCATCAGCAGTATTCTGATTGAAGAATTGGCGGGCGGTCAGCAGACCTTCCATCATGAATCCGGTTTCAACTAAATCACCGCCGTCATCATATGTACTAAAAGGAATAACATTGCCGGTTGTTCCGTTCATCCAATGCGGAAAGGCACCATGAAATCTCTGCGCTTTGGTAGCGAGAAAATTTAAGATCTTCAGTATACGCTGTATGCCTTGTTCTCTTGTAATGAATCCTCTTTCGATTCCAACAAGTATTGCCATTACACCAAAACCAGATCCTCCGAATGTCACTGTCTCGCCTGATCCTAACCTTTCCCTTGCAAGTCCTGAAACCGGATGCGCATAATC
>Ga0075269_10000126_pt1 | contig 12834 bp, 5 predicted proteins | sample SF_Rice_5C_0N_10_FD_69773 | JGI IMG/M metagenome (GOLD analysis project Ga0075269, IMG submission 69773) | Rice paddy soil microbial communities from Twitchell Island, California, USA - SF_Rice_5C_0N_105 | ecosystem: Environmental > Terrestrial > Soil > Paddy field/soil | place: USA: Twitchell... | reverse complement strand
GCATGATCCGGGCGAAGGTGATGGAAAGCCTTCATCAGGTGTCGGTACAGGTGAACCGGGAGAGCCACATATTGACTTGACTGATGTTAAGGAGACAGACCAGATAGGAATTACAAATGCTCAGAGAATTGCGGCGGGAGGCTTGAATATAAATAGCGATGCTACAATGTGGTTTGATTTCATGATACCGGGTAAATATTTTGATCCGTCAGAAGTTAAACCAGGCGATTATGATTTGTTTGTTTCTTCAAGCCTATTCCCATTACCTGCCGGAGACATTCAGCCCTTTTCAATGGCAGTTATATTAGCTAATGGCCCGATAAATGACCCTGGCTGGACCATACGAAGGAACCAAATATTGCTGAAAAGAGGAAGAGCTCAGGAAACCTATCAGAATAACTACCGGTTTGCAATTGCACCACCGGCACCAACTGTTACAGCCGTTGCAGGTAATAATAAAGTTACACTTTACTGGGATGATGCACCTGAAAAATCTTATGATACATTTCTGGCAAATATCGGCGGGGATGGACATCATTTCGAAGGATACAGAATTTATAGATCCTCTGATCCTGCCTTCAAAGATGCCTTGAATATAACTAACGGACAAGGGACGCCGCAGTTTATGACTCCAATAGCTGTATTCGATCTTAAAGACGGTATTCAAGGTTATGATTCAATAGGGATTGACGGGATTCATTATTATTTAGGGAATGATTCCGGACTTCAGCATTATTTTGTTGATACTACCGTACAGAACGGATTTACTTATTACTATGCTGTTGTATCATATAGTAAAGGGTTTGCGGCCGGCGGAATACTTCCTGCCGAAAGCCCAATCAGAGTAAATTTAAAAGCAGACGGCAGCGTAGAATTAGGTCCAAATGTGGCAAGAGTCGTTCCTGAAGCACCTTCAGCCGGATATGTCAATTCATCTCTTGGTAATATTAATCTGGTTCAAGGAGCTACTACAAGTTCTATTACTTATGATATTCGCGATCCTAAAGCAGTTAAGACCGGGCACAGATATTATATAACGTTTCAGGACACTTTAATCTCTACGCCAGGTGCACCTGATACGTTGACAACAAAAAATTATACCTTAGTTGATTCGACAGATGGAAGAACTTTGATTTATCAGAGTACAGATTTCTCCGATGTGTATGAACAGCCGATAGAAGACGGCTTCCAGCTTCATTTCCATAATGCATCTTCGGTTGAATTGGATGATAGTACTTCAAAATGGAATGACCGAAATGTGCCAATGTTCGTATTTGAAAAGTATGTTGCACCGGGCGGAATAAGCGGGGAACTTAGGCCTAATGATTATAAAGTATTTTTCGGAAATGTTGGTGTAGATACTTCAATTGATTTCAATTATGCCGGAATAGATTTCCCGGCAGAGCCTGTAAATTTCAGAGTACTCAATACAACAACAAATAAATATTTGAAATTTGGTTTTCTTGATCTGGATAAGACAAACGGTGCCGGAAAGCTTTCTGCAAAAGGTTCAAAGAAGGATAGAATAGTTTTCCTCGAGCCGAATGCAAAAGATTCCCTTGTTATTACATGGTGGTTCTATTTATCAAGTGAACCCGATACGACCAAAGGACAAACTATACCTATGCCTGGCGATACAGCTTATATAAAGTTGAAGAAGCCTTTTCTCTCGGGTGATAAATTTGATTTTACATCGGTTACTCAATATGTAGACAAAAACCTTGAGCGAACCCAGCTTGGGAATATACAAGTAGTACCGAATCCATACCTGGGATCTTCTCAGTGGGAAAATAAAAATCCTTATACGTCAGGCAGAGGTCCAAGATCGCTGCATTTTACACATTTGCCTGCTGTTTGTACGATTAGGATATACACAGTTGACGGCGAGCTTGTTCAGACACTTTATCATAACAGTCAGATAGATGATGGTTCTGAAGATTGGAACATGCTATCAAAAGATAATTTATCAATTTCATACGGCGTTTATATTTATTATGTCGATGCCCCGGGCATTGGAAGTAAAATTGGCAAATTTGCCGTTATAAAATAATTTATTAAGCCTGCCATTCAGGCAAGTAAGTATGAAGAACGGCAGGTTTATTTTTTATTAAGGAGTTAAAAAGTGGTATATAAAAAATTACTATTAACATTTATTCTTGTAGGAATATTAATACCAAATATTGCTTCTGCTCAGAATATTACGAAAACAGGAACCACGGCGGCAAAGTTTTTAAGCATTGGTATAGGACCTCGTGCATTATCAATGGGCGGAGCGTTTAGCTCGATATCCAATGATGTCTCATCAATTTATTGGAATCCTGCAGGTATTGCCTATTCTAATCAATTTCAGACAATGTTTTCTTATACCGGATTATATGCGGGAATAAGTCTAAATTATTTCGGATTAATTATCCCCGGAGGAGAAGCTGGAAATTTTGCAGTCAGTGTTATTGCAGTAAATTACGGTACAATGTATGTAACAACTGAATCGCAGCCTGATGGAACGGGAGAGACTTTTTCGCCGGGAAGTTATGCTTTCGGTGCGTCCTACGGAAGATTTATAACTGATAATTTTATGGTAGGTGGTACAGTAAAATTAATTACCGAAAATATATATCACTCAAATGCAACTGGCGTTGGATTTGATATAGGAACAATTTTCAAGACTCCATTCTATGGCGTCAGGTTTGCAAGCAGTATAACCAATTTTGGTACAAAGATGCAGATGTCTGGAAATGATCTTTTAACTCGTTATAATGTAGATCCTCAAAGAGCTGGAAGTAATAATACAGTAGACGCAAACATAGCTACGGACCAATTTGATCTTCCTTTAAGGCTTCAGATAGGAATGTCAAGAGATTTTACGTTTATGGAAAATCAGAGGTTTACTTTTGCCATAGATGGAATAGTTCCTAACGATAACAATGAATCTGTAAATGTCGGAGGAGAGCTTGGATTATTTAACGATATGGTCTGCATTCGCGGGGGTTATAAGGCATTATTTTTGAAAGATAGCCAGGAGGGCTTAACCATTGGACTCGGTTTTAAATATAATAGAGCAGGCTTTATAGATGCAGGAATTGATTATTCTTATCAGCAATTTAAATATTTAGGAAACGTGAACAGCTTTGACATCATATTAAAGTTTTAATCCAATTTAATTAATCACCCGAATTATTCGGATAAAACATTCATAAAAAAAGGAGCAAATTATGAAAAAAATACTTCTACTTATAGGAGTGTTCCTGGTTATTGGTATAACTGCATATTCGCAGGTGAAAGTTACTTTCACTGTAGATATGTCAGTCTACCAAAAGAACGGTTACTTTAATCCGACGACCGATACAGTAAGAGTAGCTGGAGATTTCAATAGCTGGTCAACAACGGCTACTGATCTTAAAGCAGGAACCAATGCTGATACTGCTAAATATTCGGTACAGCTTAGCGGAGTTACTGCCGGTGCTCATACTTATAAATTTATATTTATTCATGCTGGAACACTTACTTGGGAAAATGATCCCAACAGATCTTCAACAATTGGTACTAATGATACAACTTTACCGGTTGTTTACTTTAACAACCTCTCCGGTAAATTGGAACATGTTTGGTTCAAGGTTGATATGTCTGCACCTATTGCACAAGGGAAAGTTACAATAGGTGCTACAAATGTTTACCTTGCCGGTGATATGACAGACTGGGGAACTTCTGCAAAAGCTATGACAAAAGGCGCTAATGATTCTGTTTATTCAGTGCTTGTAGACAGCCTTTCTTCAGGCAGCACTCATTTATTTAAATTTGTATACAGCAGCGGCGGTGCATCTACAGGAACCTGGGAAGATGATCCTAATAGAACGTATCAGGTTCCAGAACAAGATTCATCTGTTTACCAGGATTATTGGAACAGAGTTAATCCTAATGTACCTACGGGGTCTGGTAAGATTAACTTTACTCTTGATATGAGTGTTTTGGTCAAGGCAGGTATTTTCAATACTTCAAAAGATAGCGTGCTAATAAGTGGAGGCTGGAACGGATGGACAACAACAGATCCCACAGCATTCTTAACACAGAACCCAGTAGATGACAGTTCTTATTTTGTTACTCAAACCTTTACTAACGAACCATACGGTGCTAAGCAGTACAAATATGTTGTAAAGCTCTCGCATCCGACAGGTATTGATACAATTTGGACGGATGGATATGAGAGGCCAGTAGCTAGAGGAGGAGACAACCGGCAGGCATTATTCATGGGCGAAGCAAATAGAGATACAATGGATTATTATGACGGCGTTCATCCCGATTGGTTTGTTCCTTCGGGCACTAATCTAAAAGTAACATTTACTGTTGATATGAATCCTGCGATGGATCCAACAAAACAGGCAATTCCCTTTGATCCTGCAAAAGACACTGTGTATTGGGTTTCCGAAGAGCCTACTTTTGCTCGTACACAAGGCTGGTATAAGCCAAGCTCCAACATTATGAAATATTTCATGCTGTCGCCTATTGGAGGAGGAGTTTATCAAGGCACTTTAACATTGAAAGAACCTACCTTTAATGCGTTTGAATATTTGTATGCCTGGGCAAAAGGCTCAGACGGCACATGGATTCAGGAACCAGAAGCATTGGGAACTTTCGATACTTACAGAGTTAGATATGTAGGGCAAGATGCGGCAAGCCATTTCCCTGTTAATCCCTGGCCTATGCCGAAAGATACCTGGACTAACAGTAATGTTAAAACTGATGAGGGGGTCAACCCTTATCAGTCTTATAAAGATTATACAGGTATAAAAACTATCAATGAAAAGCCGATTACTTATAGTTTATCGCAGAATTATCCTAATCCTTTTAACCCTTCAACTTTAATTAAATTCTCATTAGAGAAACCTGGTATGGTTTTGTTGAAGGTTTACAACATTCTAGGACAGGAAGTTACTACCTTAATTAATCAGGATATGAAATCCGGTACTTATTCTGTAAGCTTTGATGCTTCAAGATTAAGCAGCGGTGTTTATTTCTATTCGATAAGATCGGGTAATTTCGTTCAAACTAAGAAGATGATGCTGCTCAAATAATTTATTGCAGCTTTAACTATAATTTGGGTTTGATTTATAAAATGTCAAATATCAAATAAAGGCCTGTATATAAAGGAGCCGCTTGAATAAAGCGGCTCCTTTTTTATATTAGTATTAAAATAATTTTATAATGAAAGATTATTTTTAACATAAATGATTTTTAATCAAATTAATAAATATTGCACTTTAATTATAATTGAACTTGCATACTTTATATTATCTTCTGATACATTAGCTTTGACAAATAATATCTCCTTAGATACTATTACAACATCAAGCGATTTAAAATACATCATTATCTCGAAAGGGAATGGTGCCAAAGCAGATACCGGTATGGAAGTCGAGGTTTACTATAAATGGTATTTGACAAATGGAAGATTAATAGGTTCTTCCTCAAGCGGTGTCCCTTTTGATTTCGTGCTTGGGAAGGGAAAAGTTATAAAAGGCTGGGATGAAGGCATTTCATACATGCACGCCGGAGGTCATTACATATTTATAATTCCGCCGGAGTTGGGTTACGGCGCAAAAGGAGCGGGCGATGTTATCCCTCCTAAAGCAACGCTAATTTATGATACTTACTTAGTAAGTGTTACAAAAGCAAAAGAGCAATTCATAGATACCTTATATAATTTATCGCTTAAGGAAAGTGTTGATTCTGCAATATCATTATATCATAAATTGTATCAGACCGAAAAAGATAAATATAATTTTAAAGAAGATCAGCTCAATATTCTAGGCTTCAAACTTCTATTAAAAGAAAGAAGAGATGAGGCATTTGCCATATTTAAGCTAAATATTGAAATGTATCCTCAATCAGCAAGAGCTTATGACAGCTTGGGAGAGGCATATCTGAAGTATGGTTTAAAATCTCTTGCTTTAGATGCCTTTGAAAAGGCACTTCAGATTGATCCGCATAATGCCGCTGCCGAATCGGAAATTCTTCGCATGCAGAGCAAGCGGTAGCGTCTTTATAGCTCCAATGAATTTCAGATGCAAATAATTTAAGAAATAGAAATAATGTTGAGTTCAATATAATGATTAAATATATCTCGGTTATAATTTTGTTTTTCCCTTTGATTCTTTTATCTCAGCCTGTGCCTGTAACATTCTATTATACACCTCAGATCAGCAGTTTTAATACGGTCCGTATTGCCGGTTCATTTAATAATTGGTCAACAACAGATCCAAATTACTTAATGAGTAAAGACAGCTTCGATAATCAATATTCTATTACATTAAACCTGCAGCCTGGACTATATCAATATAAATTTATGGTTGACGGAAATTGGTACTGGGATCCTAACAATCCTGTAATAGTTGATCCGGTATATCAGAATTCTCAAATTGTTGTTTCCAATCCTATGGTAACTTATCTGCTGCCGATTGATACAAACAGTTATACTCCAACCACTCTACCGCACATTAAGGCTATTTTTGCATTTAGTAATCCAGGAGATTCTATAAAGCCTTTAATTACATTAAAGATTAATGGCAGGATTATTAGTTCTTTAACAGGATACTATGACTCAACCAAAAAGATTCTGGATTATCCTTTAAGTTCGAACAATATTCATTTAGGTACCGATACAATATTAGCCGGAATAATCCTCCCCAATAGCTTTAACAGCAAAACTATAAAACTGAATGTAGTGCCCGATCCGAAATTTAATTTGCTAACTGAAAACATCATATATAAGAAATCCAATATTGTTATATACGGCAAGATATGGAGCAAACCAATTTCCAGCGTAGATGTAAACTTAAACGGTATTGATTATTCTACGATACCAGATTCAAACAATAATTTTGCCTGCCCTGTAAATCTTAAAGAAGATACTAACTACATCAGTGTTACAGTAAATTCACCTCTCGGTACGGCCACAAAAACACAGACTCTTATTTATGATCCTGATGATCAGCCGGTTATACAATTAAGTCATACAGTGAGCGGCAGAAATGTTTCAATAACTGCATTAGCTTCTTCGCCGGCAAATTTGCCTTTAACTTATTCATGGTTTCAAGGTCAATATAATCCTGTGCAAGTTTCTTTAGGCAATACGGCAGCACAGAATATTCAAGTTTCCATCCCTGATATAAACGGGGAATACATATTCAAAGTAAAGGCTGCGGACAACCGAGGGAAATATGAAATTGCAGGTATAATTGTTAATTCAAACGCAGATTCAGTTCATGTAGAAGGCCTAAGCGAACATCCCGGCTGGGTAGACAGTTTGATACTTTATGAAGTTTATTCCCCGACTTACGGACAGAATCAAACAGGGCTCAAAGGAGTGATAGAAAAGATTGACTATCTTAAAGATCTTGGAATAAACGCAATCTGGCTTACTCCGATATTTGACGGCAATTATAACGGCTATGCAGTGAGGAATTATTATTTGGTAAATCCTGCTCTTGGAACCGAGGATGATTTGAGAGAGCTAATTCAGGCTGCTCACCAGAGAGGGATAAGGATTTTATTGGATTTGGTAATTAATCATACATGGACGCAGCATGCCTTTTTCCAAAATATACTTGCCTTGAAGAGTATGTCTCCATTTGCAAATTATTATTTATGGGATGGGACTCCCGGCCTATCAAGTTTTAATTATTATTATAACTGGTCGGACCTTCCGAACCTAAATGTAAACAATCCTGAACTGGAAAATTACTTATATAATGCAGCTGAATACTGGATTAGAAATTTCGATATTGACGGTTACCGCTGCGATGTTGCATGGGGAATTGAAATGCGGAATCCTTCATTCTGGCAGGAGATGAGGCGGAGATTAAAGAGCTTGAAGCCGGAAATATTTTTATTGGCGGAGTCTCCGGCCGATAATAATTACAACGGTACCAAGTTAAATATTTCTAATAATAAATTCGACGCTGCTTATGATTGGGAGCTGCGAGGATTCGGCAGCGGTGCTTTGAACGACCTATTAACAGGCAAAGTGAATAATGTATCTTATCTTAACTCTGTGATAACAAAATCTTATCCGGTTAATGATTATCCTTTTAGATTTGTTGAGAACCATGACTTTCTGAGAGCGACGACTGAATTCGGAATAAAGCAGTCTTTATTGGCGCATACTATTGTATTCACAGTTAATGGAATACCGCTTATTTACGGCGGAGGCGAAGTGGGTGAGCTAAGCCAACTTGATAAAATAAATTGGTCAGATCCCAACAACTTTGAGCCCTACTTTAAGAAATTAATAAGCATCAGGAAAAGATATATCAGGAACAATGCTCATGAAATTATTTTAAGCAATAGCAGTTCAGGCTTGGTTGACAGCTACATTACTCAGTCCGATAGCAATAATGTTTTTACAATAGCTAATTTCGGAAGCAGTACGGTTTCTTTCACTGTAAACTTTGGGGGCAATATTAAAGATAGTTCAATTTTTCTTAATGATCTTATAAATGATACCTCAGATCAAGTTTTAACTTCGCAGTTAAATAGTATAACATTTAATCTTTCGGGATACCAGGCGAAGGTATTCGGCCTGCAAAAATATGAATTAACTTCGGTAGAAGGCAGCAATAATCAGGTTTATAGTTTCAACTTAAGCCAGAATTATCCGAATCCGTTTAATCCTAACACGGTTATCAGTTACCAGCTTGCAGCAGGGAATCGTGTTACGCTTAAAGTGTATGATATTCTCGGCAGATTAGTGAAGACTCTCGTGGATGAATATAAGCCTAGAGGAGAATATTCCGTTAACTTCGATGCATCTAATCTCTCAAGCGGAGTTTATTTCTACCAATTAAAAGCTGGAACTTTTACTGCAACTAAAAAGCTTTTACTAATTAAATAGTCCCCATATTATGCTCTCGTCTAATGAGAACTGGTTGATAGTTTGATTATAAGGCATTGGGAAGAGGCAACACGTAAGAGATTAGAAGTCAAAGGATTCTCTTTGAGTTCTAATCTCTTTTATTTTTTACAATGAAATTGACAGCGAAGTCAATACTAATTCGGTAATGCTGCCTGAAGCTGTCTTTGCAGCATTACAGCGTCCTGGTAATTGGGATTTAACGAAATTGCCTTTTTAACCATCTGCAGTGCCTTTGGATAATTATTTTCATTGACATAAACGCCGGCTAAATTGTACCATACCTGTGCATCACTATTATCAAAAACGATGCTTTGTGTTAAAAATTTTTCTGCTAAGGGATAATTGTTTTTCGAAAGTTCTATTATACCTAAATACTTGGTTGAAAAAGCACTGGGCGATAATTCATTACTTTTAAGAAGGTAATAATAGGCTTTATCATAGTCCTTAAATTGAAGCAGCACATTAGCACAGTAATTATAATACTCAACAACTATCGGGTATTCACCGATAAGTACATCCATAACCTGGAGGAATGATTTCAGATCGTTATGTGTTAAATACCAATCGGCGGCTTTTCTATGAACTGTTTCCCAATTTGCATTGTCCTCAACTAAATTATAAGCTAGAGAATCAATATAATTTTGGGGATGGATTAAATCTTTATCAGGGATTTTGTCCTTTTTATCAATATAAGGCCAGTCATTTTTTAATAGCCTTATGCGGTATTCTCCAATAAGAGTGTCCAGTTTTGAAAATGGAAAGGAAGCGACTGCTAGGCTGTCCTGCCGGTCGTTGCTCAGGTTTTGCGGTTTTGTTTTCGGCAGCTGGCCGATTGTCTCCATTTCATTGTAAAATAGTTTTCCGATTATTTGGTAGCCATGAAGTGTAGGGTGAAGATGGTCCGTCATTAAATTGTCCCCTGTAATATGTTGGGGACTTAAAGCATCAAAAGCCGAATCAATATTAAGAACCGGATAGCTAAACTTTTCTCCTAAACTGAAGATTACTTTATTTAAGTCTGTAGGAGCGCGAAATCTTAAAGCGTCGAGATCTTTAGCGTATCTGAAAAGGGAGTCGGCTGACATCAAGTTGTTTTTTGCCAGTTCAACTTCAGCCTGTTTATAAATTTTACCGGCAGGTGGAAAACCGTTAAAGCTTATTGAAACAAATGGCCGCTGGTCTTTTAGATTAGATGCAAGTGTACTTAAAATTACAGGAACGTTCTTTTCTTTTGCCATTTGAAGTATGTCGCGCATGTTCCCTTCAAACTGTTCTATTCCTTTTTTGTATATATCAGAGCCGAGTCCAATGTATTGGTTCTTCGCCATGCGGGACATTAGCGTTCCCGTAAGCTGCTGCTTTGGGGAAAATAGTCTGTATATATCCGCCAAAATATTTCTAATAAGCTGGAACGTTTTATATCGCTCTAAATATATTACCAGGTTAACTATACTCCGTGAGGTGCCTAGTGATTCCATAGAACCGACACCGAGAGCTCCATAGTATTCATTATTACCAGCGTAGATAAGAATCAGATCAGGTTTTTCGTCCAGTATTCCCGGCATCAGATCGAGCATAGTATAACTGTTAATTGCAGTCATGCTGCAATTAATTACTTCGATATTCGATTCAGGGTATTCAAGGCTTAATCTTTGTTGGATATACCTCGAGAAGGAACCATTCGGGGTGAAAGGGTAACCTGCACCAGCGCTTTCACCCAGCACGAATACTCTAAAAGAGTTCGGCTTTTTTACTTCATCAAAAATGTCCTGGTCGGAGATAGGAACATTGTCTATGTTGTGAAAATATTTATGTGCTAAATCCGGATTTAAAACATACTTCCCCTTTATTGGATTTACCCACTGTGTGTAATCATAACCGTAGTTAAATATTCTTAAGCCTATTTCAAGAATTATAAAGAAAAAAACCGGTATTAGCATCAATATAAGGTAGAATAATTTATTTACAGGTTTCACTTTAAATGTCGATAAGTAATTTCCTACTTCTTCTTTTGAAGCTTTCAATTCCTTTGCCATTTTATCGGCGGAATATTTAGTACTATTCTTCTTAATCCAATTCTTTTGCCGGTTGGTTAATGACACGTCATTTCCTTTCTTATCTTAATATCATTATTTGATAAGGCTTCAAATCTATTTTATAATTATTATTCTTTCCGGCAATCTTTTTCCCATCTATTAAGTTTGTTAGAATCTCACTTCCGCTGCCCAGTTTTATATTGACTGAATTTTCCCCATTATTATTGTTTATGATGATTGAAATTGTATTACCGTCAATACTTCTGCTGTAACCGATAACCTTATTGGAATTATCGATAAGGAAAAACTTCAAGTCGCCTTTTGATAAAACTTTATTCTTTTTCCTTATGGAAATTAAATTTCTATACCAATTAAAAAGATCAGTATTAAAGAAAACCGGATCAGGCTTACGCTCTCTTCCCAGCGGATCTGAAACTTCATCATTATATTTTAAATTAGGCCAGACCATAGGCTTGCGGCAGTCAGGATCGTCGCCACCCCACATTCCGGCTTCGTCGCCGTAATAGATCATAGGCGCGCCAGGCATAGTCATTTGTATACCTGCGATCAATTTTTGTTTTAGTAATTCTTTTTTATCAGGCTTACGCACCTTGTAGTCTTTATTCTGTCCGGGGTTCGCATAATGATCAAACCATCTATCGGGATTAACAATTTGCGAGCCTATGCGGTCGACGTCATGACTGTCAACGAGATTCTGCGCTGCGTACAAATTGTCCTTAGGATATTCTTTAATAAGTATTTTAATACTATCTGCGAAAGCTTCCGGTGATATCTGATCTTTAATATCAGCGACAAAATTTTTAACTGCTTGAGCAAATCTATAGTTCATTACTCCGTCGAAAGCATCGCCCTGCAGCCAGGGAGCTGCATTGAACATTTGATTTTTCTGCCAATCGTCCCACCAGATCTCACCGGTAATATAAGCATTTGGATTTATGTCTTTTACCCAGGTCCTGAATTCTCTCCAGAATTTAAGATTTATCTTTTCAGCAACATCAAGACGCCATCCGTCTATACCGTCTGCAGGATTCCCGTCCGGTTCCATCCATCTTTTAACTATCGCATGGATATGATCCGCAAATCCATCAGCAAGATCATACTTTCCGTTCTTGCTAATTTCCGGAAGGTCTTTCACACCAGCCCAGCCTTGGTAGTCAAACTCATCCTTAGTTGTCTTAGGATCATCCCATGAATTTATAATAAACCAATTTTTATAGGGAGAATTTTGCTGATTCTTAACAACATCCTGAAAAGCCCAGAAAGAGGTGCCGACGTGATTAAATACGCCATCTATAATAATTTTCATTCCCCGTTTATGAACTTCTCTTATCAACTTTAGAAACAATTTGTCTGCGGATGTCCACTTCCAGGTTGAAGGATCAGATGGGTTTTCAGCTGCCCAGATTTTTTCATCTCCCTTGGGGTCAGGGCCGAAATTATTATCTACATGATGGTACATACGTGTATCGTACTTATGCAGAGAAGGGGATTCAAAAATAGGATTGAGATATATTGCAGATATACCGAGCTTTTGTAAATAGTCAAGATGATCCAATATGCCTTGCAAATCTCCGCCGTATCTCCGGGTTCCGGCATTCCAGTAAAAATCGTGGCCGTCTGCTTTTTCCCAAGGCTGAAGTTTATACCAATCTGAAGTCCATGGAGTAATCTTCCAACCTTTCGGTTCATTATATGGCCATGCGCCTCCCATATCGTGAGGAGTTGGATCGTTGTTCTTATCACCGTTGGCAAATCTCTCAGGGAAAATCTGATACCATACAGCATCTTTAGCCCAATCCGGCACTCTTGGTATTTCATTTTTCGATTGAGCCAAAGTGCTTAATGAAATTAGAAGAAAAGTAATCAGCA
>Ga0075269_10000124_pt1 | contig 12960 bp, 10 predicted proteins | sample SF_Rice_5C_0N_10_FD_69773 | JGI IMG/M metagenome (GOLD analysis project Ga0075269, IMG submission 69773) | Rice paddy soil microbial communities from Twitchell Island, California, USA - SF_Rice_5C_0N_105 | ecosystem: Environmental > Terrestrial > Soil > Paddy field/soil | place: USA: Twitchell... | reverse complement strand
CCAAAAGAAATACCGATATCTTTTTTAATTGGGACACCGAAACGTTCGCCTCCGAATAATTGGAGGAAAGGATTGATGTAGCCTAGAGTTGAAGATATTTGATAGAGGCTAGGAGGGTTTATAAAATTCTTAATTCTCAATTTACTAAGTACTCGAGTGAAAACGCTGCCGTAATTTATATTTTCTTCAAGGTTTATTTTGAAAGGATAAGTAATAACTTTGGCGCGTGTTTCGGGTTTCAAAGCGAGGAAGGGATAGAGGGTACCTTTAATAGCAATGGTTTGATTATTAGGGTCACGTAAGTCAACAATAATTTCTGCTTTGGGATCCGGCGGAACTATGAAGACCTCAGATTGGATTTTAATGAACAAGCTATCATCCAAAGGCTCCATCTGGTAGTAAAGAATTTTTTCTTCGTCATTAGATTCCTGAGCGAAAGATTTAGAATAAAAAGCAAGTAATAATAAAAAGGGGAGAACAATTGTAAAAGAAAATTTATATTTCATAATTCTGAATAAGCAGAGAATAATATTATTTAGAAAAGTCAGTAAAGTAAAATGAGTCACCAGCAACAACATGGGCACTCGAAACCCTATCGTCTGCAGTAAAGAAAAAATTCACTTTATATCTGCCGTCGGATTCTCTAAGAGTTCCGTATTTATCGAGCCAGTCATCAAACCTATTTTTATTTGAGGCAATATTCAAAGAAACATAATAAGTATAATTACCGTTGGCATCTTTATAAGGGCCGGAGACAGAAATTGGCCCTGTGTGAGTTATTTTTAATTGATCGGGCCTTTGATAGATGACATTGACATTAAAAACCGTAATATTTTGAAGGTCCTGTGCATAAATATTTGAGCTGTTCATTTTTGAAGTAACTTTTTCAATTTTAATTTCGGGAGGTTTCATAGGTATAACATTTATTGATTGCCGTTGAGAACCATACTTAGCAATAACCTGAGTTTGTTCCATCAGATTAAACTTTTTTTCCTGTCCGGGAGGGATTACGACAATTGGGTTATTTAAGTTCCTAGGATCATAAATCGCAGTTGGGACACTTCCGCTGTTTTTAGCGACATTCCAGGTAAATTGCAGGAAGGTCTGAGTTAGCGAAATAGGCGATTGCATAATAATTTGCTCTTTGGGTTGATTAATTAAATGTGCCGGTGTTTCAATTATTGGGGGAGAATCATTTATTTTATCAGTTAGGGAAGCCATTTTTACATTCAAGCCAGCAATTTTTTCTTTAAGCTGAATATTTTCTTCGGCGACATTTGGGTTTACCTTAATTTCGAATTTCATGCCATTGGCATTAAGAGAATCGATTAAAGTAACTAAAGAGTCTCTCACGCTTTTATCGACAGCCCTATTTTTAGAAATCACTTTATCGAGGTCAAGATCGGCGCCTTTAAGAGCAAGAACAGTGACAACAAAGATGTAGAGGACCTGATAAATGACAAACTTACTGTCTCTATTTTTCCTTATCATAATAGGCTCTATCTTTTAATGACGATTGATTCAAGATATTTTAAGCCAGTAACCGTCCGTTCGTCATTTAAAGATGCGGCAGCTTTAGAAATAGATTCAGCAATAATCTTAAGCTGATTTAATTTTTCACTATTAACTGCTTCCGATATATTTATCTTCTCAATAAGCTGATTCAGGGAGAAAAAATTTTTACTGAGTGAATTACTTAGGTTTACAGTATTTTCTAAGGCAGAATTAAAGTTTTCGACGATACTAATCGAATCAACAGAAATTGAGGGAGCAGGGAATGCATCCTGGTGATTTATTCTATTGACAAGATTTTTCGAGTTTTCCAATTGGATTCTAGAGAAATATCTTTCTTTCAAATCTTTAACATGGTTGACCACATTTTGAAATTCAACACCTAGCTGGTCGAGAACGGGTTCGAATAATTTGCCCAGAGCAAGAATGATTAAAGCTTTTATCTCGAAGGGGACAGAAAGTCCAAGGAAGACAGTTTCGCCCAAGCGGATGCTTATTAATAAAATAGCAGCGCCAATAAGCGGTAAAGCGGTAGAGATACTGTCTATTATACTTGTATATGAATTGATGACGCGATCAATAGTTTCTGACGCAGGAGTCCGGAGCACTTCCATTTTTAATTTATCATAAGAGAGTTTTGCAAGGAAAATAAAAAATAAATAAGTTAAAATAGGAAGCCACCAAAAGCTGAAAGGAGTAAAATCAGATTGAGCAGGCTGCCAGGCAGGAAAAATTGATTTAGCAATGCTGATAGAAATATTCCCTAGAAACGGTACTGACGAAAGATCGAGGAAGAAAGAAATAAATAAAGCGACAGCGGAAATAATAGCGGGTTTAATAATTAATGAAAATTTGATTTTGGATAAAGCTTCGTTAGTAAAGCCCTCAATTTCATTTTCCAATCCATTTTTAGCAAATATTTCAGATAATAAAGAAGGCTTTTCGAGTCCATTTTTTTTCTCTTTTATTAAAATAATTTCTTTATCCAAATCATTCATGTCTAATTCCTTTAGGCAAGTGGTAAATATTTCTCATATTGCAAACAGATTTACCATTTGTGCAAAATCAGTGCCATGTAAAAATTGTTATATTTATTATTTTGCTGCAATAATTATTAAGAGTAAAAAGAGTATGGATGATCATTGAATATAATGGGATTAGGGGGTTTTAATTAGATAATTTTTAAGTAAAAATTACTAAATAACATTAATTAGTAGAGGACTAAACAGGTAATATTTACAGCACATAACCTGTGTCGAGTAAAAATTTCCTAAAAGTTGATAGTGTAATGGAATATTTTGAAGAAAAGGTAAAAAGCCGATAATGGTGAAAAGAGATTAAAATAATGTAAAAAAAACGCCTGTCGGTTCAACAGGCGCCGGGTAAGATTTAGGATGTTAATATTAAGAAAAGGATCACATTCGATTCATCATAGAAGCATGCTTATGCATTTTTAAGAAGCGGGGAGCATTTTCACGAGCAATCTTTTGTTGATCCGGAGTTAGGATTTGAAAAATGTCCACCATATGATTTGCAACCGCAATTGAAATTGCATCTCTGTTTTTATTGATTTTTTCGACAGCTGCAAGAATGTCATCCCGATTCAGATCATTCTTAGATCTTAATTCTCTTAAATCGAGCTTAGATTTTTGGAGATCAGCTTTTAAGTCGATCATTTTTTTCTGAAAGTCGATTTTCAGATCACCTATTTTCTGTTTTTGTTCGGGAGTCAGATTTAGTTTTTTCATTAAATCTGCCTTTCCGATCATTTTACCATTGGGGTGTAGTCTTCCTTGCATTCTCATGGGCTGTGCGTTAGCAAAAGCCGCAAAAAGTAAAATAAAGGATAAACCAAGCGCAAGCGACCAAATTGTTCTTTTCATTTTTACTCCATTATAATATATTGTAGATTTTGAACTTTTGACACCCGTATAGTAACTTTGGTTTAATAAAAAATAATTAAACCGAATAGCAGTATAATATGTCAAATTATACAAAGAATAATAATAAATGACTGACGACGGCGGCGACTTTAATCTTGTACAAAAATTTGTAAACGGCGATGAGAGTTCATTTAATAAGATCGTTCTAAAATATCAGCAAAAGATATACTGGCATGCGAGAAGGATGCTCGGGAACCATTTAGATGCTGATGAAATTGTTCAAGAAGTATTAATGGTATTATATGAAAAGCTAAAGGATTTTAAGTTTCAATCTTCCTTATATACCTGGATATACAGAATTACGGCAACAAGAAGTATTAATTACCTAAGAAGACGAAACCTAAGGCAAATATTTTCCCTAGAAGATAAAAGCGGAAGATTAATCAAGAGTAAAGAAGATATAGTAACAAATATTGAATCGAAAGAAAAATTAGAGAGACTTGAGACGGTATTGCATAAAATACCGCCTAAACAAAGAGAAGTTTTTTTATTAAGAAATTTTGAAGAATTAAGCTATGAAGAGATTTCCCAAATTACGGGGAAAAGCGTGGGAGGATTAAAAGCGAATTATTTCCACGCATTAAAAAAAATTATGGAGTTAATGAAAGAAGATGAAAACTGAAGACAAAATAATACTTTATCTGGACAACCAGATGAATGAAGAAGAAAAGGCTTTATTTGAAAAGGAACTCGAGAGGTCAGAGAAATTAAGGCCTGAGCTTGATAATCATAAAAAGTATTTAAAAGAAATTACTTCTGTCAAAGACATAATAACCGAGACCAGTTATTTTACTGAGATGATTCCGAAATTTCACGGAAGGCTTGATTTGAAAAGAAGGATGCGTTTCCTACCGAAGCTTGCTTTTGGAACAACAGCTATTGCTGCTGTAATGATAATAATGTTTTTTGCGGTGAACCGGAATATTGATAACAAAGCAATTATTATTAATAAAACAGCGAATCAAAGCAGCACTTCGAGTAATGCTGTACAAATAGAAAGCACATCGGATTTAAATCTATTATCCGACCAATTTAATATCGGGAACTTAAGTCCGGCAGAAATAACTTATTCAAATTCCGTGCTGGATTCTCTTCTTTATAAAGAATTAAACCTATCTCCACAAAGCTTAAGTGACTACACTTTTGACAGCAATCAGGATTTAAGCAGTGTTGTACAAGGTATTAATGAAAAAGAAGCGGACGAAATTTACGACCAGCTTTTACATAAGAAAATTTATTAACAGGAATAAGATGAAAAAATTAATATTTATTATTCTTTTTACTTTTTGCGGTTCCTATTTTTTGAATGCACAAGGTATGTTTTCTCACGGCCAGGGCCCGTTAAAAAAGATAGAGGAGTTAGAGAGAGTTAAGCTGATAGAGACGCTTAATATGAATGAGCAAACCACCTTAAAGTTTTTCTCCAGAAGAGATAAGTTCAGGCATGAGCAGGAGGAGCTTTTCAAAAAAGCCACAGATATCCTTCAAAACTTAGACACAGGAGTAAACAGTGCAAAGCCAAAAGAAGACGAGATTAGAAATTTAATTGCGGAATACACAAATATTGAGGGAAAAATTTCTTCTAATAAGGAAAATTTCGTAAATTCACTTCAAGATATTTTGACTCCTGAACAGATAGGCAAATACCTGGTATTTGAAAGAAAATTCAGAGATGAGATAAGAGAAGTCATATTCCGGGAGCGTAAGAGAGGAAAGAAGTAAATTATAGATAATTTATACATTTAGAGTTGCTTTTTTAATCCAACCAAATTATTTTTTCGACATAAATTAGCGGAAGTGGTGAAATTGGTATACACGCTACTTTGAGGGGGTAGTGCCTTAATTGGCGTACGGGTTCAAGTCCCGTCTTCCGCACAACTAAATCACCAAAATTCATATCAGAAGATATTTAATAATGCTTGGGAAGGGGAGTTATAGGGAAATAGAGCAGAGGGGTATAATGGTATAAATGGTATAATGGTATAAGAACTTATAATAAGCTAGTAATCCTTATACCATTATATAAAATTATTAAAACAATAAAATCAAATTAAGAGTAGCGGCATTGATATTGCTCTCACCGCTTTGTTTACCGACAAGGTTCATAAAATGATATTTTGCACTTACATCGAGATCCATAGAAGGAATTGCTGAAATTACGACACCGACACCAAGAGCAGCACCAAATCTAGAATTACCGGCCATAGCGTAAGTTCCCGAAAAATCAGTATAGTTTATATCTCCAAAATTATTATATGCCAAATCGACTTCAGCATATGGTTTAGCAAAGGGCAAGGGAAAAATATTATATTGGCCTTCAGCGCCGACAGTAAAAATATTTTGGGAAGTATTAACATTGCCGAGAGCAGTTGATCCGCTGCCTCTTAGGACATGGTAATCAATAAACACACCGGGAGTAATAGGAACTAGGGGGATATCCAGCTTGAGAAGGGCAGTAAAGTGATAATTTGAAGAAAAACCATAACCACCATTCCCTATGCTTTTTGTGTAAATGTCAGGACTATTTATTGCGGTTAAGCCGCCGCCGATCCCAAACTTTACTAATTGTGCATTTGAAATAGAGCTTATTAATAAAATAAATAAAAAAGCAATACATAAAGGAGTAAAATATTTCATTGCAGCTCCTAATTTTTTGTTGATATAGCAGAATTTGATTTCTAGACCATTAAAAGATACGTTTAATCGTTATAAGATAAAAGATTTAATATTTTTTTTACGAAATTAGTAATCGTGATTCTAAAAGATTTCTATAATTTAAGATCATATATAAAGCTCGAAGAAATTTGATAATTCAGAAATTAATGATAGGTTATGCGTTAGCACTTATCGCGGCAATAATCTCAAACCGGGTTAAATTCTTAACGATATCGGGCAGCATAGCACAGTTTTTTTTAGCCGGAATGATATTTGGATTAGGAGGCATTAAATGGACGGTACCCATACTAACATTTTTTTTGACATCAAGTATACTTTCGAAAATAAGGAAAAGGAAAAATATTTTAGCGGAGAATTATTTTGAGAAATCAGATGAAAGGGATTATTTACAGGTACTAGCAAACGGAGGTATTGGAGGAGTTTTGATTATAATAGCACAATTTTATAGACCGGAACTTTTATTTTCAATTTACGTCTCATCTATATCGGCAGTTTGTGCAGATACATGGGCAACAGAAATCGGAAATATTAATAAGCAGGTGACAGTAAATATTTTATCGTTCCGAAAAGTGGGGCAGGGGACGTCAGGAGGAATTTCAATATTAGGAACAACTAGTGCAGTAATCGGAGCTGTTATTATTCCGTTGTCCTCGTTAAGTTGGGCCAGTTCAAATTTAGTTTACTTTATTGTTTTTACAAGTACTTCCGGATTTTTAGGCAATTTAGCGGACAGCATATTAGGTGCGTCATTTCAAGCACAATTTAAATGCGATATTTGTAATAAAATTACAGAGAAGAAAAAACATTGTGGGAAAATGGCTACGATAAAAAAAGGTTATTCGTGGATAAACAACGATTTTGTGAATTTCGCCGCTTCAATATCGGGTTGTATTTTCTATATTCTATTTAATGTCTTGCTGAAGGTATAATGAAAAAGATCTTTAACTTAATAATCATTTTTATAATAAGTATATGTTCATTAAATGCACAGACAGCTGCACAAAAATATGCAGCAGCAATGCGAGCTTACCAAAATCACCAATATGGGGCAGCAAATAATCTATTCCAGCAATTTTTTTCCGAATACGAATTAACAGACGGATTATATGCTACGGCAAAATACTACAGTGCAGACGCTCTATTAAATCTCGGAGAATACAATGCTGCGGTTTCGTCATTTGAATTTTTCGTAAATCATTTCACATGGTCGCAATTCAGGGATAAAGCATTATATAAGTTAGGGATTATTTATTACAAGCAGAACGAGTATGAATTAAGCCGGGATAGATTACGAAGGCAGCTATCAGAATATCCCCAAAGCGATTTAGACGGTTCTGCACTATATTGGATCGGGGAGTCATATTCAAAGCAAAACAGGCTGCATGATGCAGTTCTATTTTTAAAAGATGCTATAGCTAACCATCGGAACAACAGTTTTATTGATTATTCAATATATACACTGGCATCAGTATATGAAAAGATGAAGGATTACGGAGATGCTGTTGCATATTATGATACTTTATTATCATATCACAGCGGCAGTCCGCTAGCTACGGAAGCACATATCAGGATAGGAGTATGCTATTTTAAGTTGAAGGAATATGATGCTTCAGTAATTGAGTTAAATAATCCTAGATTAAAAGACCTGCCTGACGAAGTATACGCAAAGAGTCTTTATCTCTTGGCTAACTCCTATTATAGGACATCGGATTATCCTCACGCAGAAAAAGTATTTCTCGAAATTATTAATAAATACCCATCCTCGGAAGAATTACGGGAATCAAAATATGGCTTAGCGTGGACATATTTTCAGGAAAAAAAATATAACGATGCATATCAGGTTTTTAATAATCTTTCTCAGGGTGGCGATAGCATAGCAGAAAAATCTTTTTACTGGAAAGCTGAATCAAAAAGATATTCCGGTCAAGGAAATGAGGCATTTAAGCTTTATCAGCAGTTTATTAAAACGTACCCTAGCAGCAGCATGATTAAAGGAGTTGAGTATCAGATAGGAGTACTTTATTATAATGCCAAGAACTATAATCTTGCGTTGAAATACCTTCGAAGCGCTGCAGCAACCTCAGATAGTACATTCAAAGCAAAAGCATATACTTTAATGGGAGAAATTGAACTAGACAATAAAGATTTCAAGCCTGCAATAGAATATTTTAATAATGCCATGAATATCCCGGGTATTTCAAATGATCTAGTTTACCGATCTATACTAGGATTAGGGATTTCTTCATATTATATACATGATTATAAGCGTGCTGAAAAATTTCTTTCGAATTTAAACACAAGGGACCCGGAATTTGAGAAAGACAAAGTAAATTTTTATTTAGCAGAATGTTATTATTCAGGTGGGAATTATAAGCATGCGATAGAAAGATATAATATGGTAAGCGGAGACGACGAAGAACTCGGCAGCATGGCACTTTACGGCAAAGCTTATTCATATTTTGAAATGAGGCAGTATGAAGAAGCCGCAAAGGTATATTCCGAATTTGCGCGCCGATATCCTAACAGTTCCCGGCTTTTAGATGCAGAACTTAGATTAGCGGACAGTTATTACGGCAGTAAAAACTTTGCCGCATCAAGTGACGTCTATAAGAATATAATCAAACTGAATAAAAAAGATTTTGACAATCCATATGATTATTACCAATATGCGCAGGCACTATATAAAGCCAATGAGTTTGATCAGGCAATCAGCGAATTTCAGGCAATTACTCGAAAATTTCCTACTTCAGAGTATGCAGATAAATCCTTATATGTAATCGGCTGGATACATTTTCAGCAGGGTGACTATAATGCAGCAATGAACAGTTACAGGGACGTATTATATCAGTACCCTAATTCTTCAATTGCAGCGCAAATATATTATTCAATAGGGGATTGTTATTATAATCTCGGGAATTATGATTCTGCAATAGTCAATTATGAATATGTCATGACTCAATATCCAACATCTCCCCACGTTTATGATGCAGTAAACGGGATACAGGACTCATATGTAGTTGAAGGGCAGCCGCAGAAGGCAATAGATTTTATCAACCAGTATCTTACAACAAATTCGTCATCTAATTATGCTGATCAAATTGCATATAAAATAGGGGATATATACTACAGCATGCATGATTATAAAAATGCCTCATCAAGCTATACAGAATTCATTGCAGATTATCCTAAAAGCAAGCTCATACCGCAGGCATATTTCTGGATCGGGAAGTGCAATGAGAATCTAAATCAATATCCGCAGGCAATATATAATTTCAATATGGTATTTAATTCTTATCCGGCAAGCGAATCGGCGCCAGCCGCGGTGATAGAGTTAGGGAATATATATAATCTTCAGAAAAATTATACAGCATCGTTAAATATATACGATAAAGCATTAAGTTCACTTCCGGATACAAAAAGATTTCCGGAAATACTATTCAATAAAGGAATGACCTTAGTTGCCAACGACGATTCTGCCGATGCACAAAATATATTCAACCAGGTTATACAAAGTTACAGCAATACCATATTTTCAGAAAAATCAAAATTAGAATTAGGTATAATAGCTCTGCGTTCAAATCAGTATGATGAAGCAATAACATATTTGCAGGATTTGGCGCAAAACCGTACGGATGAAATAGGAGCACAGGCTCAATATTATTATGGGACAGTCTTGTACAACGAAGGAAATTATGACGAAGCAATTAATGCATTTCTTAGAGTTCAAACAGGTTTCCCGGCATATGATGAGTGGGTAACTAAATCATATTTGAAGCTAGGAGACTGCTATAATCAAATGAAGAATTATGAACAGGCAAAGGAAATGTACCGTCTAGTTTACAAAAATCATCATAGTGATAATTTCGGAAAAGAGGCAAGAATAAAGCTAAGGAAGCTGAGATGAGTAAAATAATACTTATAGTAATTATCTTGTTTTATTTTATCTCGGCATTTGGGCAGGATCAACAGAAACAAGGGAGTAATTCAGGAGTTGAGCTGCCGGATTTTATAATAACCGGAACCGACGTAGTATCGCTTAGGCATGTTCAAAAAATACCGCCGGACTTTATACCCGCTATCTCAGAAGAGTTTTTGAAGCCGGTATTTCCGACAGAAAATTTAAAAATAAAGGAAGTATCAACTCCTGTAAAAGGGACTTTGACAATGCTTGATACATTAAATTATCAGACAGGAAATTTAGAAGTCGGATTAGGTTCATATTATCTTCCCAGCGCAAAATTGAATTTTTCAAATCCATTTTCGAACGGATTATTTGAGATATACGGAGATGGTGAAAACCGCAGGGCATATGTCCCGAACAGCGACCGGTATTCATTAAAAGGCGGGGCAAGCCTTTCTTTATATGTTCAGGACGATGCGTCCATACTTCCCGGCAGCCAATTTAAATTCAGCGGAGACTATGGGCTTCAAGCATATAAATTATATGGTTCAAACATTCCTAATTATAATAGAACATTGAATACCGGCAATGCATCATTTGGGCTAAATAATTTAATGGATAAATATTTTCTATTTTCTGCTAAAGTATCGGATAATTTAAGCTCCCTAAAAGGAGAACATTTTTCAGAGAACATGGTTAAGCTAGGAGGTTACACCCAATTCGGCCTTTATTCATTGAATTTAGGTGCGGATGTAAATTTTAAGAAACAGACAATCAGCAATGACGTAAACCCTAATAGTATGTACGGATTTATTGCAATTAGGCCAACAATAAATCTAAATATATCAGATAAGATGAAAGTGAATGCCGGGTTTAACTACGCAAACTCGGGAAGCAATAATTTCTTTTCGCCTTACGGAGCAATAGGTATTGACCTTGGAAACGGACTTTCGGTGTATGGCGATTTTTCCCCTCAAGCAGAATTTTACGGCGGAGGGCATTTTCTTGCCATAAATCCTTACTTTATGCCGCAAAAGTTTACAAATATATTCCTAAAAAAAAATATGGCATTAAGTGCATCACTTAAATATGAATTCTTTACATATGTAGAAATAGACGGCGGATTTAAATATTATTCTTCAGATAATATGCCTTATTTTTTGGATACTGCAAAAGCAGGTATGTTTGACCTTTCTACCACAAGCTCAAAGAGTTTTACCTTATTTGCAAACTTACTATTTCACCCGGGGCCTAACGGGGTATTTTATGCCACCGGAGAATTTAACGATACAAGAAATACCGCAAATAATTTTGTCCCGTATACTCCCCGAGCTAAAGTAACTCTTAATTACGGATATAATTTTAAAAACGGATTAGATGCAGAAGCTAATCTTGAAATGCTGGCAGGGATGTATTCGGATATTCAAAATAAAAATTCTATAAATCCTTATATTAATCTTGGGTGCACTTTCGGCTATATGATAAAACAAGATTTTTATTTGACATTAAAAATCTCAAACATCTTAAACCAGAACATCTCTTTATGGAGAAGATATAAAGAATTACCGCTTGACATAACTGCCGGGCTAAAGTATAATTGGTGATAAAACGGAAATATTTTAAATTGTACGTATAAAAAACCTGAAATATTATTTACAATTGAGAAGTATTTAAATTTATGGTATTTTGAATAATGAATAGAGCGGAATTAATTAGAAAAATTGCCAGGAATAATGGCGTACCAGATTTTGAGGCAAAGAGTTTCTTCGAGACTTTTTTACAAAAAGTACTTGGAATCATAAAACCAAATCAAGCAGTAAAAGTAAAAGAATTTGGATATTTCCAATTAAGGGAAGCGATTTTTACTTCATTCAAAGAAAACCAAAGACCAATTAGAAACGATGTAATATTGTTTTCACCGATAGAAGAAAATGCGGGTGCACTAATTTTTATAATTCCAATTAACATACCTGAAAAAGCTAATATAATCGATTCGCATTTTAGTCTGAGCATTAATAAACCTGTAATTCCACTATACGGTATAAATAATAATGACATTTTCCTACAACCCAACGGTATTGAGTTGAGGAAATTAATTGAAAGTAAAGCTGAAAAGCTATTGACTGAAAGCGAAATTGTATTTCGAAATGTAAATCAGAATGATATACTAGTTATAAAAAGGACTTCCGACAATCAATTTGGGATTGAATGGAGCGAGGAGAAATTTGATTTTACCAATATCGAACCTATAATTAAAGTAAACGGCAAGTCATCAGAATTTGAACACGTAGCATGGGACTTCGGAGAAGATTTATCCAAACAATTGGAAGAAGAATCAATATTAGATATAAGTAATGATACAAACTTGCTGCCTACTGAAAAGAATCCGGAAGAGGGAGAAAAGTTCAATTGGGATTTCAGCTCAACTGAAAGCACAGATGAAAGTAAAATTGAATACAGCCCATCGCAGGAAATCTCTGAGGATGGAATTCAAAAAAGTTACGAAATCGAAGAGAAAACTGGATCTATTCATGAAAATGAATTAGAAGAAGACATATTCAGTAAAGATGAAGAGACAGAGCAAAGTGATTTTCAAAGAGTAAAATCACTTACATCAGAATTTGAACCGCAGGAGACAAAATTTGGATTGACTAAATCCGAGTTGAATTTAACCTGGGACTTTGATAAAGACAGTGATACAAAAGAAATTGAAGAACAAGATGATTTTATACATGAAGATAATAATGAAAGATTGAACTTTGACGGGTCGTCAGAAAATGAGAATAAATTAAAATTCGAACGAGGTGAAGAAGTATTGTTTGAGGGAAATGTAATACCTCATAATTCGAAAAATTCATCTATCACAAATGTCGTAAATGATGAGACAAAATTAAAGGATAAGACATACGCACGCAACAAATCGCCTTT
>Ga0075269_10000123_pt1 | contig 13119 bp, 12 predicted proteins | sample SF_Rice_5C_0N_10_FD_69773 | JGI IMG/M metagenome (GOLD analysis project Ga0075269, IMG submission 69773) | Rice paddy soil microbial communities from Twitchell Island, California, USA - SF_Rice_5C_0N_105 | ecosystem: Environmental > Terrestrial > Soil > Paddy field/soil | place: USA: Twitchell... | reverse complement strand
GCGTTGCTGGGTCACCCTTGCGGGCATTGCCCAATATTCCTCACTGCTGCCTCCCGTAGGAGTCTGGACCGTGTCTCAGTTCCAGTGTGGCTGATCATCCTCTCAGACCAGCTACTGATCATTGCCTTGGTGAGCCGTTACCTCACCAACTAGCTAATCAGACGCAAGCTCATCTTCAGGCGCTACAAGAACTTTAACAACATCACCATGCGGTGCCGCTGCATCATCCGGTATTAGCCCCGATTTCTCGGGGTTATCCCAAACCTGAAGGTAGATTGCTTACGTGTTACTCACCCGTGCGCCACTTTACTCAGAATATTGCTACTCTTTTCTCGTACGACTTGCATGTGTTAAGCACGCCGCCAGCGTTCGTCCTGAGCCAGGATCAAACTCTCCGTAGTAGTTTGATTAATGGCTTGTAATCTGGCGTATATAATTATTAAGTACGCTTTGTTGAAACCATTTAACTGACGAGTTAAATGTCACTCACTCTATCAAAGAACATCAAAATTTTTATGAAACCTTCATTAAAGAAGGGCTTCAAATTTACTTCCTCTTGAATCGAATGTCAAGAGACTTTTACCATCTTTTCAAATTTTTTCATCAAATCTGCTGCTTTTTTAATAGCAAAACCATTTCTAAAACAGCCTTTCAAATATATAGGATTAATCAAGAATGTCAAGTTTTCAGGCTTTATAAAATTGTTTTTTCTTAGTGTTTTCTCAATTTCGCTATTATATCCTGCTCTGTTCTTCAACCCGGCTCAGAATTTACTGCTATCCATAGGGCTGTATTGTAGAGATGCCGCGTTACAGGCCGAGAGGAGGCCGAGAGGAAGCCGAGCAGAGGCCGAAAGATGGCCGAAAGATGGATTCAGTTCAGGAATTTTCAACAGGATTGTAAGGGACTAAGCCAGATGGTAAAGCCTTTATTGCCATCGTTTTAATTTGCTTTCGGATTGCATATTATATAAAGCTTCACAAAGAACATTAATAACCGAATCTAAACTATGTAAATATATTTCTTTGAAAGGAAATAAGAAATACAAAATGAAAAATTCTTACAATAAGCGAGGAAAGGTGACCAACAATCACCTTTCCGATTTATTTCGTTATTTAATTCTATTTTGTGAGATTAACGACCAGGAGCGCTATTGTAGCAAGACTTCCGACAATGCTGAGAAAGATGCTGGTGGTTTTAACATAGTAATTGAATGATTTTGACAAAGTTCTTGGTACATAAATAAAATCGCCTTCTTCTATTACAGCCCTGTCATCATCTATGGGGATCCATTCCTGGGTAACCGCCTTTATAAGCATAACATCGTCCCTGGCATATTCGCCTTTCCCGCCTGCTTCTTTTATGTAGTATTCATAATCCTTACCCTCTACATAATTTACTTTACCGGGTTCAGCTACCTGCCCGAATACTTCAACTGTACTTTCTTTCCGCGGAATAATTATAACATCCCCGTCATTTACAACATAATCAGATACATTCGATGTACTATCTCCTAATTTTGTGAAATCTACCGGCCCGCTTCCAAGTAATATTCTTAAATCGTTTTCCATTAAAAAATATGAAGAGTCCATCTCATCTACATTCGACATCCTCATCATCATTCCATTCTGAAAGCGGAGCAAAAAATTTAATAAGTCATTATCCAGCACATCGGGATATGTTTTTAAATCAAGCCCATAGTAGTGTTCCAGTAATAACGGAAGACTGGTTCCCGTGAATAATTTCGATCTCCTTAATGATGCATCCTGTTTGAAGCCGCCTGCTTTTTCTATTACTTCTCTGATGGTGGTATTGTTTTTTGTTACGGGAATTCTGCCGGGATTATTAACTTCACCCGATACAATTACATTAAATCCCTTCTTCTGGGATTCCTTTGCCACGACTATTATACCATCCCCTCTTTCGAGCGGGGGGTTGCTGTTTAAATCTGTGCGGATAATGCTTATCCGGTTTCCATCATAGTTCAGACGATGGATTTCAACACTATCTATATTTTCATAAGCTTTGTTAATTCCCTGTGCAAGTTCAAGTGCATCCTGCAAACGGTCCCCCTCAACAAAAAAGAATTTTCCGGGGTTATTAACAGCCCCTGATACTGTAAATGAATTGTGTTCAAGATCGGGCTGGGGAAATATTATGACATCATCATTTTTCAAATACGGATTATTTTCAAAATCCCCGTTAAGCCTGAACTTCTGTATATCGAGGTGCAGTACCTCTCCCGAAGCTCTTATCAGGGTTATATTACGAAGCACATAGTTATTTATTTTCTTTTCCAACTGCTCCAGCATGGCGGGATCATTGGTTGTCTTTGTCATTGCCTGCTGCGCCTGGTCATACATTCTAGTAATAAAGGCATCAACACGTTCCGTAATTAATGCAGGAAATGTACCGGCAGCAACAAACTCGCCTCCGATAGTAACGCTTATTGTTCCCATCTGAAGCAGATTGTTGTTACTAAGATTCAGGTTGTTATCCATCTGAGCATAGGTGTTTGCAATAAAGATAAAAAACACTAATGCGCCTAAAACTTTTTTCATTAAATTATTCTTCCGTTATTTATCTTATTTTATTTTCAGAGTTGATACTGCAGTTTGTAATAATCCTGGTAATCACCAGAGAGTATTCTTTTCCACCAGGTTTCGTTCCCGAGGTACCAGTCAATAGTTTTTTCGATTGCATCCTCAAATGTAAATAAAGGTTCCCAGCCTAATTCATTCCTGATCTTGTCTGAATCGATAGCATACCTTCTGTCGTGACCGGGACGATCTTTGACATATTCGATGAGAGATTCCGGTTTATTTAAATAATTTAATATCAGTTTTACTATCTCAATGTTCGTCATTTCATTAGAGGCGCCGATATTATAAACCTCACCGGGACGTCCTTTATCGAAAACCATATCAATTGCCCTGTTATGATCGTCTACGAATATCCAGTCACGTACATTCATACCATCGCCGTAAACCGGCAGCTTTCTTCCGCCCAGGCTGTTCAATATCATAAGGGGAATAAGTTTTTCCGGGAACTGATAGGGACCATAGTTATTCGAACACCTGGTGACAACAACAGGCATACCGTATGTATGATAGAATGCAAGGGCCATCATATCAGCGGCTGCTTTGCTAGAGGAATAAGGACTGTTTGGAGAAACCGGTGTATTTTCTGTAAATAACCCGTCGGTACCCAGACTTCCATATACTTCATCTGTAGACACCTGCAAAAACTTTTCTACTCCGAATTGCCGGGAAATCTCCAATAGAACATTGGTTCCTATTACGTTGGTCCGGTAGAAAATTTCTGACCCCAGAATACTCCTGTCGACGTGCGACTCTGCTGCAAAATTTATTACGTATTTAATATCAAATTTTTCAAATATATATCTAACCAGGTCAGAATTGCAGATATCTCCCTTTACAAAATAAAAGTCAGGGTTATCTTCACACTGTACAAGGTTCTCAAGGTTGCCTGCATAGGTGAGTTTATCCAGGTTTATGATCCGATAATCTTTATGCCCGCCGAGTACATAATTGATAAAGTTGCTGCCGATAAATCCGGCTCCGCCGGTAACCAGAATATTTTTCATATTAAAAAGCAAAAAATCCTAAGAATATTCCTGTTTGAATAAAATAACTTTTCCCGTTAAAATCGGAGGGAACATTTGCAAGCTCCTGGTCGTTTTCGATTTTCCAGCTTTCGCCAAAGGATAACTGATATCCGCCTCCAATCCTTACTGCTACAAATCTGTATATCGGTATATCTATGTTTATCATTGGGGAAAATAACCAGTAACTGCCCGATATAGTTCTGCTGATGTTATCTGTTCCGTTAGTTGAATTGCCGAATTCGCCTGTCAGGTCGTTCCAGGAGAACCCCCCTTTATTTTTGTAAATTCCGACAGTTATACTTCCGCCGCCAATCATAGCACCGACTGATATACCAAAATCCCTGATAAAGGGTAATGTATATTCTACTGTTAAGCCACCCCCGCCGATCGAGTATCTGACTTCACGTCTGAAATTATCTGCAGCAGAATTTGCCATTTCTGAGGTTGAGCCGCCGAAGCCGCCTCCACCTACCCGTAAATTTTTAATTAGTCCTATATATACGAAACCGGCTCCTCCGGTTGTAAATATTGCTTTATTTGTCAATGCAGGGAACCCCTCAGGAAGTATACTATTTAGAGGATCGAGATCAGGAAAAATAAAACCGGGAGTAAATCCTCCGCCTCCTCCGAATGGAGCATCAAAATATTTCGATTCCTGAGCAAAAACAGCGATTGTGACAAATATACTTAATATGGTTACCAGGGTTATTTTTTTCATAAAACTAAAGTAATTAATTTATAAATTTATCAGAAAGCTAATTGAAAAACAAAGAATAAAATAAAACATACTGAACGAGCAGGCATGTTTTCAGTCACTAATCAAGGTATTGGTTATGAAAGTATTAATTACGGGGGGAAGCGGACTCCTCGGGCAGTAGATTTTTTAAGGGGGGATAATTTAAATTGTTACAGTCCTGAACTTTGGCGATTTGAAAAGATAATTTTGACAGGTAGTAAAAATTCGAGGAATAACTGATGGAACAATTACTTGGTGCCCATACATCTATTTCGGGAGGCGTATCGAAAGCCGTCGATCTTGCTGAAAAGCTGAAATTTACAGCTATGCAGATTTTCAGCAAAAACAATAACCGCTGGTACGCGAAACCGCTGGATGAAAATGAAATTACTACTTTTAAAACAAAACTGGGGGAATCCGGCATCAAATTCGTTGTGGTGCATGATTCATATCTAATCAATTTATGTTCGTTAAGTGAAGAACTCTTAAAAAAATCGCGTGAATCTTTTTTCGATGAACTGGTGAGATGTGAAAAATTAGGGATTCCATATCTTAATTTTCATCCAGGCTCCCATGGAGGTGCAGGAGAGGATAAAGGGATAAAATTAATCGCAGAATCGCTGAATATCATACATGATACGACTAAAAATTTTAAGGTGAGCAGTATGCTGGAAGTTACTGCGGGACAGGGAACTGCTATAGGCTATAAGTTTGAGCATATAAGAGAGATAATTGATCTGGTTGAACAGAAAGAAAGAATGTCGGTCTGTATTGATACCGCCCATATTTTTGCGGCCGGTTATGATTTCCGTGAACCCGGAAATTATAAAAATATTATGAAGGAATTCGATAACATAATAGGACTGCACCGGCTGAAATGTTTTCATATGAATGACAGTAAAAAAGAAGCAGGCAGCAGGGTTGACAGGCACGAGCATATAGGAGAGGGGCTTATCGGAAAAGAAGGCTTCAGAAATATTATGAATGATAAGAAAATATCACATATTCCTAAAATTCTGGAAACACCGAAAGGAAAAGAACAGCTGGAGGACCTGCAGAACTTAGAGGTATTAAGAAGCCTTATAAAAAAGAAGAATTAATAATCCGTCAGATTTTTCTGTGTGGGATCCAGGGGTTTTAGTACCATTATACCGGTATCTTTTTTAATTTTATTTATGTATGCCGACAAAGGTTCTTCAGTAATCTGTACTACAGAACCTACATGGGGAGCATGCAGAATGTGTATCCTGTTATCCTCCATTCTAACCGCAATTCCAACGTGGCTGACATCCAGCCCCGGGATACTTGTTGTAAATGCTATTATATCTCCATTATTTATCTGATTTTCTACAAATCCGATTCTTTCCTTTGGGACATAAAAATAACTTCTCCTGCCGATCTCTGCTTCCTGTTTTCTGATCTCTTTAATAAATTCCGGGTGATTTTTTAGCTGCGGATAACTTTCGGGATGTGTCGACATAAAATTCAGATGGAATTGAACAGGTTTACCTCCGACAAGTTCAGTGACATCATCGATTATCCCTTTCTGTTCATTATCATAAATCCAATCAGTAAAATAATGAAGACGGCTGGGATATTGGTCAATATTTCCCCCGCGATATCTTATTTTCTGCAGTTCATTTTCATAATCTTTAAATGAAGCTTTTCCCATCTTTATCAACCTGGCAAAAACGAGAGTATTTTCAACAAAGGTTGTACAGTCAAGTCCAGTTAAATTTATTACCAGCTGTTCATCACCATTATCCTCTATTCCGTGGGAAAGGTAGTCAGTCCCGAGAAAAGTTTTTCCTATATCCGCCATTACATCTGTAATTGGTTCATCGGCGAGGCCGGCTGACGCAGCATAGGAAAATTTTAATCTGCATACTGTAACATCGCTATCTGAATAAACCTGTGCAAAAACATTACAGGTAAGAAGAAGTACAACCAAAAACGGCTTAAAATAATTAATCATATTATATCTTCATTCGCTGGTATGATAGAATATTCCTGTATCTGTCTTGCGTGCGCAAGGTTTTCAAACCGCGCATATTCTTTAACAAATGCAAGCCGTATATCGCCTGTAGGTCCGTTTCTTTGTTTACCTATAATGACTTCGGCCACTCCCTCAGTTGAAGTGCCGTCATCCTGGAAATTTTTAATGCCATAATACTCGGGCCGGTTCAGGAAAAGAACAACGTCCGCATCCTGTTCAATCGATCCAGATTCTCTTAAGTCAGAAAGCTGAGGTCTTTTATCGTTCCTGGTTTCAACAGCACGGTTTAACTGTGCAAGTGCAATAACAGGTATATTTAGTTCTTTTGCCAGAGATTTCAGCGACCTGGAAATATGAGAAATTTCTCTTTCACGGCTTTCAGAATTAGAAGGACCCTGCATAAGCTGAAGGTAATCGATTATAATCATCCCAATATTTTTTTCCGCTTTCAGTCTCCTTGCTTTTGCTCTTATTTCAAGAACAGTTTGAGCAGGGGTATCATCTATATACAACGGACTCTCGATTAAGCGGTGAGCATTTTTGCTTAATTTTATTCCTTCTTCGGATGGGAGTTTTCCCGTCCTTACAAGGTGTGCATTCAGTCTTCCTTCAGCACACAGCATACGGATAATCAACTGCATTGTTGCCATTTCAAGGCTGAAGATACCTACGGGAACTTTATGATCCACCGAGGCATTCCTGGCTAAGGTTAAGGCAAGAGCCGTCTTTCCCATTGAGGGACGAGCAGCGATGATAATAAGATCCGATTTCTGAAATCCGCCGAGCATTTCATCAAGCTCATAAAATCCTGTAGGCACAGAAAACTTCTGTTTAGTATTAGAGTGAATAGCTTCAATATATTCAAGGGCATCTCTAACAGCCCTGTCCATACTTACAAAGGACCTTTTAAGGTGTGTTTCCGTGATTTCAAAAATTTTCCGCTCAGCCTGGTCAAGGATATCAAAAGCATCTTCGGTGCCCTCATAAGCAGCCCTGGCAATCTCATGCGAACTTGTTATCAATCCTCTCAGGATTTCCTTTTCCAGGATTATTTTAGCATGGTATTCTATATTAGCGGCAGAGGAGATATTCTGTGAAAGTCTGCTTAAGTAGACTGCACCGCCTACTTCTTCAGCCTGTTCCCGCTTTTTTAATTCTTCATAAAGTGTAACAGTATCAATAGGCTCGCCTGATTCAAAAAGCGATACCATTGCATCAAATATTAATTTATGTTCTTTGAGATAAAAACTTTCAGTACTTAAAAGTTCAATTGCCTTAGGAACTGCTTCACGTTCAATCAACATGGCACCAAGTACCGAAGCTTCTATATCCGTAGCAGCGGGAGGTTTTACATCAGCGGGGATTAATTTTGAAATGTTTTCTGTATTATTTCTATTTTTTGCCATATAAAGGAAAATTCAGGTCTGAGTTATACACAAAATGTCAACATAGTTATTGCATCTCTAATTATTGAAAAAATAGAGAGACTAATGAGCATATGCAAGTTAAATTATCCGGTTTATAAAAATATTATTTGAGATAACGGATTTTTGAAGGGATTACTGCATTTCATCATACAATTTTCTGAACTTCTGAACATCCTCCCAGCATCCTCTTTTCCATTGCGGATTACGAAGCAGGGCTGCGGGATGATAAGTTACCATTGTTCTTATGCCTTTATACTCATACACATTTCCCCTCAACTTTGTGAGGGAATCTTTTTTCTTAAGTAAACCCTGCGCTGCCGTTAGTCCCAGTGCGAGGATCATCTTCGGTTTGATCAATTCAATCTGTTTATCAAGGTAAGGAAAGCAGGCATCCATTTCCTCTGCCATAGGTGTACGGTTTCCCGGGGGACGGCATTTAACGATATTGGCAATATAAACTGCGTTCCGTTCGAAGTTAATGGCCTTAAGTATATCGTTTAGCAGTTTTCCTGCGCGGCCCACAAATGGCTCACCCTGTTTATCCTCCTCTGCACCGGGACCTTCACCGACCACCAAAACGTCTGCATCAGGATCTCCTACACCAAAAACAAACTTATTCCTGGATTTATGCAGCGGGCAATTTGTGCAGTCTTTTATAAGATCATTTAATTCCCTTAACGATTCCGCTTTCTGCCATCCTTCTTTTTTCTGAACCAATAGACTTTTTCCTCCTGCTTCTTCAGAAAGATTTTTTACCACACCTGTCTTCCTTTTTATATCTTTTTCAAACAAAATATCGCCAAAAATTTCTTTCTGATCTATTAATGCCTGAATTAATTCGTCTTTAAGTTTCTCATTCATAATACAAAAATATTTTAATCAACGGGCGGAAAATATCTTAGAGAGATTTTATTATTTCATTTAAAATTTTATTCGCTGCCTGAAACTTTGTCATCAGCGGATATTTTACGGGATTACCGTTTCTGAGGAATATAGTAATTTTATTTGTATCGAATTCAAAACCACTTTTTTTATCCTTTAATGAATTCAATACAATCAGATCAAGTTTTTTATTCTTCAGTTTATTTTTTGCGTTAACCAATTCATTTTCAGTTTCAAGTGCGAAACCGGCCGTAAACTGTTTTTCCTTTTTTAAGGATCCCAGGATATCTATAGTTTCAGTCACTTTGATTGAAGTAAGTTTTGAATCCTCTTTTTTAATTTTAGATGAAGAAAGTTTTTGAGGTTTATAATCAGCCACAGCAGCCGACATTATAAGGATATCGCAGGAAGGGAAATATTTATCCACCTGTTTTTTCATCTCTTCAGCCGACTGAATTTTAACCAGTTGAATTTCAGGGTATAAAAATTCAGAAGATGGTCCCGATACCAGAATTACTTCAGCACCGCGCAGGAAAGCAGACTTCGAAATTGAATAGCCCATTTTGCCTGACGAACGGTTGCCGATGAATCTTACCGGATCTATATTTTCAAAAGTAGGACCAGCAGTTACAAGTACTTTTTTTCCTTTCAGATCTTTCCTGTAACCTGAAAGAACCAGTTCTGCAGCATCAATTATTTTATTATTCCCCGCCAGTCTGCCTTTACCACTGAGTCCGCTGGCCAGCTCACCTTCTTCTGCATCAATTATAAAATGTCCCAGCTCTTGTAATTTATTTATATTGCCCTGAGTTACAGGGTTCATATACATATCCACATCCGCGGCAGGAACTATAATCAGGGGACATCGAAGCGCAGTAACCACAGTCGTTAATGCATTATCAGCAAAGCCATGGGCGATTTTAGCAATAGAATTTATAGTAGCCGGAGCGATAATCATAAGATCTGCCCAGGTACCATAATCGATATGCCAGGTATTAACTTCGCAGCCATCCTGCTGAGAAACCGGGAATGTATTTACTATTACCTTATTCCCGGTGAGGGATGAGAAAGTAAGGGGGGCTATAAACTCAAGAGCGGAAGGAGTCATCACAACTCTTACTTCCGCACCTCTTTGAATAAGTTCTCTCACAAGATAACAGGCTTTATAGGCAGCGATGCCGCCTGTTACCCCAAGAATAATTTTCTTTCCGGAAAGAACATCATCGGGCATTTTATAACTTTTTAATTAGTTATTCTGATTCAGGTTTATTTTTATAATCGAATGCAATTTCACCTTCAAGCAGTTCGTGCAGCGCCTGGATATGAGGTTTTTCTCTTTTTTCAAAGTCGAGAGCAATTTTCAGCTGAGCAGGGTTATCAAATTCTTCACCCTCTTCGTCTCCGGCCGCAGCAGGGATCGTGCTAACGAGTGCATTATACTCTATCTTATTATCATCATTTATCTGTCTTGCTCTTTTAGAGGCGACGATTGCCGCTTCATAAACATTAGCGGCTTCTTTATCAATTTGTCTCAGATCAACGGGTTCTATGAACATTTATTTATTCTCCTTAATTATATTTTCTATTAAACTTTTAACATCAGAAACAGCTTTTTCTATCTCTACATTATGTATAAAATAATCAAATTTATCTTTAAGTCTCAACTCCAATTCGGCTCTCTCAATTCTTTTCTTCAGATCGATTTCGTCTTCTGTCTGCCTGTTTTTAAGCCTACTGACCAGTTCATCAAAACTAGGAGGAACGATAAAAATCAGTACGGCATCCGGGTAGCATTCTTTAAGTTTTAACGCACCTTTCACATCAATCTCAAGAAGAACGCTGCTGCCTTTCTGCAGGTTCTTATCTATATAATCCCTGAAAGTTCCGTAATAATAATCGTAAAATTTCTCCCATTCTGCAAACTCACCGGCTTCAATTTTATTCCTGAATTCATCTTCAGTGAGGAAGAGATAATCCACACCGTCTTTTTCATTATGTCTTTTTTTCCGTGTTGTTGCTGAGATCGAAAAGACAATTTCAGGGAATTCCTTAAGAATCCTTCTTACAATTGTTGTTTTACCAGTACCGCTGGGAGCAGAAACAATAAATAAAATTCCTTTTGAATTAGCCAAATATCACTCAATATTTTGAATCTGTTCACGGATCTTTTCAATTTCCTCTTTTATAAGAACAGAATTATGTGTTATCTCTGTTGATATAGTTTTAGCTGAGATAGTATTGGCTTCCCTGTTCATTTCCTGGCAAAGAAAGTTAAGCTTTCTTCCGGGTTCTGCATCTTTTTCCATGCTTTCAAGAAAGAACTTCAAATGACTTCTCAGTCGTACACATTCCTCGGTTATTTCCGATTTATCTGCAATCAGTGCAAGCTCAAGTTCAAGTCTATCACTATAGGCTGTAATATCCTCAACCATTGTTTTCACCCGTTCTTTCAATTTCTCAAAATAACTATTTGCACTATTCCCGGATTCTTTCTGAATTTCAGCAACCTTTTCATCAATGAGCGATATCCTGCTTTTTAGGTCTTTCGCCAATTCCTTTCCTTCATTACGTCTCATCTCCAGCAGGCCGTCCAGCGCAGATTCAAGAGCCTTTCTTATAAGCTTAAATACCTCTTCATCGTATTCCTTATCACCCGGAACGAATAATTCCCTGTTGAACAAAAGATGTTCGAGCTTCAGTTTCTCAGTTATTTTTGAAACTTTCTTAATTTCTTTCAGCACTGCCAGATAAGCTTTCAGTTTATCCTTATCAATGGAAATATTACCGTTGGATACAACTGAATTCTTCAAATTTAAGATCACGGATAGTTTCCCGCGGCTGACCCTGTTCTTAATAATTTCCCTGATCTCATATTCGCGATTCATCAGGGAGTTTGGAAGTTTAAGATAAATATCCAGGTAGCGGCTGTTAACACTCTTAACTTCAAGCTCGACTAAAAATTTATCATTCTCTGCTACGCCTTTTCCATAGCCAGTCATACTGGAAATCATTTAAATTCCTTAAAATAGAATCTTAAAAATAGCGATTTTAATCCAGCGAATCAAAATAAAAACGATACCCCTGATAATCTATTCTCAATAAATGAATTGCCGGATGATTTTTTATCGATATCAGCTGTTTTGATATCCTGCGGGGCAAGGATTTAGTGCGGCAATCGTCAGACTCAAGTATCAGCTTTATGACACAATAATGCTGTCCAAATACTGATTTAAGGGTCAGGTCAAAGCAGACACGTTAAAAAGCTTCACCTATACCGAAATGAAAGACAAGGTTATCCCAGAAATTTTTGTGATAAATCCAGGTTTTATCGGCGGGATTATATAGTTTAAATGCAAAATCCAATCTGAAGGGGGCTACTGAGGAATAATATCTTAATCCAAGTCCAGGTGAAAGAGCCAGCTCATCATATCTGAATTTATCATACCCGATCCAGGTATTACCATAATCGAAAAATACTGCGGCACCGAAACTCTGTACAAATTTATACCTCCATTCAAAAGAGCCTTCGACCAAAAATGTTCCGCCTTTAATATTAACGCCGTTTATCCCGTATACAGTTGTGGCATTCTGGGGCACTAGTTCATTAGAGCGCCATCCCCTTACAGAGTTGCTTCCACCTGCATAGAATGTTCTGTTCAGCGGCAGCCCGGCATAATCGCCATAATAGGTCTGAATCCTGCCAATTTTAAATTTAGAGGCAAAGATTGACATCCTTCTTTGATTAAGGGACAGATAATAAGAAGCATTCAACTGGACTTTATAGAACAAAGAACCATTAAATTCATTTCCCCCGATTTTTCCGATAAGATAAGGTAAAGAATTAGCTTCTTCAAAAAGGATAGAAATTATATATCCTTCAGTAGGGAAAAGGATATCGTTTGTAGTTGTCCGTCCAAACTCCGCTCCGATTATCGAAAGAATCTTCCTGGAAAGGCTATCGTTATTTGTTCTATATACCTCGTTACTTTGTTCAACGTTATAATAGGTACTGAGGAAATTTATGGCAGTAAATCTGGGTAGTTCAAAGTCGAATGTAATCCGTGAACCATAAACGGTATTATTATACCTGACCTGTTTATTAATTGTAGCATAATTTTCCCAGGTTCCGAAAATCGGTTTACTAAATAGGTAAGGCTGTTCAATTGTGATCCTTGAATCCAGGTAGCCTAATAAGGTTGTATCGCGGAAAGAAAATTTTTGAAGTAACCGGCCGTAATTCACATTAAAAATATCCTGAACGCCGAATGAAGTGCTGATTGTAAATTTCCTCGCATTACCGAAGAAATTCCTCCTGATGTAAGACAGACCCAGACCTGCATTAAGAGCACTCTGCTGATTATTCACAATAATTTCAGGCGATAATTCATTCAACTTGCCGATATTTGCTTCCAGTTTAACAGGAACTTTTGAATCTGTAGTGTCCTGCTCT
>Ga0075269_10000122_pt1 | contig 13133 bp, 8 predicted proteins | sample SF_Rice_5C_0N_10_FD_69773 | JGI IMG/M metagenome (GOLD analysis project Ga0075269, IMG submission 69773) | Rice paddy soil microbial communities from Twitchell Island, California, USA - SF_Rice_5C_0N_105 | ecosystem: Environmental > Terrestrial > Soil > Paddy field/soil | place: USA: Twitchell... | reverse complement strand
CGTTGGCTAAAACCGAACGGCAAATCATGGTAGTTTGGATATGCGCCGCCCAAAAATTAAATGGCCAGGGAGGGCGACTCCCGCATGATGAACGAAGCGATCAGGACCGGGCATCCACCTGAGCAAGCTAAACATCATTTAGAATAAAGTAAACCAGAATAAATCATTCTATCATTCTCTTATAGTGTATCTTCCATTTCAGGTCCCAGGTTTTCCCCGTATCATGGGATATTTCCCAGTTCCAGTCAAAATCATTTTTTGAGATATTATAATAAATCATTTTCTGCATTACCGGTGAGCCATTTTTATCTGCTGTTTCTCTTGTGAGTATCATTTTACCATCCTTAAATGCTCCTGTAAAATCAAGGTAAGTTCCGCCGTTATCAACCCAGGTTTGTTTCCACAGCCTCTCTTTTCTATCATACACAGAAAAGCTTTTTCCGATTAATGAAGTCCCGGGCATCCCATCGAAGTTTTCCTCAATAACACAGCTGCCGTCAAATAAATTTATTACATGATTTGTTCCTTTTGAGATGGTGCTGTCTGTGTTTTTCCATTCAACATTCCAGTCACCCAGCCAGAAGTCCATCTGATGTGCTTCCGATGTTGAACAAAGGTCGCCGTCAGGCGGCTGCGGAAAAGATACCATTTGTATAAATAATAAACCCAGAATCATATTCAGCATATTTGAAATTCCTTTTATAAAATTCTACCCGGCCACCTTTTGGTAATAGTGCGCTGTCGGCCTCACTACTGAACGTCCGGCTACATCTCCATAAACCGGAATAGTTCAACCGGGTTAAAAAAATAAGATCATTTTTATTTCAGCAAGATCATCTTTCTTACACTCGTATATCCCGGTGCAGAGATTCTATAGAAATAAATTCCGCTCGGTAATGTTACTGCAGGTGAGAAATTGACCTCATATATTCCGGGTGATTGGATTTCGTTAACCAAGACAGCAACGTCTTTTCCAAGTACATCATAAACCTTGAGCGTTACAATTCCCGGTTTACCAGATATATCAGGAATGTTATAACGGATTTTTGTTGAAGGGTTAAACGGGTTGGGATAATTCTGAAAAAGTTCAAACTTATCCGGCACGCCTTCACCGTTTAACTCAACACCCGTGGAATTTTCTACATTGATATAGCTCTTCCTCATTTTACTTTGTGTGGTTGTACCGTTGGAAACTGTAAGTTTAACAGTATAGATTCCGGGTGAGCCATAAACCCACAGGGGATTCTGATCTGTCGCATCGACTGTTCCGTCATTATTGAAATCCCATTCCCACGATATTACCGGTTTTCCGGGATCAGCAATTGTTAAATCAGAAAATTGTACTGTCAAACTGTCAACGCCCGAAATTTTATCTGCCGAGAAATTCGGTCTCAGGAAACCCGAAGGTATCTCTTCATCGTAAGTATATAACTGATCAACAGCCAGGTTAGTGTAAGTTTTAGACTGTCCTGAAGGCCACATTATAACCAGGGAATCCGCCGAGACGGCGCTGCCCAAACCAAAATGAACTATTAAACTATTCTGACTATCAAAACTATTCTGACCAGAAATATCTCTTAACTGCCAGACGGAATTTCCGTTTATCATTGCTTTCATTTTGATTCTTGTTCCGATTGCAGATTTATTAGAGACACTCCCTCTGCAAATTATTTCGAGCCAGTGAAAGCCGTTTGAATTATCATTGCGGAACAATCCTTCGGAATTACCGGTTCCCGAGACGAACAGATCCAGGTCGCCATCGTTATCATAATCTCCGAATACAGCCCCCCTGGGGGATCCTGACAAAGTAAAACCGGTGGTATCATTTACAAATGCACCATCATCGTTCCTGTTGAACCTTGTACCCGATTCACCTGTAACAACTACATCCAGGTCACCATCATTATCAACATCGCCCCAGGTATTGGCGAGGTGCTGACCTATAACGGTAAGTGCATTGGATAAACTTACGAAGGTGCCGCTGTCATTCCTGTAAAAGTGATCTGGTGCCCCGCCGTAATTTGTTATAAAGGCATCATAGTCGCCATCATTATCATAATCGATAAAATTCCATGTTTGTCCGTCCTGTAAATCCGTTCCAATAAGGAGATCATCGATCCTGACAAAATCTACTGACCCGGTTTCTTTAAGCATATTTCGGTATAAAAAGTCCCTTGCCCCGGAACCAACAGCGGGACCGCTTGCAATAAACAGATCTATATCGCCGTCCTGGTCAAAATCATACCAGGTTGCAACAGTATAAGGATGCAGATCATCTGTAAATTCATAGCCGGTGATTTTTGTAAACCTGCCATCGCCGTCGTTATGAAGCAAAAAGCAAGGCTCATACGGCGAGCCGAGGAATCCTTTCGGATGAGTGATTACGAGATCCAGAAACCCATCATTATCGTAATCGCCCCAGGCACAAGCCCATCCCCGGTTATCCTCATTGATTCCCAGAGGTAACTCATCAACTACCGTAAATGAATCGCTACCATCATTCCTGTAAATAAGGGATGATTTCCCAGCGATTGCGGCATCAGGATCACCATCATTATCATAATCGCCCCAGCTTATCCCGTTGCCAAGCTGCGGTTCCATATCCATTCCCAGTCCGGTAGAAAGCAAAGTAAAATTTCCATTACCTTCATTTCTGAACAGGTAGGTTTTTGTTGTGTACAAATCAAGATCTCCGTCGCCATCGTAATCTATCCAGGCAGCGCCGGAATAATTCTGATCGAGTGTTGTTGTTGCTATCGGATTGCCAGGATCGGTGATCTTTGTAAATGTCTGTGCGAAGATCAGGAGGGGTCCCAGGAACCAGAAAAGCACCGCAATGAGTAATAGGCGGAAGGGATTCATCATAAAGAATTTCATACAAATTTCCTTTCTTATCTGATACAATTGATTCTAAACTTCTGATTCAATTATAGCGGGTGAGAAGGAAATCCGGTATCCTGCAAGTTGGGTGATTTTTATCAGGAATGGCTATATGAGTTTATCTTTCGATGCTTTTTCGATTGCCGTAGCTTTTGAGTTCACATTTAATTTCTGGTAAATATTTTTTATGTGAGTGCGGACAGTTTCTTTATCGATAAATAGTTCTTCTGCTATCATCGTATAACTTTTCCCTTTCGCAAGATGCTGAAGCACCTCTGTTTCACGGGGGGAGAGGGGAGATTTCATATTATGATGAAAGGAGGTAATTACTTTACGGGCGATATCTGTGCTCATAGGTGCGCCGCCCCGGTAAACTTCTTCAAGAGAATCGATTAGTTTTCCCGGCGGGATATTTTTAACAAGGTAGCCGCTTGCGCCGGCGCATAATGCATCAAATACATTTTCATCTTCGGAGTGTACTGTAACCACCAGGATATCCGTTTCGGGTTTTAGTTTCTTAACTTTTTTAATTCCTTCAATTCCAGACATTCCCGGAAGTTCAATATCCATCAACACTATTTCAGGATCGTCTTTCCCGAAATTCCGGAGCGCCTTTTCACAATTTTCATATCCTGCCAGGCAGAAAAATTTTGGAGAGTCATTTATCAAAGAAATGAAACTTTCCCTGATGATTTCATCATCTTCGATAATAATCACTCTTATTTTGTGATCACCCGGATTACCAGAAGGATTTGCCGGGAGGGAGATGTTTTTAGTCAACATGTTCTTATTTAATTATAGTGTATTGCCTTTCCCGGTATCTTTCCTCTGAAAGAAATACTGGTTCCGTTACCGGGTGCGGATTTCACTTCGAGTTCTGCTAAAAGTTTTTCCGCTCTCTTTTTCATATTCTTAAGTCCGCTGCCTTTGCCGGCCATCCCGGGAAGAAATCCCAATCCGTCATCCAACAGGGTTAGTTCAATATTATCGGCATTCACTTTTGAGTTGAATGAAATTTTGCTGATCCGTCCATGTTTAAGAGAATTATTCATTCCCTCCTTGAAAATAAGCGCGAGGTGACGTTTCCAGTCTATTGTTAACAATTTATTTTTGAGAGATTCGTCTATTCCATTGAACTCGAACAGGATATCCGAATCACCGAATAACTCGTCGCCGAAGTCCTTTAATCTTATCAGAAGTTCATAGAGTGAATCCTTATTCGGATCGATTGCCCATATAAAATCTTTAGTGCCCTCATAAAGTTCGACGGAATTTGACGAAATTTTGTTCAGAAGATCAGTTATTTCATCAGAAGTATTTCCGATTTTCCTTTTTATTATTTCAGACAGGAGGGAAATCCTTGTAAGCCGATGTCCCAGTTCATCGTGGAAATCAGCGGCTGTTTTCCTTCTCAGTTTTTCACTTTCCTCTTCTTTTATTTTTTCTATCTCAAGGGCGTGATTAATTTTCTTTCTAACTCTCATCCTGAAAAATACATAAACGAGGCCTGTAAAAAGAAGTACAACAATAACTCTGAACCAGGCGGTCTGCCAGAAAGGAGGCATTATATTTATATTCAGTATTGCCTCATCAGGATTAAAAACGCCGCTGCTATTGCTGCCCTTAACCCTAAAAATATAACTCCCGGGAGCGAGATCTGTATAGCTTGCTTTATTTTCATTGCCGGCATCCACCCAATTTTCATCCACACCCTCAAGTTTATACTTATATATATTCTTTAACGGATTAGTATAATCAAGTGATATAAAATTAATATCGATAAAATTTTCATTATGGCGAAGGTTAACTTTGTCTTCCGGTATAATTTTCGTTCTGCTGCCCCCATAAGGATTATTCTTTTCAATAGATGTAATGTATACTCCCGGAATAAAGTTTTCTTTAGTAAACAAAGAGTGTTTGATTATGTCAACCCCGTTAGTACCTCCAAAGTATATATCACCTTCACTGTCGATAAATGAAGAGTGGTTGAGGTAGAGATTATTTGCTAATCCGTCCTGCCTGTTGTAATTAATGAATTCACCCCGGGAAATATCATATTCCGAGAGACCGTAATTTGTGCTCAGCCACAAATTCCCAGTCCTATCTTCAACGATTGAGCTGATAACACTGTTAGGCAATCCGTCTTTTTCAAAATAATGGGTGAAATCTCCCGACGATTCATTAAATTTATTCAATCCATTGGCTGTGCCGAGCCACAGGGTACCCCGGGAATCCCTTAGAATTGAAAAGACATAGTCGCTGCTCAGGCTTTCCTTTCTATCCAAGATATGTTTGAAGTACTTAAATGATCTATCGTTGTAAATCATCCTGAGGAGTCCGCCGTATGTACCTATCCAGACGATTCCTGTATCTGAAATATCGCGGTACATCGTAAGAATATAATTCATATGAATATCATCGGTCCCAAATTGGCGTGAAGTTAAATGAATAAGAGAATCGGATCGGGGATCATAAATAAACAACCCGTTCCCGTATGTCCCTATTAAGAGATTCCCGCCAGGTGCTTTAAGCAGTGAAGGCACTGGAAAATACCGTAAAGCATTATTTTTATTAATTGCAGAGGGCAGCTGTTTAAACTTCCCTGTACTGCCATCAAATAAACTTACGCCTCTTTCAGTCCCTACCCAAATCAAATTATTATCAGAGAGAAGAAATGAGATCCTGTTTGTTCCGGCCCCGCCGCTTTTATACGTTTCAAAGGTGCCGGATTCTTTATTGAATTTATCCAGACCGTCAGCCGTGCCGATCCAGATATTTTTATTTTCATCGATACAGAATGCGGTAACAGAATTATTACTGATGCTCTTCTCATCTCCGGCCTGAGTTGAATAAGACACAAAACGTGATTCGTCAGGGTTCAGTTTGCTGATGCCCCCTCCATATGAATTTATCCAGAGAATACCCGATTTATCATTCAGCAAATTCAATACACTATTGCCGCTGATTGATGACATATTGCCTGCCTGATTTTCATAAAGCCTGACATTCTTTGAGTCATTGTCGATGTTGAACAGTCCTCTACTGCTGCCTATCCATAGTTTATTATCTTTATCCCGGCAGATTGAATAGACATAGACATCATTCAACTGTGAAATTTCTGATTTAGTAAATTTTCCGGTTACAGGATTGAAAGTGTACAAACCTTTCGTAGTTCCTGTCAGTAGTTTACCGTCTTTAACCTCCATTACTGCAGTAATAAGGGGGGCGCGTTCACCCGTTTCGTTGAATAATTTATAATTAAGGAAAGTGTCAGTCTCCTTTATATATTTTGACAACCCGGCAGGGCTGCAGATCCAGATAGTGCCCTGACTGCTCGTGTACAGGTGGCGTATTGAATTTGCCGCAATACTGCGGGGAGTATTTTCATCGTGTACATACTTAATAAATTTGTTTTTGCGGGAGATATATTTATTCAATCCGCCGGTTTCCGTACCAAACCACAGGTTATTATCTTTATCGCCGGTTATTGTCCAGATAATATTATCAGATATACCATCAGGGTCTTTTTCATTGCTGATAAACCGTGTGAACTTACCGTTAGAAGCATCAAATTTATTCAGGCCGCCTCCCCATGTTCCGATCCATATATTGTGGCCGGAATCCTCATAAAGAGAAATTATATCATCAAATGAAATAGAATTTTCATCATCGGGATTATTTTTGAAAACACGAAAAGTCTTCCCGTCATATTTTACCAGTCCATACATCGTTCCGAACCACATAAATCCCTTATGATCCTGCATCATACAATAGGTAAGGTTCAACGCTGCTCCTTCATCAAGGGAAAGTCTTTCAAATTTTACTTTATCATTCTGGGAAGCAGGCGCGAAGCCACTAATGAAAAATAAAAAGGAGAGCAATAAAACAACGAATTTCATATTTTCTGGTTTCATGTCCGGTTTTCTTATAATAATTATAACGGGATAATTTGAAGATATAAATTTAAGATTAAATATACTTCACAATTTTCTTACAAAAATCCCGCAGAATGGGGGATCATTTACCGAGGTAGCCTCGTAAAGATCAGTAATAGAGATGGACGAGACGTTATTTTACGAGCGAAGAATGGGGCCCCCTCTTTTATTTTTGATATCAAATAATTTATCTAATTCCAACCAGTTTTCTTACCTATTCATTTTTAGGGAAAAACACTCAATTATTGTAATTTTGCACAAATTATTTTATGAATCTACGGGGATTCTATGGAATCTGTTATTGATAAATTTTTCTATCCAAAATCATTGTGCATAGTAGGGGCATCAGGAAAAAAAGGGAATCTCGGCTATGAATTAACAAGCTGCGTAAAAACATACGGTTATAGAGGGAAATTATTGCTGGTTAATCCCAGGACTGAAGAAATTCTCGGCACTAAATGCTATCCTTCGGTTACTGATATTAAAGAGAATATCGACCTTGCGATTGTTATGGTACCAAAACAGTTTGCAGAAGAGACAATTCAGCAGCTGCTTGATAAAAAAGTGACTTCAATTATATTAATTACGGCAGGCTTTAAGGAAACAGGCAAAGAAGGAGCAGGTAAGGAAGTACAGATAGCTGAAATGGTGACTTCGCAGGGAGGCAGACTCGTCGGGCCGAATTGTATGGGAATCATTAATACATTCGATTCCGTGAAGCTTAATGCCACCTTTGTTGCAGAGAGGCCGGAAACCGGAACGATGGCTTTCCTTTCCCAGAGCGGAGCAATAGGAGCTGCAGTTCTAAATTCACTCAGAGAAACAGATATCCGGTTCGGACATTTTATCAGTGTAGGAAATAAAGCCGATATGAGTGAAAATGATTTCCTGGATTACTGGCAGAATGATAAGAATATAAATGTTGTAACCTTATACCTTGAGAGCTTTGCCGACGGCAGAAAATTCGTTCAAAAATTCATCGATAATAAAATAACCAAACCGGTAATAATAGTTAAAGGAGGAAGAACTTCCGGGGGAATGAAGGCGGCTTCTTCTCATACCGGGGCGCTCGGAAGCAGCGATAAAGTGGTGGACTCGATCCTCAGGCAGTTTAATCTTATCAGGACAAACGATCTAAATCAATTATTTAATACCGCAAAAGGATTTGAGAATTTTCCGCTGCCCGCGGGCAAGAGAATTGCCGTAATTACAAATGCAGGAGGTCCTGCTATACTCGCAGTGGATTCGATAGAGAAGAACGGATTAAGACTTGCCGAACTATCATCAGAAACAAAAACAAAATTAAGAGAGATTGTTCATCCTGAAGGGAGTGTTAATAATCCTGTAGATCTTCTTCCCGGCGGAACTGCGGATGGTTATCATGATTCCATTGAACTGCTTTTGAATGATGAGAATGTAGACGGAGTTATTTCTGTTTTTGTAGAGCCGATTATGGTTAAAGCTTTGCCGGTAATTGAGCTGATCAACAGTATTAAATCACGGAAGCCTTTACTTCAGGCTGTAATGCCTCTGCCTGAATTCTGGGAGGAATACAGGAAAGAATCCAGGTACAAGACACCGCTATTCAGGAATCCAGAGGATCCTGCAGTAGTGCTTTCGAATATGTATAATTTTTCTGTGCATAAAAATGAAGATAAAAGACTCACTCCTGCTAAGGGCAATATGAACTTAGCATTAGAAAAGCCGGAATTTTTAAGTGCGGAAAAGGCTGCCGGTATTTCAAATAAGTATCAACTTCCCGCAGCCAGGTCTGTCTATCTAAAATTTGATGAACTGAGGAATGCCGGATTAACTTTTCCGGTCGTTCTTAAAGCAGCGGGGGAGGGGATTATTCACAAAACTGAATTAAATGCAGTCAGACTAAACATTCGTTCGCAGGAGGAGCTGGTTGCTGAAGCTGAAAAAATGCTCAGTGATTTCAGGAGCAAAAATCTTAATATTGAATCGTTCCTGGTTCAGCCGTATATAAAAATGAAGCATGAACTATTAATAGGCGGCTTCCGCGATAAGGATTTCGGTCCTATGGTCATGTTCGGAACCGGCGGTAAATACGTTGAGGTATATGAAGATACGTCGATGCGTTCAGCATACCTAACTGAAAAGGACATTGATGATATGATTGCGGGAACACGAATGGGAAAGATTATTAACGGCGTAAGAGGTGAATTGCCGGTGGATGTTCAAAAAGTTAAGTCAGTAATTAAGTCAGTTGCGCAGATGATGCTGGACAACGAGGAGATTACCGAATGCGATCTGAATCCATTAATTGTTGATGAAGAAAATAATTTATTTGCAGTCGACATAAGAATTAAAGCAGGTTAAATGAAAAGAAAAACATTTATTAAAGCTGCGGGTATTGCATCGGTAGGGGCAATGCTCCCTTTCGATAAATCTATTCCCGGGATCTTTCCCAATGAAAGGATACTTCCGCGGAGACTTAAAACAGGGGATACGCTGGGATTAATTGCACCGGGAAGTTATATAACCGGAAAGGAACTGAATGATTCCATAAAAAGCCTTAATGAGCTCGGTTTTAATGTTGTGTATACGAATAATATCCTCTCAAAGAACGGGTATTTTTCTGGATCCGATAAGCAGAGAGCCTCCGATCTTAACCAGATGTTCTACCGGGATGATGTGGCCGGTATTATATGTGCAAGAGGGGGATACGGCTGTACAAGAATATTGCCTCTGCTTAATTATAATGTTATCAGCACAAACCCAAAAGTCTTTATCGGCTATAGTGATGTTACTTCTCTGCTATACGGATTATATAAAGAGACAGGACTTGTCTGCTTCCACGGGCCGGTCGGGATTTCAACTTATAACGATTTCACCGATGATTATTTCCGGAAAACACTGATGGATCCTGAAGAAACCACCATACTGAAAAACCCGGTGCCCGAATCAGGTGACGAGGAATATCAACCGCTGACAATCAAAGATGGAGTGGTAAGAGGTGAATTAATCGGCGGAAATTTATCAGTTGCGGTTTCACTTATCGGAACACCCTATGATATTGATACCGGAGGCCGGATCATTTTTCTTGAAGAGATGGAGGAAGATCCTTACAGGATAGACAGGATGCTGACACAGATGAGGATGGCAGGAAAATTTGACAGGGCTGCAGGGATAGCGCTGGGAGTATTTAAAGACTGCAAACCCTCTGAAAAGTCCTCATTCGATTCATCCTTCACATTGATTGAGGTACTAAAAAGCAGGCTTGGAGATTTAAATATCCCGGTTGTTTACGGAATGTCATTCGGGCATGTTAAAAATAAATTTATTCTGCCGGTTGGAATAAAAGCAGAACTGGATGCTTCAAAACAGACAATAACCCTGTTAGAGAAACCAACTACTTAGTCAGGAGTTTCGGTAAGGCACATCTTATTAAGTTTCTGCAGACTTGAGCTTTCTCCAATGGCTATAAGCTTATCACCCGCCTCAATCTTTGCCGAAGACAGCGGGTTATAAATGAACTTACCAGATTTCTTGTTAATTGAAACAATTATAATGTTCATTTCTTTCCTGATAGGCAGGTCGGTCAGCGTTTTGTTTACGAGTTTAGAATTGGGATGCACCACAACTTCTTCAATGTTCAGATCAACATTCTTTTCCCGGGCGATACTATCAATAAACTCAATAACTCCGGGACGAAGAAGCAGCTCAGCCATCCTTGTTCCCCCGATCTCATAAGGTTTTACAACTCTGCTTGCTCCGGCCTTAACCAATTTGGATTCGGTTTCCTCCTCAACAGCCCGGGCTACGATGTATATTTCGGGATTCAAAACCTTAGAAGATAATGTAGCAAAAACATTCTCTGCATCGGATGATAGCACAGCAACCAGTCCCCTGGCTTTTTTGATCCCAGCAGAAATCAATACTTCATCACTGGTTGCATCACCATTTACAAACATAAGACCCTGGTTTATGAGCCGCTCAATTTTTTCAGAGTCATTCTCTATCACCACAAAATCAACTTTTGCCTCTGCCAGCTCGTTACATATAAACCTTCCCATCCTCCCATATCCGCAGACAATATAGTGATCACTTAAATGCTCAACTTTTTTACTCACCTTTCTCCTCCTGTAAATTTGAGTTTCAAATACAAGCTGTGCCGCTCTTCCTCCAGTGTATGCAATCGAGCCAATACCCATTACAATTAAGAAAAGAGTAAAGAACCTTCCCGGCTGGGAGAGGGGGTGCGTCTCGGCAAACCCTGTTGTAGAAATCGTGATAATAGTCATGTAAATGGCATCAAGAATATGCCATTTTTCAATAATCATATACCCGGCCGTTCCAACCATTATAGTGAATAACAGGATCGCCAGGCCGAACCGGAGCTGTCTAAGTGTTTTATCAACCATGTAACACAAAATTATACAAAGATTATTATTAAAATAAGAAAAGATGCATTAAATCAGCTTGCAAAGAATACAAATGAGGCAGTATATTAAAAATCAAAGTTTCGAAAATTAGAGGAGCCTGTTATGAAATTCAGTCTTTTAGCTGCAGCCGGAATATTACTAGTATTAAACTTATCAGGCTGCATCGACTTTTATAAAGTCTCTTATGAAATAAATCTTGAAACATCGGACAAAGGTACAGCCATTGTTCACCTATACGATCTGAGATCGGATGCCGAAAAGGAAAAGGATTTTGAAACCGATAAGGAGAATATTTTCCAGTTCGCCCTTAAAAGCGATGATTTCCTTCAGTCAATGAAACAGGAAGGAAAAAATATTCAGTCACGGCAGCTATTCGCGTCCGGTGATACTCTTAACGCGAATGTGGTTTACACTTTTGATTCTATTACAAGCGTGGAAAATATGCAGCACGATGCCGGGTTTTTCTATCTGACGCTCGAACCTACTGATAGTGTTATTGCCACAAACGGAGAAATAATTTCTTCGAAAGACCGGAAGAGGATTTTGTGGGATAAATCCATGAAGACGCTTACGTTTGAAATACTGAGTAATACATTCACGGGTAAGGCGTATAAGATGCTCGGCCCGTATTATAAACCGTAACTAAAGGAGATGTTCAGATAATTTATTACCATTCTGGCAAATATGTTTGTTGAACTAGTTTTCCCATTACCTTTCAGAAACACATTTACGTACTCTGTTCCCGAAGAATTCGACTCCCTTGCAAAAACAGGCGCAAGGGCAGTAGCTCCATTCGGGAAAAGGGTGCTTACAGGCATTATTGTAAAGGTTTCTGAGAATACCCTGGTGAAGGATAAGATAAAACCAATCTCCGATATCCTTGATGAGAAACCTGTCTTCTCAAAGAAATTATTAAAGTTTTATGAGTGGATCTCCGACTTTTATCTTTCCTCATATGGAGAGGCTCTGAGACTAGGGGTTCCAACCGGGTCTGATATTGAATCGAAAAGAAAAATAATAATTGATCCGGAATTCTGTGATAAACTTCTTAAAAAGGAGAAGAAGAATACTCTAAAGTATAAAGTACTTGAGGCAATCTGCGGCAGGGAGGAAATAAGTTTCAGCTACCTGCAGAAGATCCTGAGGAAGAAGAATATATATTCCGCGGTACGTTCTCTTGAGAATGAAGGTGCGGTAACAGTGCTTGACGAAGTAGTTGAAGCGAGGGTAAAGATAAAGAAAGAAAAGGTTGTAAAGCTGATTAAAACTATGGGCGAGATCTATGCAGGTTTCCCTGAACTTGAAAGCCGTTCACCAAAACAGGTAAAGATCCTTCTCGAGCTGATTAATCGGAAGAACAAAGCTGTCCCTCTTAACTACCTTCTCAAGAAAGCCGAGGCTTCTGCCTCTTCTGCAGAATCCCTTGAGAAAAAAGGATACATAGAAATATTTGAGAAGGAAGTTAACCGCGATTACATTGAAGCATATAAAGAAAAGTTCAGGGAAATTACAACGACAGAACAGCAGCAGAAAGTGATCGATACAATTGCAGAAAATATTGATCCATTTTCTTTCAAAACTTTTCTTCTTCATGGTGTAACCGGCAGCGGAAAAACACAGGTTTATATTGAGCTTGTTAAAAAAGCGCTGGCTCAGAATAAATCGGCGCTGATACTTGTGCCGGAAATATCACTTACCCCTCAGATGACCTCGAGGATGTATAACAATTTCGGTGATCTTGTTTCTGTCCAGCACAGCCGGATGTCATCCGGGGAGAGGTACGACTCGTGGCGTAAAATACTTAACGGCAAAGCAAGGGTTATAATCGGGGCACGTTCCGCTTTATTTTCTCCCATTCAGAACCCCGGATTAATTGTTGTGGATGAGGAGCACGATTCAAGCTACAAAC
>Ga0075269_10000121_pt1 | contig 13137 bp, 11 predicted proteins | sample SF_Rice_5C_0N_10_FD_69773 | JGI IMG/M metagenome (GOLD analysis project Ga0075269, IMG submission 69773) | Rice paddy soil microbial communities from Twitchell Island, California, USA - SF_Rice_5C_0N_105 | ecosystem: Environmental > Terrestrial > Soil > Paddy field/soil | place: USA: Twitchell... | reverse complement strand
GATATTATAAATTATTTTAATTCCCTACCTAAGAAAGCTTCTAAAGAACAAAAGCTGCTTTTGTCTTATCTATATTTAAAGGAAAATAAAATTGATTTAGCAAAACAAGTAAATAATGATATAATAGCTTCAAATCCGAATACTCCTCTGGCGGAAAGTGCAATGATGAATAATTTTTATATCGCATTATATAATGAGAATGATTTAACTACTGCAGCAGCTATATTAAACGATCTTGAATCAGACGCAAGCTTATCAACATCAATGGAAATTGTCACAGCCGAGGATGCATATAATGTCCATGGAAATATATTAGCATCAAACTTGAATATTTCAATGCCTAAGATTCAGAAAAGTATTGAAGAAACAAAGTCAACATCCTATGCTTTATTACAGAACTATCCAAATCCATTTAACCCTACAACTGTCATAAGGTATAACATTCCAAAAGAAGGATTTGTTACACTAAAGATTTTTGACATATTAGGTAAAGAAGTAAAAACACTAGTAAATGGGAATAAATTACAGGGCCGGTATGAAGTTAACTTTAATGCTAGCAGCCTTGCAAGTGGAGTATATATCTACCGTTTGCAGGCAGGGAATTACGTTTCAACAAAAAAGCTTCTGCTATTAAAATAGCTTAAAAGGAATGTAAGGCAGCTTGACAAAGCTGCCCTACACTCATCTATAATAAATTAGGAGCGGATTTGGATGTTTTAGTTAGGTAATTATAGTATAAACCTCCTCTATAAATATTATTTTCTTAGTGAGTATTTATAGAACATCCGCTTTAGTAAATTTTTTCCCCTCGGAAATTGATTATCGTCCCCCAAATCATCATCTATTCTTATATAAAATCAATTGACATTTACCCCCCCCCAATTATATTTAACATATAATATTAAAGGATATTTTTGATTCTTTAATAATTTAATCCCAGGGAGAAGAGATGAGAGCGCAGTTAAAAGTTAATCCGGAAACTGTTTTAGGGGGATCATCTTTGTTAGAAGAAGATGCCAGTCAAAATATAAACAACGTACATAGACTTCCAATAAAAGCAAAAAAAGCAAAGGCATTATTTATATCGGCAATGCCTGCCATGATTGCCGGTATTATTTCACTCTTTTCAGATGATGCTTTAATTAGTCTTGACATAAAAAAGTATACGGAGTTAAATGAAGTGCAGACGACAGAATTAACGAATTATGATGTAGTAATTTACGATGACTGTTATACTGACATTTCAGAATTGATCGCTAAGCTAAAAGAGCACTTCAATAGTTTGGTAGATTCGGACATAAAAAATCAAAGCAGGAATAAGCCATATAGTATAGTGTATACAGATAAGCATGAAATTAATCATTTATGGGGATTGATCAATTCCGGTGCAGATGGAATAGTAAGCAAATTTTCAGAACCTGTTAAATTAAGGGAAGCCGCAATAAGGTCTGTAGATGGAAAACAATATTACTGCGAAAAGATATTAAACTTATTATCCGGTTTGGAGCAATATGATGGAATTTTATCCACAAGAGAAAAAGAAGTATTACACTACTTGCAGGGGGGATTAACATATAAAGAAATAGCTGCCAAGCTTTTTCTAAGCCCCAAAACAATACTGAGGCATATTGAGGACATGAAAAAGAAGTTACATGCTGCCTCCTTTGAAGACTTACTTAACCTAATTAAAACCGCAACTAATTAAAGTATATTCATAATTTATAACTTCATTCCCAGGTTTTATTCCCATAAAATTGGTAATAGATTCCCATATCATGTTACCTAATTTAATACTATTATACAATTAGAAATTTTACTAGGAGGCCATATGAACTTCAATCTGTTCTTTTATGAATCATTTATACAGTTTTTTACTTTGCTTAAGGGAAGCCGAGAATTATAGTAAACATAACTAACAAATTAATTTATTTAAGGAAGTATATATAAAAACTATAAGAAATTTGATAATTGTTTTTATGATGATATTCTTTTCAAAAACAATTATTTATGCACAACAAGATAGCACTTCACAGTCGGTAAGTAAGTATTGGAATAAAGTTGACCAAATATCTACTACCTACGTTAAAGGTGCCGGAATAACAAAAAAATTCTCCGATGAAGAAATAGATTCGTTAACCCATGTGTTTTATCACGCTATCAGTGATGATCCTGTAGGTTATAGAATTTCCAAAGATAATGAAAGAGATTCCCTAGATAATATTTTAAAAGAAAATCATTATAATTCTAATTTAATTGCTCCTAGGGTAAATTCACTTAGTACTATTTATGACCTTATTAAAAAGAAATATGGAAAAAATTTCTGCGAAATATTACAATGTCCATATTTCCTTCGGGTGAAGCTTATCAGAGATTCTTTATCGGAATTTATTCCCAATACTCCTAGGAGTTTTAGAACACCTCAAGAAAATTTAATCTGTAAAGTTGAAGATGTCATTAAAGGTGGAAAGTTTTTCAAAATAGGACAAGAGATAAGGATAAGTTTCTTGCTATTTTGGATGAGCGATGCGAAAACGGCATTTAAAGTTGGGAAGAGTTATTTTATACCGTTGCGACCATGGGGATACAAGGAGCTATATAAAAAATTAACACTCTATATATTATCTGATAATAATTTTGCGATTTATCCGATAGATAATGGAATAATTTCTACTCTAGGCAATTACTTTGGTATAGGGGAAACTGCCAATTGGGAAACATTTAAGAATGATTTTATAAAAAAATACATTTTAAACTAGGGCAATGATTATGAAAAAAACATATACTATCGGAAAATTAATTGGAATTATTATAATAATTAATGTTTTAATTTCACCAAGTCTTTATTCTCAAAATTATAATATAGTTGGTTACTTAACTCTTACTCCTAACATATATTATCCTAATCTATTTGATGTAGTGACTACAGCAGTTAGTACTGATCCCAATATCGTATACCGGGATCCATATTACTCAAGTATTCCAATGGAGCACATAGATGCAAATTCATTACCGACAAGTCTATTTTTAGACGCTGATATAGTAGATTCGGAAATCACTCAAGATATGAGGCAATGGAATAAATATGGTTGTAAGCAAATGTATTATGATGACTTGAAGGCAGATGCAGTACCTATAACCTTTTCTGATGATCAAGATCTATTTACTAATGGAGCTATAGGTTTTACTGCTTTAGCTGTACATGATATTGGAGAATATGCCCTCCTTGCCTATGTTAGTGAGACAAAAATAAAAGATAGAATAACCTAGAGGGCACAGGAGAAAAGAATGAATAATTATAATGGTATTGGTGAAACATCTGTAACGGAAGGAGCCTCCCGATGACCAAAGAGATATTTATACTATAGTTACATTTAAGGTTTTTAATTGGATAAAAGGCTATATAAAAGGTGACGAAGTGAAATTTTATATCATGGGAGGCAAAATAAGCAAGATTGATCAATGGGTAAGTATTGCGCCTTTTTTTCAGGTAAATGAGAGGGCCATTTATTTCCTTAAAAATAAAGAACCCAACACATATATAATTGATGAAAAGAGCCTGAGAGAAATACCCATATTCGGTACTAGAAACGGGGGGCATGGCACAGTATTCGTAGAATCTTGGTCTATTGATGCTCAGCATTATGTTAAACTTTTAAAACAATCTGTAGCAGATACAACTGCGTATTATAGATTCATACACGAAATGAAAATGTCTGAAGAGCAGCAGCGTTTAGCAAGGTTAAAATATAAAGATGGTCTGATGCTGAGAGACAGTGTTATGAAGGCGCATAGACTTATGTGGAAAATAGAACATGATTCAGCGAAAAAAGGAGGTGTGAAATGAGGAACTAACTCATTCCCAGGTTTTGTTCCCATAAAATTGGGAATTGATTCCCATATACAAATTAAGTATTTAATACTATATTGACATTAAAAGCTACATGCAGTTATAACATTGTTGGCTTAATATAACTAAAACTTTTTACCTAAAATTAACAGATAATTAAATGAATATGAAAGCAAAAAGAAATATTGCAATTGCTTTACTGATGATGCTCTTGTTTTTACAAGCATTTATTTATGCGCAACAAGACAGCGTATCTAAGCCAGTAAAAGATTTTTGGCAATTAATGAATCAATTTTCTACCAGGTATAATGGCAAAGATAATTTTGTCAAGAATTATTCTGCAAATGAAATTGATACTCTAACAAAAAAATATTATATAGCAACAAGTGAGGATCCCATAGGTTTTAAGTTGAAAATAGAAGGCGAGTACTATGGTCTTGATTCCCTTGCAAGGAATAATAAAGGTTTAACAATAAGTCATATACCTAAAATTGGACTCATGAAAGAGATTATAAGTAGCAAATACGGTAAAAATTTTTCTGAAATTATAAGTGTACCATATTATTTAAAAGTTACAATAATTTCAGATTCTGGGTCAATATTTGAGGGGCCTATAAATACAAGAGTCAAAAACAATCCGCATAATATTTTTAGAACCAGCCAGGGAAATTTATTGGCAAAAGTTGAAGATGTTATCAAAGGAAAAAGATTTTTCAAGGTCGGACAAAACATAATAATAAGTTATTTAACATTTTGGATAGCTGAGGGCAGAAAATTCTTCCAGAAAGGGAAAACTTATTTTATTCCCTTGAAACCATGGGGTCTTCTTCAGGGATATTCCAAAATAACCATAGACATTTTACCTGATAATAATTATGCAATATATCCGGTAGAGAATGGGTCTATCTCAACACCAGGTAATTATTTCGGATTCGGTGAAACTGAAGATTGGAATTTATTCAAACAAGAATTTACGAAAAAATATATCTTAAATTAATGAGGAGCTGAGATGCAAAATTCAATTAAAATCACTATTTATCTTGTTGCATCTTTTATTTTCATCTTTAATGTTTGTATTATAGCACAGCAGCAAGAAATACAAGCGTTCCAATGTCTGATTCAAGACCCTAATAATCCAACATTTTACGAAGTTGTAAGTTCGTGGAATAGAACAGATCCTAATCAGCTTTACTGGAGTGATGACTACCGAAGTTCGTTGCCAATTCAGTACTTCGAAATGGGAACGTTACCATATTATTTTGAAACGGAAGACCAGGCAAATATTAGTAATCAAGTGAATGATGCGATAAGTCAATGGAATAATGCAGGCTGCCAATATGTATATTATGATGCTTTATCCCCTGTTTATCTAGGCTTTAGTGACAATCCTGATTTCTTTAATCGAGGTTCTGAAACAACACCCGGAGGATTTACAGCTCTGGCAGTGGACTATCAAAATGATAAATAAGTTACTGTCTTGAATAATTCGCTTTCATATACTATTGATCAACAATCGGCTATATACCTTAATAATACTCCCAACTTTAATTCGGAGTATACATGGTCTACAGCTACAAATTATGTCAATAATCAAACCCTTAATTTTAAATTTGTATTCTTACATGAAATGGGACATTTATTAGGGCTTGGACATAGACAAAATGTCTATGATAATGGTGTTCTTGAATATGCAGTTATGAACGAGAATCCGGATCTAAGTCACCCTCTATTTTCATTAGCTCAATACGATAAACAAGGGATATATGATTTATGTCAATTTATACATAACCCAACCCCAGTTGAAGATGCCATAAACATAACCGAATATTTAGATCACTACGATATTAATACAATATATGCCGGTGATATTCACGCTGACTTTTGGGATAATGACGGAGATGGTAACTATCTTACATCAATTAATTGGCAAATAACTTCGTCAAGCAGCTGCAATACTATTACACTTTATAACGGTTCAACTCCTGATTTCAGTTTACCATCATTATCTGCCGGTTATAATTGGCCAAGAGATGCTAATGGTTATGTAATCGGCACGCTTACTGCTAGCGGTACTGATAACTTGGGGAAGTATTATACTTCGTCAGTTCCAATTAAAATCGGCGGCGTGCCTAATACATTTGCTACTTCAGGGACACTATCTAATGACACCTATTATTGTGGAAATGTTGCCTTGACTGGAACAGTTACAGTACCATCCGGGGTAACTCTTACTATTAGTCCGGGAGCTTTTGTGACTTTTCCTAGCGGCGCATTATTAATAGTAAATGGAGTGCTTAATGCATCAGGATGCACTTTTACTTCTCAATCGGGCTCATCACCAGGCAGTTGGGGCACAATAACTCTCAATGGATACGGTTCACAGGGTTCTGTAATCCAGAATGCCGTTATTCAATATGGAGGTGGTGTTCAGTTTACAAATGATGCCGATGCCGAAATAGAGAATTCAGTAATAAGCAATTGCACAAATGGAGTCTATATTTATAATAGTGAGCCTCTTATATCAGGCAAACAAATAACAGATCCGCAGCAGAATGGAGTATATATTGATGCTGAATCTTATTGCCCTGATATTGCCGGTAATCTAATAAAGAGTACAACGGGATCAAGCAGTGTAGGTATTGACGTGGCTGATTATTCTCTCCCCTATATAACCAATAATCGTATAGGTGGATTTAATTATGGAATATATGGAGGCGGAAGCAGTATATCATTATTCATGGATTCGGGTTATAATACTCCGGCTCAGAATAATTTAATTTGCAATAACCTTAATGGTGTTACAGCTGCCTGGGGCGCTGAAATTGATGGAGGCTATTATTCGAACGGTGGGGGAAATAATAGTATTCACGATAACAGTGACTTAGATGCTTATGCCTATTCAAGTGGTACTCTAATAGCCTGGTGTGATTTCTGGGGTACATCTCCAAAGATATACTGGGATGGCAGTTCAACTTTTTCTGATGACTATGCTTTAGGCAATGACCCGTGGGGTGGAATTAGACCATTAATACAGCAAAAACCTGGTCTGAAAAACGGAGATTTAGTAGAGTCACTTCCTACTCAAAATTCTGGCACAGCTGACAGCAGTTCTAACGGTCTATTTGTAGGGTTTAGCTTTGAAAAGAAAGGCGATATTAATGGAGCCATAGATCAATATAAGAAATTGATTGCAGCTGATTCAAATACTAACCTTGCTATCGAAGAGCTATTCAAATTATTTAGAAAATATTCTAGGAATGATGTATTAACTTACTTTGGGAACTTTTCTTCAAGTAATAAGCACTATCCTATTGTCTCTGCGCTATTAGCTAATAATAATCTGCATGCGGGTCAATTTAATAAAGCAATCGATACTTATAATAATTTAATTGAAACTCATGCGGGTGATTATTACGAAGTTAATGCAAGGTTTCAAAAACTGTTTGCGTATAAAAATATAAAGAATGATAATATTACAGCCCAAGAAATGTTATCACAAATTAACTCTTTAGGCTTAACTGATCCGTTTTGGTTATCCAAAATTCAAATAGCCGATTATTTGCTTGAAGATAATAGTAAATCTATGGTAAAAAAATCAGTTACTTCATTAGATGAAAATATACTACCGAAGGAATATGCGCTTAGTCAGAATTATCCAAACCCATTTAATCCAACAACAGTGATACAATATGATATTCCGAAGGATGGGTTTGTAACATTGAAGATTTATGATATATTGGGCAGGGAAGTAAAAACTCTCGTAAACGAAAATAAACTACAAGGCAGATATTATATTAGCTTCGACGCAAGCAAATTGGCAAGCGGAGTATATATCTACCGGCTGCAGGCAGGGAATTATATTGCAACTAAGAAGCTTTTGCTGTTAAAATAACTTAATATAAAGCAAAGAAAGAAAAATGCCCGAGCTATTCGGGCATTTTTAATTATTACAAAAGTTAAATAAAGTAATAATCTTTTTGTCATAAGATTTTAAGTAAAATGGAAAAGAAACTGAAAACAGTTCAGTAGGCTTATTTGACCTCACCTCCAGACCCTTCCTTACAAAGGCGAAAGTTGGCTCTATCTCATTCCCAAGCGGAGTCTGGGAACGATAAGTAAAAGTAGTTTAGTAGAAATTATCAGTACAAACATTGTAGAACAGGATTGCTGATCCCTTTTTATTCTGTATCAGTTAGAACTGGCAATTTTATTTCAATACTGTTTCTCTTTATTTCAGCTATAAAAGGATTAGAAGAATTAAAATCATTTTTTGAAATTGGGTGAGGCTCAATTTTTGTGTCAAACTTTGAAGCTAAGAGTATTAGTTTAACTTGCAAATCAAATTATACTTCATCCATTTGATTGTCTATTTGGTAATTATTGCTGCCTATAAGTAAATATTTTATTTAATATCTCCCTGAGTATACTTGCATTTCTTCAATTTAGAATATATATTTTATGGCTTGCATTTTATCTTTTATATTAATGTTTTTTATACAGGTGGATGGAAAAAGGGTCTAATAAATATTGCTTGCTTTGCCTGCTTATGGGGATTTCGTTTATCTTCTTTTCAATCGATAACTTTAATTCACATTTTATAGACAATAATTGTAAAATAAATATATGCAATCAGCAAAGTGAGTACAACTACCATGTTAAAATAATTTATTATGCCTCAACAATTATTCCGCAGTATAATCAAGGAATATCAATTCTTACCAGCAAAGTAAGCCATAGGCATAAAAAGCACTTCAATAACGGCAAAACTAGTAAACTAACAGCAAATGATTTAACAAGACAATTTAAAATCCAAAATCTAAAAAAATATTCTTATTCCAAACACATCGATAAGTCTAACCAAGAAGTCTTTCTGATTTGAGATAAATACACGGAAGCATTATTACATATAATTATACAAATTCGGATTACGTTGATAGAAATATATCAGTGTAATAATTTTTAATTAAGACAAAAATATTAAGGGCGAAAAAAATGAAAACATTATTAGCAATTTTAATATTTGCAATTGTAGAAATAAACTATGCACAGATTATTCCGCATAAAGCTACATTAACAGCATCGAAAGATTCAGCCCTGGCAGATGAAACTTTTACGGTTACTTATACACTAAAGGATTGTTATCCGGGGCATATTTATATTGGATTAATGGATGGCTATTTTGAAGCAATTGGAAGCGACAGATGGGATGGTGAAATTAAAGAAGGGGAAACTAAAACAGCAATATTTACGGTTAAATTAAAGGACAGTGCCAAAAAATGGATACAAGAAAAAATTCCACTCGAAATAGGTTATAGTTATGAGCCCTTTAGTGAAAGAATAGGAGAACATGGGACATTTGATGGGATAATTATTAAAATAGAGAATTATAAAGAAATAAAAGCAGAAATAAGTGAGACAAGGAAAAAAATATTGGACAAGCAAAATGGCATTTATCTTTATCCAGTGGATTCTAATACAATACTTCTAAAAAAAGGTTATAAAATAGATACTACAATCCCTAGACAAGAATATTTTAGAAGTACGAGTAATCATAGTTTTTATATTGATGAGAAGTCTAAATATATGTTAAATCCAAATGATGAAAATAATTTGCAGATAAATAATTTGACACAAGAAATAAATGATTGTTCGAATATGCTAAACTATACTTTAATATTTAATGCACCCACGATGAGTTTTCGTAACATAACAAATCAAAAGTTGCCTTGACAATATTATACTGTAGAAATACAAGGCTTACAATATCCAGATGATCCAAATCCCATAACACTAGAAACTCTAAATATTGAAAATTCATCTACCGGTGGTTTTACTATTTCCACTACAAAAGAAGCTAATTATTATAAACTTGTCCTTTTATTAGAAAGTTCCATTTATTTAGCTATAAAACCTCCTGATTCATGGGATGGAAACGAAATACCTGGTCAGATATTTGAATTTGCATATACCTATGTACCAATTGCTAAACCAGGTTATGATATTCAGTATATTGTTCCCGATCCAGATATTACAGGTAATAGTGAATTTCAAAAAGTCCTTAATATAAGTATGGACATGTTAAAGCAAGGATATAATTTCGTAAAAAGTAATTCATATGATACACCAAACAGATGCATTCTCTTTTTTAATCAATTAATCCCTAGTTCTCAAATACCAATTTCTCATACTCGAAGTGGTACATTGGGTGGAATAAATTATGTCTCTATATTTATCCGAGATGAGGATTGGCGCAAAAAAAATATTGTTCTCCATGAATATGGTCATGTAATTCAAAATTTATTCGGTGCTGTTCCTCCGGAAGCAGGTGGCACACATGTGTTAGGCGTTAGATATAACCCGCAACTAGCATTTTCAGAAGGATGGGGACATTTTTTTGCTGCTGCCGCTACCGGAAATCCGGGCATAGATCCAAGTTTTAATCTTTCAACTAATCCACCTTATTCATCAAGTATAGTAGTTCCTCATTCTTACACCCCGGTTACTCAATTTGAAGGAAGCTGCGATGAAGTGATGGTAGCTTCTATGCTTTGGCAAATGTATACCAGTTCTTCTAGTAATTATAGCTATATGCAAAATTCACTAAAGCTAAGTAACGGGTCGCATAAGCCTTATAATATTTTTGAGTTTATTAAGAACCATAAATTATACTATGATCCTGGAAATGGAACTTCCTATTGGATTCGAGCAGGACAAAATTTGAACATCGGTTCCGGGATTTTATTCGTGAATAACAGCACGATTCAAACTACAATTAATTCCGCAGCAAATAAAAATATAATATATGTATTTCAAGGCAGATACTTGGAAGATATAAGCATAAGTAATAAAGACTTAGCATTATTTGGAGAAGCTCCCAAAAATACTATTATTTCAAGCCCCAATTCACTATCCACAACTGTTATTAGTATTAACAATAGTAATAGTAATAGTAATAATTATTCAATGATTAATGGCTTTACAATAAGCGGCGGCAATATCGGAATTGATGTAGCTCCCGGTTCAAGAGCATATATAAGTAACAATGCAATAGAATTTAATAAATACGGAGTAAAGACACAAAACGAAATAATATTAAAGAACAATTCAATTAGATCTAATCAAAATGATGGATTTTCAATACCTGAAGGAAATTCAACGTATCAAGTTAAGATATATAACAATGTATTTGACAATAATACTGTCAGTGCAATTCATTTTTATAATACACAAGGAAATTTAAATGGAAAAGTTATAAATAATATTTTCACTAAAAATGGTAATGGTATAATATCTGAGTCCAATTCTATAAATAATGCAATTGATTTTAGTTAATCAATCAAACTACGGATCTTTTGAAATACCTACTTTACCTGCTGGTTATTCATGGAAAAGAGATATAAATGGAAATGTTATTGGTACATTGACAATTAGTGCAATTGATAATGATGATATCTACCATGAAGCTTCTCAACCTATCTATATTCAGAATGTTCCAAATACTTTTATATCATCCGGCACACTAACTTCAAATACTGTTTGGTGTGGAACAATTACACTTACAGGATCAATTACAGTGCCGGAAGGTATTACTTTAATGGTTAATCCAGGAACTGTTGTCAAATTTCCTCCAAGTTCATCACTGATAGTTAATGGTCAACTCAATGCAAATGGATGCACTTTTACTTCAACAGGAAGTGAAACACCAGGCAGTTGGGGAACGATTACTTTAAGTGGTTCCGGTTCCTGTTATTCAATAATTCAAAATACAACAATTGTGTATGGCACCGAAATAGATATTATAAACACTGATGGAGTTATGATTCAAAATTGCGCAATTCTTAATTCATCTATGTACGGGATAAATTTTTCCGGAACTGGATATTTTGAGGAAGGTAATTCTGCTTATGGAAATACAATTGAAAATTCGAATATATATCATGCGCTTATTGTTCAAAACGGAGCTATGGTTATATTAAAAGGCAACACAATCAAGAAATCAAACTTGAATCATCGCGGATCAGGAATATATATTAGTGGGCAAGCAACTATAGAGCAAAATGATATCTCCGGTTTCGATTGGGGTATAGGCGATGTTTGGGGTTCTTACGTGGACGCTGGATGGGTAGGTTATGAGGGATGGAACAATCGTATTACAAATTGTAATACAGGAATAAATATATATAGAGAAAGCTATTGTTATTTTGGTGATATGTCAAATCCAGGGGAGAGGAATAACAGTATTCATGATAATATAAGCTATAATGCAGCGATTGGTTCTTCTTATCCGACTTATCCTAGTTGGTTATGGGCCGAATATAACTGGTGGGACGATACGACAAAATATTATAAAAGTGAAGCAGGTACTGCATACTTTTGGTTTCCTCTTCGTAATGATCCCTGGTCGGCTATACCTTTACCTTCAATTAAGCAAAATACAGGCAAGCAAGTAGCAAATAATAATATCTCCTCAAATACATTATCAATGCAAAATAAATCTGTTAATGCTTCAATTCTTTCTCAAAATTTAGATGGTAATTCTAACAATTCTGTAATTGACCTTACTTCATATGATCAATTTGATTCATTGAATATTGGATTAAACTTAAAGAAAAATAAAAAGAACAGTGAGGCTAAAGACTTTTTTATATCATTCTTAAAGAAGCATCCTGATAATCAGGCTGCTTATGTGTTACTATATCATTCTGCCGATAAGAATACTACATCTGAAATAATTAATTATTTCAACTCTTTATCTAAACAAGCATAAAAAGATCATCAATTGCTTTTAGCTTATCTATATCTTAAACAGAATAATTTAGAAAAAGCAATAGAAGTGAATAATAAGATAATTGATGAAAATCCAAATACTTCATTAAGTGTAAGGGCTAAGCTAAATAATTTTTATATTGCATTATACAGCGATAATAATTTAACTAAAGCTGCTTCACTCCTAAATGAAGCAAAAATACAAAGTGATTTATCAACACCAATAGAAATTGCCCCAGCAGAAGATGCATATAATGTTCATGGAAATGTTATAGCATCAAGCTTAAATGTTCAGATGCCTAAGATTCAGAAAAGTAATGAAGAATTAAAGCCAACATCATATTCTTTATTGCAAAATTTTCCAAATCCTTTTAATCCTACAACAGTAATCCGGTACGATATTTCAAAAGATGGATTCGTAACATTGAAGGTTTATGATATACTAGGCAGGGAAGTAATGACTTTAGTGAATGAAAATAAATTACAAGGAAAGTATTCAGTTAATTTCGATGCAAGTAATATAG
>Ga0075269_10000120_pt1 | contig 13144 bp, 11 predicted proteins | sample SF_Rice_5C_0N_10_FD_69773 | JGI IMG/M metagenome (GOLD analysis project Ga0075269, IMG submission 69773) | Rice paddy soil microbial communities from Twitchell Island, California, USA - SF_Rice_5C_0N_105 | ecosystem: Environmental > Terrestrial > Soil > Paddy field/soil | place: USA: Twitchell... | reverse complement strand
TAAACAAAATCAGTGCTCCGTAGGTGCACCATGTAAAAAGGATTATAAAAATCGATCACAAAAACACAATTATATTTCCTTTTAATCTTTGAATTGCAATGGTATTTGACGGATAAATCAACCTTGTTAAAAATTGAATATTTATTTATTGCTTTTGAATTTTCACACAACTTCGAAATCTATGGGAAACAAAACACAGAGGTCATTCCTCTCTATGCATTAATGTTAACTTGACTTTCAATTAAGAATCTACTATAATTTCTTATATTAGTTTTTAATAATTCCACTAAAAGCTAATTCCAATTAAACAAGGTTCAAATACCATCCCACCTGCGCTCCAGGTACGCTCTAATACCTATATAATAAAAGCGTAGTCCTTAAATTAGATATATCATTGTTTTAGGCTGCTTTTTCAATAACTGGCCTTTTCATGCGCATAAATTCAAATAATATTCACCTTATTAGTTAAATTTACTTTTATTATATAATTATTTTTTATTGTATGAATACTCCTTTAGAAATCTTAAATAAATATTTCGGCTATGATGCATTCCGTGGGAAACAGGAAGAAATTATTAACCGCATAGTTAATGAAAAAAAACATGCCCTTGCCCTAATGCCCACCGGCGGGGGTAAGTCTCTCTGCTATCAAATCCCCGCCCTTTGCTTTGATAGCGGAACTATTGTTATCAGCCCTCTTATTGCTCTTATGCAGGACCAGGTAGATACCCTTAGAAATAGAAATATACCGGCAGGATTTGTTAATTCAACACTTAGCAAACAGGAACGCTACAGCCGCCTTGATAATTTCATTAACGGCAATATCAAGCTCCTATATGTTACCCCGGAACGGTTCCGAAAACCTGAATTTATTGATAGGATAAAAGAAAAGAAGATCAGCCTCCTCGCTGTCGATGAAGCACACTGCATCTCCGAGTGGGGTCATGACTTCCGCCCCGATTATTCCCGCCTTGCCGAGTTCAGAGAGCTGATGGGCAATCCGCTTACTATTGCACTTACTGCTACAGCCACTACTGAAGTCCAGAAAGATATAATTTCTAAACTGAACATCCCCCCGGATGAAATTAAAATATTTCACGAAGGTATAAACCGCCCTAACCTCCGCCTCGAAGCTCTTGATATATTCGATGATAAAGAAAAATATGCAGCCATTGTTTCTGTCATAAGAAATTATGAAGGCTCCGGTATAATTTATTTTGCACTAATTCAGACTCTTGAGAAATTTTCACAAAAGCTGTCAGATAACGGATTTAAACACGGCGTTTATCACGGCAAGCTTGAAGATAGGCAGCGCAAACAAATGCAGCGCGACTTCCTTAACGGCAGGCAAAAGCTTATTCTCGCTACCAACGCCTTCGGTATGGGAATAGATAAACCTGATATTAGGTTCGTCATTCACGCCGAAGTTCCCTCTTCAATTGAAGCATATTACCAGGAAATAGGAAGAGCAGGCAGAGACGGCAAAGATTCTTTGTGCCTTCTCCTCTATAATCAAGAAGACCTCTATACCCAGATGGAATTTATAAAATGGTCTAACCCCGGCGCTGATTTCTATTCTGCACTTTATGATCTGCTCAAAAGAGATATCCATGCAATTAACTCTGTTGACGGTATAGAACACCTGCGCGAACAAATGAACTTTAAGAACAGAAAAGATTTCCGTATTGAAACAGCACTCGGCATGCTTGATAGATACGGCGTATCTGAAGGCTCAATCGATACTAGAACTCTCAAAATAGAAGATGAACTCCCCGATATTCTTCTGGATGAAGATTACCTGAAAGAAAAATTACTCAATGATAATAAAAAGCTTCTATCGATGGTAAACTATTTCAGAGGCGGAAACTGCCGAAGAGTATTTATCTCTGAATACTTCGGCTTCAAAGATGAAAAGCCCTGCGATAACTGCGATAACTGCTCTAACCTAGGTGAATGAGTAGCAGCCTTTAGGCCGCATATAGAAGTTACCTTGTATTACTTTTCTATTCTCAATTTAATAGGCTTTAGCGTAAACTAACCCGTAATCTCGATACATCCTAATTTTCGTCGGGATACCCAATAAACTAATCTATTAATCCTGCTGACTGAGTAGCCTCTAATTATCGTGACGTATCGAAATCACCCCGAATAACTACAACTACTTTATCTAAGCTGATGTGAGGCAGCTTCTGGTTAATTCAATCAATTCCGAACTTCAATCGGAACACTTAACTTCCTTACTTATTTACTTCTTTATGAATTGCTTCCGGCTTACAAATACCCTCTTCCAAAAGTCCGCTTTCTTCCCGTCGAAATATGTATTATGAAATTGAGATGAGGTTACTGCCATATTAGATGTATCTGCAAAAGCAGAAACTGTTATAGCCCCCAGTGAAGAAGTTTGAATAGTTAAATTATAAAGAGCCTTATTAAATATTGATTGATCCGGGCTGTCTAAGAAATTAGGGTCTTCAATCTGTGAAAGTGTAGATAGGTAATTTACAACCTTTGCAGAATCTGCCTGCTTTCCGTTTACTTCCCAATGATTGTTATTCTTTACTAACTGGAATGAGCTGTCTGCCGGATATGTAAATGTCAGCTTCTTCCAATTCATATAATCATCATTTATGACATGATCATCACGGAAATAATCCGCGCTATGATTAAATGTATAAGTTAAGAAACCATCTACCTGGTACACATTAGGATCGCCCTCAACCCTAACATAAGTACTCATACTCCGCGGCTGCTGGTATGTAAACTTACCGATTGTCAGATCTAGTGTATTATTATTCCCTTCAAATACTTTTACCCTTGTACCTGAAGTATCTACATCAAAGTTTTTCCACTGGCTCTCATTAAGCCCGGCTACGCTTTCAGGTTTAATCACTAATAGCTGGATAAATAGATCCTCTACCTTTGATGTCGGTACAGTCGCTGACTTACCATTCGGAAGATTAACATTCCAATAATTTCCTTCTTTGTATATTTTAACTTCCTTATGGCCCGTCGCCGCCGGATAGATACTTATTGAAGTAACTTTTGCCGTGTCTATAGAGACAAGCGTGCTCCTAAATGAACGCTCGCTTTTACCGGCATTAAATACATACTGCCAGGCGACTATTATTATAAGGACGGCAAAAACTATTAAAAGGATTTTTACTGAAAGTTTATTTACCATAAGTCTCATTCATCCATTTATTTCTCAAAGATTTTCTTCTCTTATAACGGAATAATCCATAACCTATGATCAGAAGGATCGGCACTAGGAAATTCAAATACTTTACCAATACCTTGGTACTCTCTTCTATGTTGGCATTTAACGGCCTGGAAGATATTCCTTTAGTGCGAAGCGCAATTAAACCCGTATCGTCCGATAGCCAATCTATTGCATTTGCCATTAAATTTATATTATCCGGACTAAGCTTCTGAGCATTTTGCCCTGAACCGTTTGTAGCAAAGTCACCGCATCCGAATACTACCATCTTTGAATAAGTATTACCTGAAATTTTACCATCCACAGCAACTGCAACAGGAAGCGAAGATACAGGGAAATCATTTTTAGTCCACTGCTGTGTTACATTAAAATAAACAGGCGGCTTTTGAATACCTGCCTTATCTGATGTAGTAGCAAGCGTCACTATATGAACTGAGGGGTTTTTAGCATTATACTTTATTGGACTGGCGAAAGGCAGCATTACCTGCTCGATGCCTTTTGTTATCGGATGATCTGCAAAGTTGGTTATCATCGGCAGATAAGGAAATCTTACCGGCGAATTCATTACAAACATTCCCTCCTGCTGCCGAACCATTATACTTCCGCAGTTCGCATCTACTACAAAAGCGCCTTCGACATCTATTCCCTTCTGGTTGAGCCAACTTTCCAATCCGGTCGAAAGGCTTTGACCGGTTGCCTTAGATAAATTTCCTGTTACGCGGTCTAAAGCAATTAAAATTCTTCCTCCGCTTGCAAGATAATTATCAAGCTGTGTTAGGTATTCAGGTTTAATTGTATCCTTCGGTGCGATTATTACTAAGGTTTTGTAATCTGCTGGTATTGTAGTTGAGTCAGTTAATGTAACAGTATTTACATCATAAAGTATTGAAAGCTGCTCATTAAGCTGCTGCATGTCTGTAATTGCAGGTTCTCCGCTGCCTTGCAGAAAAGCAATCTTTGCTTTGTTCTTTAAAGATAATTTTTTAATTGTTGAAGAAAGAGCATACTCCATAGCAGAGCCAGGCTGAATCAAAGGAATAATTTCTTTCCTGCCTTCATATGAAAGTACTGCACCCAAATAAGCACGCTGCTGTTTCATCTGATCGCGCTCCCTTACGTTTATCATTACCGGCTGAATGCCTGCCTGCTGTGCCTGAGTCTCAGTCTCCTGACTCTTATTGGGGTTTACAAAATCATAAACTACTTTTCCGTTAGAATCATTTCCGTATTCAATTAACATATCTTTGAAATCATTTCTCACCTGAGCAATATCAGGCGGAAGGCTTTCTGAGAAGTAAGCCGTTACTGTTACCGGCGCATCAAGTGAGCTCAATATATCTTTTGTGGCTTTACTTAGAGTATATTGATGCCCCTGTGTAAAGTCAAGGCGAAGGTAAAGCTTATCGGAAACTATATTAAGAAGAATTATAATTCCGGTAATTAAAAGAATCGAATAAAGTACTTTTTTCTTTGTTAACATAATTCTTATTCTGCTATATTTCTTTTAGATAATGAAGCTTCGGCTAAGATTAATCCGAGGACTGTTACGCTCAGAAAGAAAATTACATCTCTCGAGTCAACTACGCCGCGGGAAATCGAATCAAAATGGGTAGATAAGCTAAGATAGCTTAGAAGCTGACCTAAGAACCCGGTTAAGCCCGAAGCAAGTACATTAAATATTATTAAAAAGAAAACTCCGATAAATAGCGAGAGCAGGAATGCTACAATCTGATTGCTCGTAATACTGCTTGCAAATAATCCTATACCGATAAACGACATACTCATAAGTATCAGTCCGAGATACCCGCACCAGACTGCCCCATGATCGATCGGCCCCATTGCCCATACGCTTATATAATACGGTAGCGTTAATAATAAAGCCACCCCGATGAGCATTAAACAAGCAAGGAATTTTCCTAAGATAACATCCCAGTCGCTAACGGCTTTAGTAAGCAAAAGCTCAATAGTTCCTGACTTATTCTCCTCTGCAAGCATTCTCATTGTAAGGGCTGGTGTAAAGAAAAACAAGGTCCAGTATGCAACCGAAAAGAAGGGCTGCAGTGAAGCTTGCCCTATTAGGAAAATATCGGAGCCTGAAAGCCACGTAAAAAACCCGCTTAATCCGAGAAATACAACCACAAGGATATAAGCGGTTAGTGAATCAAAAAAGGACCTAAGTTCACGAAGGGCAATAATCCAAATTTTTCTCATATTTATTCTGTAGTTAATTCTCTAAAAATATCTTCTAGCTTAGTTTCAATCGGGGTCATCTCTGCAAGAAACCAGTTCTTCTGCATACAAAGATTAAATATATCCCGCCTCGATGAAGCTCCCGGCTTACTTTGCAACATAAATATTCCGTTGGGATCGCTTGAAGGGTCAACCATCTGTATTGTTTCAATCCTTTGAAGATCTGAAATTACCTGATCTTTATTTTGGTAATCCCGTATTTCAATTTTAAGCATTTCGTTTCCCTGTGCCTGCTTCCTTAGAGTCTCGGAGGTACCGTCTGCAACTATCTTACCCTTATTAATTATTAAAATACGGTCGCACGTAGCTTCTACTTCAGGCAGAATATGCGTACTTAAAATAACAGTCTTCTCTTTTCCTAGATGACGGATTAGCTTTCTGATCTCAATTATCTGGTTTGGGTCTAACCCGGTTGTCGGCTCATCAAGTATTAATATCTCAGGGTCATGGATCATTGCCTGCGCCAATCCTACCCTCTGCCTGTATCCTTTTGACAGCTCGCCGATCTTTTTATGCTTCTCATCATTTAAGCCGCATACATGCACCATCTCGACTATCTTGTTCTGTATTTTACTCTTCTCAATTCCCTGAAGTTGGCCGACAAAACTTAGATATTCAAGAACTGGCATATCATAATACAACGGGTTATTTTCAGGAAGGTACCCGATCCTCTTCTTTATCTCTTCCTGGTTTGAATGTATTGAAACATCATTTACTTTTACATCGCCGCTCGTAGGCGCCATAAAACATGTAATGATTTTCATTGTGGTAGTCTTTCCCGCACCGTTCGGCCCTAGGAATCCTAATATTTCACCCGTGTTTACCTTAAATGAAATGTCATCTACTGCCTTTTGAGGGCCGTATTGCTTGGTAAGGTTCTCAACTATAATATTCATTTTTCCTTAATATGCTTAAATTGAAAAATGCATACAATCTTCCATGTCTCCAAAATTACATAGATATATCATTTTATCTATACATTTTAATTCTATGACATTGAAGATTACTCTAAAAAGAGTTTTTTAGACGAAATGGGAAATAAAAGGTTCCATCATAAAAAATCTTTTCAAAATACACTTAAAAATAGTAAGAAGTATATGATAATATTATATTCCAGACAACATTTTTATAATATTTTATTACAATAATGAAATTAAAATCTGATCCGCTCGAGCGAAGCCTGGGACTGCTTCATGCCACTGCATCCAATATGGCTACAATGGTAGGCATCGGCCCGTTTATTACTATTCCCTTAATTATATCCGCAATGGGAGGGCCTCAAGCCATGCTAGGCTGGGCTGCAGGTGCTATCATTGCAATATCGGACGGACAGGTTTGGGCTGAACTCAGCACTTCACTTCCGGGTGAAGGAGGTTCTTATATTTACCTCCGTGAGGCATATAAAAAGTATTTCGGTAAGCTGATCGCATTCCTTTTCATCTGGTCTTTTCTTCTAAGCGGCCCTTTTGAGATTGCTTCTGGATTTGTCGGCATGATGGAATATTTGTCATTCATTTTTCCATGGATGACAGGAATAAATATTAGGCTTATTGCTTTTGGAGCAGGTATTCTTACTATAGTTCTTCACTATAATAAAATTAAGTTCGTTGGGGTTGTTACCGTAGTCCTCTGGTTGGTAATGCTTCTGACCGTCGGTATTACTATAGCTGTAGGAATAATTCATTTCAAACCTGATATTGCTTTCGATTTCCCTAAAGGCTGGTTTACTTTTTCATGGGGATTCATTTTCGGACTTGGAAGCGCTACTATGATTGCTATGTATGACTTAATGGGATATTATAATATATGTTATGTTGAAGAGGAAGTAAAAAATCCCGGTTATGTATTCCCCAGGGCAATTATCTGGTCGGTTATTGGGGTTACTATTTTATATGCCGTAATGAACTTTTCCATTATCGGTGTATTACCCTGGCATGAAGTTGCAAAGTCAAGACATATAGTCTCTGATATATTTGAAAGTTTTTACGGGAAAATCCCCGCAGTCATTATTACCGCACTTGTTGCAATTACCGCCTACGGCTCTATCTATGCACTCATGATGAGCTACTCCCGGCTTCCATTTGCGGCAGCAAGGGATGGGTTTTTCTTCGGCTGGCTTAAGGCTGTTCACCCTACTAAACATTTCCCGCATTATTCACTGCTGCTGGTAGGGAGTATAACTTGTATCGCAAGTTTATTTAATCTCGATTTTATTATTGCCGCAACCTTATCAAGCAGGATATTGATACAATTTTTAGGTCAGATTGCTGGTTTAACTATTCTTAGAAAAACACAGCCCGGATTGAAAAGACCCTTTAAAATGTGGCTTTACCCAATTCCTTCAATTGTAGCTTTCATTGGTTTCAGTTATATATTCATCAGTTCCGGGATAGAAGCTATATGCCTTGGGCTTGTCTGGCTCGCTGCCGGAGTTATTTTCTTTTTGTTCTGGGCTAAGAAGATGGTAGAATGGCCGTTCCGTTCAAATGAGTTTGCAGCTAAATAAATTATTACTGGTGAGCTTTTAGGCTTTCTTTAGTTATATCAAAATGGCTTGCAGACCATTTAACTTTTGAATTCCCATTTAACCATATTACCTGGGGAGATTGATGTTGGACTTTTAGATCTTCAGCAATTTTACGGCTTACTTCACGCTCATCAATAACGTTTACCTTAGCTAATTTTATCCTTTTATCCTCCTCCATGCTTGAGCTCCATAGCGTAAAATCTTCTTCTACCATTGAGCTTATGGAACAGATAGGACTGAACTTAAATATTACAAGCTCGCCGTCAAACGCAAGGTCTTTCCTCAAATTCTCCCACTGCTCTATGTTTTTTAATTCTATTATTTCAGTCATTTTTTCTACTTGAATATATTCTTAAAATACTCATTATTTCCTATCGACTCAATCCTTTTCTTCTCATCATCCGAATCATCTTTCGGCTTCAGCATAACTGCAAAATCTTCACTCAATAAAGAAACACAACCGCATTTCCTTGCGAATTCCCTTAAAGCATCGTCAGATGTTACCACAATTAGATTCCTCCGGTTCTTTGACGATTCAATTTCATTCCTTATATCTTCATCCGCCGCTTTTTTATCACTATAATAAATTTTAGTATTAGACGTTCTGATCGGCATTCTCTCAAATCCGTCATAGTGAAGCGATACCTTTATATTTTTCCCGAAACTGAATCTTTCTACCATAAATGCAAGCCTTTCACGCGGTGACTGTTTGTCCTTGCTCAAAATCGTTTTAAGGCTTTTAATCTTGTGAAGTAAGTTATTTCCGTCGATTATATAATGCTTCATAATAATTTATTTGCCGTTATAAAAATCACCTCGCTTCTCTACCTTCAGATCTTGAAGCTGAGGAGCTTTTACTCTGATCTCAAAATAATATCCGGAGTACAATCCGATTGGGTTCCAAGTAAAGTCCATAAGCCAGCACTCCAGATCCCGTGATATCTTTATCTGCGGAGCCGCAAACTGCTTCTCTATGAAGTCGTAACTGCCTGCCACCGAAATCTTCCATTGAGGCGTCAAATTAAAATCCAAACTTGCACTTACATTGGATGATTTAAAAATATTGTAAGGATCGTTTTGGGAAAATGAATAATTATAGCTCAAGGACAAGCTCCAGGGAATTGTAAAATCCGCCTCTTTGTTGTTGTAAATTCCCTGGTATGAACTTTGATTTGGCATAAACGCTTCGCTTCGAACTTTGGAAGTATCCTGTTTACTTTCTGCAGATTTTAATTTTTCACCTGAGAGACTTGTTGAAATAGAAAAGTTAAAATTTCTCAAGCGTAAAATTCCTTTGCCTTCGTCCAATAAAAACTTATTAATATTCTGGCCTCTATAACTAGATTTAGCATCCTTGTTGTAATCATAAAGAGTAAATCCCGATGATCCTGAAAAATTTAACCAATCACCTACTTGAGTACGATAATTTAAGTTAATATCTGAAAACCTTAAACTATCTGCTGCAAAATTATAGCTTATTCCTGCACCCAAATTCAGCAGCTGAATTTTATTTTCCTTCGAAGTAGTATCAGTTGGGTCAACCATTGTTTTCATTTCGAAAACATTGCCCACATTAAACGAAAGGCTCTGCGACTCTCCTTCCGAAGCTCCGCCGAATATATTAGAGCTGAATTTATCATACTTAATTTTGTTGCCCAAGTAATCAGTATAGGAAGAATAATATCCCCAGTATGGCGTAGAAAAATCCGGAGTATATGTATATGAAATAGACGGAGTGACAATTTGCCTAATCGCGCTTACTCCCAACATATTCGGCTGGAACATACCGAAAAATTTCGTTGATGCAGAAACGCCTACATGAAAAGTTCTGACTGCACTAAGCTTGTGAATAGTATTTGTAACAACAGAGTCTCCTGAGCTGTCTGCATTTATTCCTGCAGAATACATTTTATTCTGTTTGTTGTACCAATCTTCGGTATATGATAAGTTTGGTGAGATATTAAAATATCCGATTTTAGGCGATGCACTAACACCGATATTATGCTGGATCCCTCCATTAATGTCAAGCTGCCCGCCTGATTTAATTCTATGATTCAAAAATTGGCCGTTATAATTAATACCAATTAGCTCATACCATTTTTGATCTGTAAAATTTCCTTCTCTTCTAAATGGATATTTCTCCGGGATATTAAAGCTTAAGTTAGGAAGATCCTCTGTAATATTTCCAGTTTCAAGGTCTTGAGTCCTGCTGTAGCCCAGCGTTAGGCTGTTGCCTGATTCATCCCATGTTTTAGAAATTGTTGCATTAGATATTATATCATTCTGAAGCTGTTCATTTAAATTGGTAGAAGTAGATTGAATATAGTTCTTTCCTGAAACGAACCGTAGGTTAGCATCCATTCTTAAAGTCGGCGTAAAATCTTCATGATGGTTTATGCTGAGGCTCCAATTCTTTGAAACAGAGTAACCATTAATTGGGTCATCACTTTTCAGTATCTTGTACCCTGCATCTATGCTTCCGCTGAAATCATATCTCTTGTTGTATCTGAAACGGCTGTAAAAGCCATAGCTTCCTCTTGTATAATAGTCTCCGGTAAAATTCCAATCAACATAATCATTTATTGCCCAGAAATATCCGAAATGAGAAAAATAATATCCGTAAGTGCCGTCCTGCCCGAAAGCCGGTGTAATAATCCCCGATCTTCTTCCCGATTGCAATGGGAATACACCGAAAGGAAGAGGTATTGGAAAAGGAACCCCGCCGAAATACAGCCATATCCATTCGGCAATTATTTCTTTCTTCTGTATTACTTTCATCTCGGGAGAATAAAAATAATAATGCGGCGGCGTTACTGTACATGTGGTAAACATGCCGTCTTTAATAAAGTATGTGTCTTTATCTACCTTCTTGATCTTCTCACCTGAATATTTTGACCCTTCGCTGTTTGTGCTTGCCGCAGTAATATATCCTTGACTGGTTTTAAAATTATAAAGCATTGATTCGCCGTCATATGACTCTCCGCCTTGCGTGAGCACCGGCGTATCTTTAAACTTACCGGGCAATGAATCGTTAGGTACCCCTTTAGCATCTACCAAATGAGTCGGGAAATCAACAAATATATCTGCACTCCTTAGATCAGTATCTTTGTATTTTAAGTTGCTGCTGCCGTAAAGATCCATTTTCTTCTGATTGACATAGAAGAAAAGCGAATCCTTAGAACTAGCATAAATTACGGTGTCGATATCGTATGATTTTTTCTTAGCAGTTGTGTCCGAGGCGAGGGAATCAGTCTTTGCAAACTTTAATGAATCGGCCTTATTAATAGAAGAATCGGCAATCTGGGCTTCTGTTAGATTGAAAAAAATTAGAAGTGAGATTATTAAAAAATAAAATTTCATATCTAATGATAATTATTTCCCGGCCGCCTTTTCAATGCAATGTATAATCAAGATTTATAAAATACTAAAGCAGATGCGCCTTTAATGCCGGCATCGTTCTTTAATTTAGCAGGCAGTACTTTTATTCTTTTCCGGAGAGGTGTAAGGACTCTAGATACCATAGTCTGTTGTATAGAATCAAAAAGCGGTTTACCGAAACCGGCAACTCCTCCGCCGATAATGAAGGTCCCTATATCAAGTGCATTTGCAACTGATGCAAGTGCTGCGCCTAAATATAAACCCATATTTTTTACAACTGACTGTGCATATTGATCGCCGGCATTTGCAGCCTGGTCAATTACTAAAGGAGTCAAAAGATTCAGATCGTTTTTAAGCATCTCCCAAATTTTGGATTCTCTATGCTCAGTTAATTCGTTCTTTATCCTCTTAACGAGGTAATGATTGCCTACATATGCTTCAACACATCCAAAGGAGCCGCAATTGCATTTAGGGCCATTTAAATCAACCGACATATGCCCTATCTCTCCAGCAGCACTATTTTCGCCTCTAAATAATTTTCCTTTAAATATTATCCCTCCTCCTACTCCTGTTCCAAGAGTAACCATTATAAAAGAATCCAACTTCTTCCCGGCACCGAATATCATCTCCCCGATTGCCGCTGCATTTGCATCATTCTCTACATGTATGTTAATTTTAAATTCTTTATAAAGTATCTTGCCTATATTTATCTTGTTCCATCCGGGAAAATTCGGAGGATTTTCTACCGTGCCTTTCTTAGGAGTAACAATTCCGGGCGATCCAATTCCAATACCCCGTATTTTAAGCTTGTTGCCTATTAATATTTCTCCTACTCCTTTTTTTATCTGCGCAATTACTTCATCAGGCCCTACATTAGCAAAAGTTTCAAGCGAAAGCTTTTTCACTATCTTCCCTTCCTGCGAAACAATCCCAACCTTTACATTTGTACCTCCAAGATCTACTCCGATAGCAAATTTATCTGATTTAGGCATATATTATCCTTTTATTTTTATTTAAGGTTATTTATCAGTTCTATAAAATATTTTTAGAATTACGGTTAGGAATTTAACACTAAACTAGCTCTTATTAAAATAAAACTTGGATAAATAACCTGTTTATGAGGATATTAGCTATTAGACACAAGATTAAAATTGAATACTTAAGTCTGCCCCCTCTTGCCTTTCTAGAATAAAAAAATCCGCAGCCAAGTAGGGGTCGGCTGCGGATATCTAACCGTATAGTTATTTAGGAGCGAGCTAATTATTTCTATTCGGTTGATTTTGCATTCTGCTTCTGCGTTCTTCAAGCATCTTTTCGTATTCTGCTTTTTGAGTGTCCGTTAAAATCTTCTCTATATCTGTGTTAGACTGCATCATCAACTGCCTCATCGCCTCACGCCTCTCAGGCCCTGACGCAGTAATATTTTTAGCACTGTCCTGAACAGCCGTTAATATTGAATCTACTTGTGCCGTCTGTGTATCGGTTAATGATAGTCTTTCTTTAAGGCGGTCAACTCTGTCTTTTATAGAAAATCGATTTTGTGCTGAAGTTAAGGCAACCAAAGAAAAAACGATTACTATTGTTAGCAATAATTGCTTCATATCTTCCTCTTTGCATGTTTACATATTGATTAATTGGAAAGTTTGACAATAAATCACCCTAGTAAGTTTAATTCACTAAGAAAAATCAAATTAGTTCAAAATAACTGGATTAAGTATATTATTAACCAATGTATTTTAGAGGCTGTGTGAAAATTAGATTTTGAATTATAA
>Ga0075269_10000119_pt1 | contig 13160 bp, 10 predicted proteins | sample SF_Rice_5C_0N_10_FD_69773 | JGI IMG/M metagenome (GOLD analysis project Ga0075269, IMG submission 69773) | Rice paddy soil microbial communities from Twitchell Island, California, USA - SF_Rice_5C_0N_105 | ecosystem: Environmental > Terrestrial > Soil > Paddy field/soil | place: USA: Twitchell... | reverse complement strand
TTATATGAAAAATAATTTTATATACTTGTACCGTCAATCGCATAAAAGTAGTATTTTTTTAATTGATTAAATCCTGGAAAAAAGAAAGCAGCATCGATTATTATCAATGCTGCTTTCATTTTTTGCTTATGGGAGATCAGTAAATATCTTGACTTACTTAATGAGTAAAGCCTTTTTCGTTTCAATAAAATTATCTGCAGTCATTCTATAGAAATATATACCGCTAGGCAGATTGCTTGCATCGAAATTGACTTCGTAAGTGCCAGCCTTTTTTTCGCCCGAGACTAAAGTACCGGCCTTCTCACCTAATGCATTATATATTACTAAGGTTACAAAACATGTCTTGGGAACGGCATACCTTATAACAGTTGCAGGATTGAACGGATTCGGATAACTCTGACTAAGGCCGAATTCTTTCGGCACTTCTGAGTCCATGAGCATTACATCAGTAAAAGATACAGATACTTCAGATGAAGAAGGACTTTGATTCCCTCCATTATCTGTAGAAGTTAGCTTATAATAATAAGTTTTACCGCCGGCAGCTCCCGAATCAACAAATTTATTTGTAGTTGAATATTTATATGGACTTAAAACACTAACATTTATATTAGATGTTTCAGATCTGTATATTGTATAGAACTGAAAATCCTCTTCTGCTGCTGGGTCCCAATTCACTTCAACATATCTACTTTTTACAGCTGCCGAAACATTAGCCGGAGGAACCGGAGGTAAATTATCAACAGAATAACCGCTGTCAGGGATAGTTTCATAATGAGTGAGCTGGTCTGCCGTGTGGGCTCTTACAAAAAATGAAGTGTAATAAATGCCTTTAGTTTTTGTTGAGTCATACAATGCGGGTACAACTGCAAAATAAAGAGTATCCTGTACTGCCTTTACAGTATAGACTTGTTCCCAATTTCCTACAGGAGTAGAAGTTATACTTACTTTCTTGCTGAAATATTTTGGATCAACTTTACGCCAAATAGAATAATCAGTTATCGGCCTTGTAGAATTTGAGACATCAAAGCAATGGGCTCCCCATTCTATCCTTACTTGCTGTCCTTGATCATTAGGAACATCTTTGATCTTAACAATTTTGAAATTGAGGCAGCCGTTTTCTCCGTTGGTAATGGCATAAACGACATTTGAATAATTGCTTTGATTTCCTGAAAGGTCAAAGGCTTTCAAAGCGAAATAATATTTAGTATTGTATTTCAAACCTGTTAAGACATAATCACTAAATTGAGAAATAGTGACCGGTGATTTGCCTTCATTTGCACTGGTATCAGTCAGGTTATTAGGTAATAGGCCATAATATACCAGATAACCGCCTAAATCCTTTTCTGAGTTGTTTATCCAAGTAAGCTCAACAGAACCAGGGGTAGATAAAGCATTTGCTACAAGGTTAATAGGTGCATTTGGAGAGATCACATCAGGAACATTTACGGCTCGGTTTACATCTTTAGGATCCGCATTATCAGCAGTTACATGAATTATATAAAAATTCAAACCTGAAGAGTCCTTGTTTGCATTAATTGCCCATTCAACTCGCGCACTGTTAAAAGCGGAAATATTTCCTATTGTAGTATCTATCGGGCCGCTTACTTTAGTCAAACCGTTGAATAAAGTAATTGTAACATGAACATTTGTAGCAGATACATTACCAGTGTTAAAAATATCTGCAATTACATTAAATGGATTAGGCATTAGTCCGTTATTAGCAGGATCAATTGTAAGTGCATTTGGTGCAGTAACTGTAACGGCTAATGGAGGCAATAAATCTGAGTTAGGCTTCAGTGGGCGTGAAGCTTTATTATTCGATTCATTTGATTCCATTATAATATTATTCGGGTCAGCCTTGACAAATATATAATGGTATTTTGCGTTTTGAGGGACTAAATAATCAAACGAGAATGAATAAGAGCCTCCTGGTGCAATATATGGGGCATTTACTGTACCTATTTGAGGAGCAAAACCTTCATCGGGATCGCCATCATATGCTGTAAGATCAACATTATTTACAGCAACGGTACCATAATTATGGGCAGTAATAGTAATAGAAATTTTATCTCCGGAAACATATGCGCTGTCTGACGGCTTAAAATTTATATCCTGTTGAGAGACAGATAGATCCGGTAAGTCAAGCGCATAGCCGAGAGGCATAAAATCAGCACCCGCTGCAGAATAAGATTGCAGTACAGAAACGTTTTTTTGAGATGATATTCTATATACGTAATGGCCATAATCAGAATTAAAGACATAAGCGTTTCCGGTTTGTAATAATGTATCAGCAATTAAACTAGTTGATGTATAAGGATAAGTTGTATCACCAAGCAGTGTTATAGAGACTTTGTTATTGTCTTCATAAGAGAATACGCTTATTTGGCTAGCTATAGTAGGCATAATAAAGGAGGTGCCGATATTTTTTCCTGTTGAGTCGGCAGTCCGTGCCATATAAGCATAGCTGCCGGTAAAATCAGCAAAAGGAATATTAGCAGCAGTTATTCTCCCGGAAGATTGAACTTTCCAAAAGGTATCCTGATAGATAGGCACAGTTCTAACCTGCCACATGCCCAAAGTATACGATGCAATTTCTTCACCTGTTGCTAAATTTGTAATAGTTATTTTATTATTACTTGAATATGAAGAGATGGTTATAGAGTTAGTCCAGCTGCCAGAATAACCTGAAAATCCATAGAATAGGTTACCCGCAAAAGTTCCATCTGAAGAAGGTACATAATAATCCTGATCGGAATAAGAGAGAGCCGAAACAGGTTTGCTGCTAATTACTTGAAGAGCTTTACCTTGTATAGAAGAGACATTCGGGAAGTCAAGATATTGCCCGTTGTTTAATGTACCTGCATAAACAAAAGAACCGGTAGCCAATTCTTTAATAGTGTATTGAGTACCGTCTTCATAAGCGAAGATAATGAAATGGGGGTCATAGTTACCTACCATCATCCAGGTATTAAGCTTAGTGCTTGTGCCTTTTCCGCTTTGATCTAATGCAAAAAATCCATTAACATAATTAGTTATTGCATCGCCAATAAGAACCGAATAAGGTTTATTTCCGCTTACAGAATAAATTCCCTGACCGGCAGAAATAGAATACAAAGTATCAGCTTTTAGAGTGGCGCCTCCAACAACATTCCCATTGATATCTGTAATCTGGAATTCAGTATCATCAAAATATGAGAAGATTGTAATATCGGAGAAGGTATATACTGAAGTTGCATATTGTGAAGATGAGACTTTCTTTGGCATAAAAAAGCCGCTTTGCATTTTTTGTACATTAGTGGTATTTATATTTGGAGGGGCACCAAATATCTTTTGACCGGAAGAAACTTTGTTTTGAGCAATAGTTACCCCCATAAGAAACACAATGATTAAAAGGACATAAAGTAACGCCTGTTTCATAGAACCTCCTTTAAGTTATTACTAAGATTGACCGATAGAAAAATTAGCCCGCTTATAATTTTATAATAAATTCTTTATATTCTATTTATATATATAAATTCAGAATTAAGAGATTATTTTTCTATAAATTGAGATGACGTATAATGAAAGGATATTCTATATAATATCAATGGTAGTGTAGATTTTAATCCGGGGGAAATAAAATCGTAAGGTATATTACAGGACTACCTCTAATTTTAATCCCAAATTAAATTCACCTTTCATTATTCCGCAATTAAGAAAATCGAAAATATCTTAAGATAAAGCTTACTATTATAACCGATATAAAATAAGGATAGATATAAATCCCATCAATAGCACAAATGTGTTATATTATATTTATTTGGACTTTAAGATCAGATTATTATGTTTTTAGCGAATTAAGAGCTATAAGCAACACTTAATGATTAGAGATAATGTTACAATGGTAATTTATATAAACAATAATTATTATACTTGAGCATAATGGGCATTGAATTATTTTAGGGGTACCATAGAAGAATACTTGAAGGTTAAAAGCATGAAAGTATTGTTACCACAAGAGTTATAAGTACAATTTTCTTTGTTCTATTTCCGGTGATTAAATAACTTCCGACAACAGTCTTAATTTACATTATTAGCCCATCGTTAAGAATCGCAGTTTTACCAATCCAACAACCCGAGCTTACCCAACGTGTGGATGATGATGAAATAGGCAGAGCGTTAGGCATAAATAAGGCGGCGAGGCTTGCAGCATCATCTTCCGGTACAGGATTAAGCGATTTCTTTATGGGAAATTCGCTTTTGGAATTGCCTTTTTTTATTTATGGCGGTATTATGGCAGTAAACTTATTTCTAAATATTCAATTCTTTGGGGGAAAATCTAAAGAGAATTTGTTAATTAATTCAGGGAAATAAAATTGTAAAGTGGTAAATAATAGACTTACAGGTGTAATAAAATATTAAGATGCCTATTGATAGAATAGTGATCAGTTCTCAAAGTTTGTATTTGACTGTTGATTATATAAGACATATTACGCATAAGCCATGCACGCGCTGTTAATTTTACTTTTAACAGGATTAAATAGAGTAGGATTATTATTTCAGATTTAATTACAGTATAATTTATATCTTTACTATACTTATGTTAGAGCGGAGGTGGAATAGATAAAGATTTAGTTTTTAATAAAGAAGGATGGTCAGAAAAATTTTTGTGCGGCTTTGAGACCTGGTGACTTTGCGGCTAAAGTTTTAATTTTACAGAAATAGCAGAGTCTCTTTTTGCCGCTAAGATACTAAGACTCAAAGAATCACAAAGAATATATACCATTTGGCCAGCCTCCTGTGAAAATATAGTTACTGCATAACATCCATTATATTACTGAAATTAAATGATTAATAAGCTAAGGAGAAATTAACAATTTATAATTTTATTTCCAATCCGGCATAATTCCGTTTTCAATAATTTGAAATCTATTTTTGCCATCAGAATCCATTATCCAAATATTAGGCGAAGAGGAACCGTCATTTTGTACATTAGTAAATATTACTTTTGAACCGTCAGATGAATAACATGGATTTAAATCATTAGTCCCATCTAATTTATTAATAGATAGATCAACAGTATCTTTCATATCCAATGACATAGAAAAAATATGGGAATTTAGTGCTCTTCCAAGTGAATTTTGGAAATTAGATAAATCATAACAATATAATATTCTTTTGCCATCGATTGAGAATGAGGGCCCTTCCAGTTTTCCGCCTCCGCTGCTTACTAATAGTTTATTGCTGCTTCCGTCGGTATTCATTAAATAGATCTCTGATTCATAAACGTTAGTCCCAATGGTATGGACAGCAATCTTATTCCCTAAAGGTGAAGCGTCGCATTCCCGGAAATTTCTATTTTGAGGTGCAGTTGAGATTAAAGTTAAATTTGAACCATCCATATTTATTCTATATAATTTATCATAATGACCATAAAACAACTGAGACCCATCGGCGGACCAGCAAAAGCCGGTTCCATTATTATTATAACCAGTAACTGAAATAGTTGTAACTTTAAATACTCCGGAACCGTCCCTATTTATAGTATAAACTTGTGGTTCGACTTCTATATCGGTAGAGAAAGCAATTTTATTATATCTTTTATTTAATTTCGGCCACCAGTTTCTATTTTGTACAGAGGTCAAATAAATAGAGCTAGTGCCTGAGGGATTTGTAGAAAGTATTTGATAATTACCTTCTTCAAATCTAGTAAAAACTATATTATTATCGGGGAGCTTTTGAGTCTTAAAATTCCAAATTGCGCTGTAAGATTTATTAGTATCGATTCCCTTTCCGACAACCTGCCAATAGTATGAAGTATTAAATTTCAGATTTCCCACTTTTATACTTGTATCTTTAATATTGGAGGCAATTTTGCTTTCGATAGAAGAACCGGATTCATATAGATATACGTCAAACAAAGTAGAATCAGTTACAAAATATTGGGGTTCTTTGATTGCCCAGGACAAAGTGATCGATACAGATTGATTAGCAGCTTGATTTGCCGGAGTTGGGTTTGTGGGAGTGCCGGGTACATTATTTGAGGAAGTATTTAAAAATACCATAGCTTGTGATGTTTCGCCATTTGCCACTAAAATAGAAACAGTACCTTTACTAAAACCATTTTTCGATGCTGAGACAATATAATTCCCAGTAGGGATATTTTGAATTGAAAATTCCCCGTTCTTATCGGTAATTAATGCATTAGTCGGAGGATTTGTAGTAACACCAGCCTCCGCAATTGGAGTCTTTCCATCCGGGCTTAATACCACTCCATGTATATCACCGTATAGGATCGGTTCTATTATATTTTCATTACATGCGGATAATATTAATAAAGAAAAGAATAGAATTAATTTAATTGTTTTCATAATTCATCTCAATTATTATTTACAAAAAGTTAAAGCGCATAATTAAAAATTGGCTTTCCCATTACAAATTAGATTTATATCAAAGCTTTAAGGGTTATTTAATAGCACCACTCGTAATAAACAAACGCATTCCGGTGCCTTTTTGTGAAATCAAATAAGGTTTTGAAATGGCTTCATTGCCTTCTTGAATAATTAAATTATTAGCACCTTGTTGAGCGATATAATAATTTTTACTATCTGATTCCATTTTTTGAGAGATATAATTGTTAGTCCCTTCCTGAATTATTACAGAGTTATTATTTAATCCGTTTATATCAGCTATTGTTTTATTATTTAATCCGCTCTGAGTAATATAATTTTGGTTCCCTACACCGGATTGATTTATACTTGTTAGGTTATTCTCAAAGCATTGAGTTACCTTAACTATGTTACCTTTATTATCCCCTCCTCTAATTTGTTCTATGAAGGCTTCATTTCTATTTCCAGTCTGAGAAACGCTGGCACTATTTATAATGTTTGATGAAGCAATGTTTAAATAGATAGAATTGTCAACTAGATAATTTATCTTCAATAAATTTTCCTCAATTGAGATATTATCAAATAATTGAGATTTTATGGTTTGAGCGAAGGAGAAATCTAACCATAATAAAGAAACTGCGATTAGCCAGTATACTTTTGTATTCATGATTATTTATCTAAAAAAATACTATATACATTTTCAAGAAATAGTAATTCGTTCGACTATATTTTAATTCTTTCAAGTAATTGAATTATTTCTGCAATATTACAGTTAAATTCATGGAACCAGTTTGAACAATCTTAGCCTTATTATTGTCAGTTGATTCAGATATTTTTGCAGAATTCATATTGCCTGATTCCTGGGAAATTTGTGCATTATTTATATTCCCAATCTGTAAAATAGATGCACTATTATCATCAATATTCCCAAGCAGCCCTTCTTCAATAGAAGCACTATTCAAATTGCCTGTTTGTGAAGTTTTAATTTCGCCACCGGGGGTGCCATTGCTGCAACCTATTGAAGCAATGTTGGAATAATTATTTTTACCTACCTGATTTTGATAAGCGTAGTTAGAGTTCCCGATCAAGTAAGCATTAGAAATATTATACGAACCATCATTATAATTTTCGGCGGATCCGAACTGATACTGATAAAGGTTATTATAATTACCGTTTTGCACTATTTCGGATCGAGAATTCAAATTATATTGTTCAATATGTGAATAGTTATTATTTCCATTTTGTAAAGCGAATACTTCCTCATTCGTTCCAATTTGTATGTGGTAAAAAATATTTTCATTTCCATTAAGCTGATCGATGCCTGAATTATTATTACCGGGTAAAACCGGATTTACGCTTTGAAATATTACGGCAGCATTATCATTTCCAATTTGCCCGATACTAGCTTTATTAAAATCACCGGTCTGATTTATTGCTGCCTTATTATAACTCCCTAATTGAGAAATACCGTCACCGAGCATAGGTGCAGGAAAGCTAAAAGAAGAATTCGGAACATTAAAAGCATGAAAGAATGCACCTGTAACCAAATTCTTATCGCCGTAATCAGTAACAGATGATTCATTTGCATCACCGACTTGCTCTATTCTGCTTTGGTTGTCCCCCCCGTTTTGTATAGAAGAAGATAAGTTGGCTGAACCTAACTGAGATACAATGGACAAATTACTTTGAGAAAACATAAAATTGGCTATAACAGAAGTTATTGCTAATATATTTAATAATGTTTTCATTTCATTCGTATAAATCTGAATCAATATAATTATAATAACCTCACGGAGGTTAATCCGTGAGGTGTTAAACAAAACAAATTAATGCTGTGTTACAGTAGTATAATTAGCATTGCCGGTTTGGGCAACAATAGAATTATTACTATTGAATAGCTGAGAAACCGTTGCATAATTAGAAGCACCAGCCTGGATAACAGTAGCAGTATTGCTATCGTTTGTTTGAGATATTCTTGCTTCGTTCACATCTCCAGCTTCTTGAGAAATAGTAGCCATGTTAGTGCTGCCATACTGTTCAATTGAACCTAAATTTGAATTAACTGCGGCTAATAAACCGGCTTCAATTGTAGCACAGTTGCCATTACCAATTTGAACTGTTTTAAATTCATCGCCAGAAACTCCATTATTATTTCCGAATGCAGTTACTAGAGAACTGTTTGACGAACCAGCTTGTTTCTGATCAGTATAGTTACCATTGCCAATTTGATAAGAGTAAGCATCGTTCAAGTTTGGATCAAGTCCGCCGCCCGTTTGTAATTGAGTTAAGTGGTTTCCGGATCCTTCCTGTACAGCATCAGATAAAGCAACGCCCAATTGAGAAACAGTAGCAGAGTTTGACCCGCCATTTTGCCTAATGTAGCTAGCATCTATCTGTCCGCCTTGCATTACAAGAGCCGAATTTCCATCACCACCAAGCTGGTCAACCCAAGCATTGCGATAGCTAGTTGAAGAAAGAGTAGCATCGAACTGATTGATTGCAGCAAAATCATGATTACCATATTGAGCAAGTCCAGCTTTATTATTGTTCCAGCTTTGTATTACAGTACCGACATTTAAACTGCCGTGCTGGGTTATACCTTTTGCGATCATAGGAGCAGGGAAAGATAAAAATGGCACTGAATTCGGGACAGAAAATTCGTGAGAGATAAATGAATTCAGATTATTATTATTACCAGTAGAAAGAATTACTGCAGTGTTGGTGCTTCCAAGCTGTTCAACATAAGCAGCATTATTACTTCCGATTTGAGAAGCACTAGATATATTGCTTTGTCCGAAAGTAACAGCAGCAAATAATATTGCTACGAATAAACTAACAATTAGATTTTTCATTTTTTTTCCTTTTGATTTTTATTAAACATATTTATTATATCCCCCAAAACAATGGAATAAATTCTAAATAATTCAAAGAATATTTTCGAGATTCAATCATTGAACTACCGAAGAATTTATCTTTTATTATTATGGCCCCTAATAAAGTAATTACATTTTCAAAGGAGGTAATTATTGGATTGGTGAAATTTCTTTTTTGACTTCCAATAATATTGTAATTATTAAAAATCACGAAATTTATTTTGATCTTCTTAACCCAGTCTATAGATTTTATCATATAACCTAGATTTAGAACCATCCTTTTTATATTACTCCTAAGAATTTTAACTTTACTGCAAAAGGCAAACTGGTATATGAAAAAGAAAAGTTTTTCAGCATGCAGTATTACAAGCTCTGATAGACACGGGGTGGTTGAAGTATGAAGTGTTTTCTTGTAATAGCATACATTTTGCTCTGATAATACTTCGATAGGAAGCAATCCTTGATTTTTGATTCCAAGTTTTTTGTGAGCAAAACCTTTGCTGATAAACAAATTTATGATCAAGCTACCAATCAATACATTCTTCATTTAATTGCCTCAAGCAAGTAAAATTCATTATTTATAAATTAATTATTTGTAATTAATTATATTTGTAACGGATATAAGTGAAATATTACAAATACATTTAATTCAAATATTTCTCGGCAATTATAATTCTAGTTTTTAATTAAACTTATTTTTAGTAAATTTATATTAAATCTTGATTCAAGGGTGGCGTTAGAGTTCGAGAAATTCTTTATTATACTTAAATAATAAAGAAGGGCTCTTTCGCTGCCTTTTTACAATATGATTTGCCGGGATCAATATTGTAAAATTCTTCTAGATTACATTTATTTTAATTTTTTCCTACCGCTCCTTTCACACAATTTGTTATTAAATATACTTACCCGGAATAAAATGGAATTATTATTTCCCAAAGTAAAAGTTTATACCTGCATTGATATTCCAGAAATAGTCAAAATATTTCCCGTTAGTTAATCCATCTAGATTATCACTTAATGCGTAATAATTTGTAAGCCTAACATCCAGGCCCAAATTATTAAACAACAAATATTCAAATCCGCCTCCGCATACAATTGAAGGGAAATTGGATGATCCTAGTTTAACCGGATAAGATTTTGTTTTATTATTACCCTCCCGAATAATTAAACCCCCGCCGAATATTATATAAGGCGTGACAATAAAATCACTGAAGAAGTAATAACGTACTCTTAAATCAATTGAATTTATATAAGAGCTGAATGAATTCTTAGCTGAAAGTTTTCCTCTTAGAAAGCTAAGCTCTAAAAATATTTGAGCTGCTGTTTTAACTTTTATGTTTAATCCTAAAGCAGCATTAGTTTCATTGCCCGAATAATCGCCTGAATATATTTGACTGCTTAAATTTGAACCAATGCCAATTATTCCTCGTTTAGCAGTAAAATTCCTATCTAGATAATCTTTACCTTCGGCTTCTTTCTTTTCTTGGAAATAATTTTGTATTGAGGCAGAAGACGTGTCTTCAGGATTCTTAAGCTGCCAAAGGCCTTCATTTATTCCTTCAATTATTAAACTTTGTACGGCTTTTTCAACGGCTTGTGCTACACATATATCGGTCGGTTCATTATATGAAATGCCGGTTTCGGCTTGTAAAAGAGTATTATATTCAACATACTTGTAAACGCCAACATCTATTAATTGCGATAAAATTGTTTTAGTTGTATAAACCGTCTTTAATATTCGTCCATTCTGGGTTGAAATAGCCCTTAGATAAATAGTAACTCTGTCCTGCCTGTATTGCCCTGAGGAGCTAATTCCGAAATATTGAATTCCTTCACCGCCGGTCAGAACGTTTGAATCATACGAAATAACACCGCCTTCTAAAATGATACCGGCATATAATAAAGGAGGCAGGTCAGGTAGCTTCTTACCATCATCACCCAGAAAATTATCCCTGCTGGATCTGACAATCTTTCTTTCATTCAGCAAATCAGATAACCCTTCCCTTTCTATAGGGACAAACCATTTAGAGTCTTCGAGAGCTTTTATTAAAATAGAAGTAGCGCCTTGAGTAACAGCGGTAGAAAAACTGCTTGAAGCGCCTGACGATTTATATTGCCCGGTTTGATCTCTAAATTTATACACCGCGGCAACAATCTTTTCTTTGGGTTCCGGTAAAGATGTTAATTCTATATTTGTAGAAGTTTTAGGGCCTAAAGCTGCTTTTGAAACTTTAAAGGGCTCAAAAGAAGCACAGCTTACCAGGCTTAGCAAAGCTAAAAACGAGACTATAAATATGTAACATTTATTTAATAACATAATTCTTCACATAATTAATAAAATGGGACTACAATACTAGTTTGATTGCCATTAGAATTATCTTGTATATTTATATGAACACCGTCGCTTGAGGGGCTTATATCAATAATATAATTCCCTAATTCATAATGCCCTTCGGTAATATTTTCCTCGCCGAAAATTGATTTAATAATCTTACTTGACAGCTGGCTTAAAATCTGACTATTTAAGTTTTGGGTAAATTGATCTAAAGAATTTGTTCCGTATAGGCCGCTATAAGGGTTACTATATGAATTATTAGTAAATTTATTTTCAGCTTGGGCAACAGATAATAAATATGAACCATTAAATGAACTTCCACCAAATGCGGGGTTTATCGGTGTATATACTAGTTGTTGAGCATAGGCCTGAATATATAGGAATCCAAATAAGATTATGAAGAAAGTTAATTTTGGAAATATTCGTTTCATTGCGTTTCCTTTTAATTAATTGCTACTTAATTAATAAATACCGGAACCCTTTAAATCATTACCTTGAATCTCTGCTTGAATCTCATCATAATTTTTTAAATATGTTGACACTATATCAGCAACTTCTACAGCTGTATCAAATATATTCTCATATCTTGGCTGAATAAAGCTCTGGTAAATATCATCCCCATTAATATTTATTATTACTTGAGTTCTTAACCCAGGCATCACTTTTTCGGCGATAGTAACGGTATAATTTGTTATATTTTCAGGGGGATTCCAGTTAGCATTAAATAAATCAAAAAAGTCTTTACCCCATTTGCTTTGGGTTTGGTCGACAATCATTCCGCTAATCTCAATATCATTTTCTGCTTTTTGTTGTTCCTTAAATAATAAAGTATCCTTTGCATGAACTGTATTGATGTTGTTTTTATTTACTAAATTATTTTCTTCAATATTTGATTGATTAACCTTATCCCCTGTTGGAATATTTATTTCTTGATTAGGGTAGATAAAATCAGGATTAGATATCAAATTCTTATTGATATTATATATTTTAATCCATTCAAATCCATTATCATATACTTTCTGTGCAATTTTCCAGAGATTATCGCCGGTCTGTACTTTATAATTTTTTATCATTTTCCCTTGTTCAGATAAATAATTTTTTGATTTGCCATCAGAAAATGAAGAATTATTACCCATAGTATTTAATTTGAGTTTATATATCTTAATTAATTCATAGCCTCTCCGGATCTGAGAATCAATTAACTTGGGATCATTATTGATTATTCCTTCCAAGATGCAGTTTAATACTTGTGTTACTAACTCATTATAAGGTTCAAGCTTACTAAATGAAGAATTTTTCAAAGAATCTATTTTCTGAGCGCCGTATTTATATGAATTGCGATTAGCGACTAATTCATCAAATATTCGAATTACATCCTGGTTATAACGTAATAAGTCATTATTAGTTTGATAATTTTGGGAATAGTAAAACGGCGGAATGGAAAACAAAATTAAAATTATCAATATTTTAGGAATATGATTATTCATCTATTTCTCATTACAATGATATTTATTAAATATTTTCAATGATTTTTATAATTAAATCCATTATTGTATAGATAGTCCAGGATATTAACGCTCAATA
>Ga0075269_10000118_pt1 | contig 13248 bp, 8 predicted proteins | sample SF_Rice_5C_0N_10_FD_69773 | JGI IMG/M metagenome (GOLD analysis project Ga0075269, IMG submission 69773) | Rice paddy soil microbial communities from Twitchell Island, California, USA - SF_Rice_5C_0N_105 | ecosystem: Environmental > Terrestrial > Soil > Paddy field/soil | place: USA: Twitchell... | reverse complement strand
AGATCAGAGTGTAGATCTGGAAGATTATTATGACGATAATGACTATGATACTCGCGTAGAGTCCAGTGTAGAATAGCAGGTAGAAAAGCAGAGTTATGCTTAAACCGAGAACGACAACCCTGAGGACGATGTTTAATCTGAAATTTTTAATGATCATTGTTTGAACCGGCCAGGCTGAATTATAATGAGATTTCAGGGTAAATAATTTATAGTGATTACAGTAAGATCATCGAACTGTGGGGAATTATCACTGAAGCAGGAAACATCTTTTGATATTTCCTTAATCAGTTCATCCCCGGAACTGTTTTTATGCTTCTCTATGAATTTAACTATTCTCTCCCTTCCGTAATCTTCATTGTCCTTATTCCGCGCGTCGTTGTAGCCGTCTGTATAGAGCAAAATTATATCTCCTTTGTTCAGACTGACCTTTTTATCCTCAATGTTCCTATCGAATAAGCTGCCGTCTTTGAGGCCAAGTCCTATGCCCGCGGGACGAAGTAATTCAATTTTGTCCTGACTGCTGTTGTAGTATATCCCGGGTTCGTGCCCGGCGCGTGCATAAAGGAAAGTATTTTCACAATAATCCAGTATGCCGTAGAATATCGTTACAAAAGAACCCTTCTCAAGCGTCTTCATAAGTATCCGGTTCACCTTCTTAAGTACTTCCGAAGGCGATAGCGAAGCGGCAACCTGTGATTGAAATATTCCCTTGGTCAGAGTCATATAAAATGCCGCGGGGAGGCCCTTCCCAGACACATCTCCTACTACCACCCCCAGCTTATTATCCCCGAGATCGATGTAATCGTAATAGTCGCCCCCAACTTCCTTCGCAGAAACGCACATTCCTTTAATATCATAACTCTGCAGCGAAGGGTCGTTATGCGGCAGGAGGCGCGTCTGCACCTGGTGCGCGATCTCTAATTCTCTTGCAAACCTTTCCCGTTCAAGTTCATTCTGTATATCCTGCAGCGAAACCAGCTTGTACCTGTTTGCTCTCAGTTTAAACCCGCTTGCATATAACGATATCTGCTTCTCTACATTATTCTGGACCAGCCGGATAAGCGCATTCTCACCGGGATTGATGTTCTCAAGTGTATCTACAAGCTCAGGGCTGATTCCCGACAGCGAATTAATATTAATTATATCGTTTATCTCAAGAAGATTTTTTGCGGCGTCATTTATTATTTCAATTTTCCCGCTGTCTGTAAATGAAATTAGTCCGATGCCCACGTGTTTTACCACTGTCTGCAGGTATTGGAAGTTTTCCTCCTTTTCCGATCTTGCTTCCTTAATCTTGTTCATTACCTGCGTAAAAGCGGTTCCCAGTTCTAAAAAAGAACCTCCCAGTTTTTCCAGCGGAAAGGATTGCGAAAAATCGGAATATTTTATCGAAAGGATAAATTTCGAAAGCTCATTATTTGTGTTGTCAACAAACCTGATGAGTAGAAAAACCTGGATAATGATAGCCGCAATAATAATAACAGGTGTAACGCTAAGCGAACTCTGAAAGAAGACATAGAACAGAAGAAAAACAGAAAATGTTAATACGAGGATTCTGAATATTAAATTGAACCGGAAGTTTATCATTATTTATCAGATTATTAAACTAAGCTGAACATCCTATATTGATTAAGCCGGACCTAGCCAAATCCTCATTTGACTGCTTAGTATCCTAAAGTGCATCTAACTCATTAAAGACTGTACTTTTCCATCCGTCTGTATAGGGCCGTCCGCGTAAGTCCCAGTTCTTTTGCCGCTTTGGTAACATTGCCGTCATTCTCATCGAGCACTTTCCTTATTACAGCCTTCTCTACTTCTTCAAGATTATAAGTATCGAAGATAAATTTTTCCTCTTTGGTCTCGGGTGAAGTGAAAAAGAAATCCGACGGCTGAAGCACATCCGAATCGCTGAGGATAATACTTCTTTCGATGGCGTGCTGCAGCTCTCTTACATTACCCGGCCACTGATAATTTTCAAGCTTTTTAATTGTCACAGGACTAAGTCTCAGGTTCTGCTTATTATACTTAGACTTATAAACATTCAAAAAGTGCTCTGCAAGGATTGAAATATCTTCCTTTCTTTCTCTTAACGGAGGGATATTTATTTCAACTGTATTGATCCTGTAGAGAAGATCCTGCCTGAATTTATTTTCTGCCACCAGCTGGTGGATAGGAGTATTCGTTGCACATATTAATCTTATATCAATAGGTTTATAATTGTTTGATCCTACTCTTGCAACCTGCCGGTTCTGGAGAACCGTCAACAGTTTGGCCTGCAGTTCAACAGGAATATTTCCTATTTCATCCAGAAAAAGAGTGCCCCCCGATGCTGCTTCAAATCGTCCCGGCCGATCCTCTTTTGCATCTGTAAATGCACCTTTAACATGACCGAACAACTCACTTTCAAAAAGAGAGGGGGTTAAGGCACCCATATCAACCCTAACAAAAACCCGGCCGGATCTTCCGGAATTATTATGCAGCGCTCTTGCAACAAGCTCTTTCCCCGTTCCGTTCTCGCCCAGGATGAGGACGTTAGCTTCTGTTGATGCAACTTTTTCAATTGTCTGAAATACTTTACCGATCTCAGGTGAGATCCCTATCAGCTCGTTATAATTTTTCCCGCTGTCGGAATTATTCAGCCTCTGTTTCGATTCTGTTTTTGATTCTTTTAATTTCAAAGCGGAAAGAAGCGTTGCTATAAACTTATCATTCTGCCATGGTTTAAGCACAAAATCCGTTGCACCCTCCTTCACAGCCTTAACAGCCAGTTCAATATCGCCGAAAGCGGTTATAAGGATTACCGCAGCCGATGGATCGATATTCAATACCCTGTTCAACCAAAACAAACCTTCTTTTCCGCTGGTCATATCCTGCGTAAAATTCATATCGAGAAAAATTACGTCATATTCTTCATTTTTTAATAACTGAGGAATATTCTCAGGATTCTTTTCCGTATGAATAACGCTGACAACAGGTTTCAGAAGAAGTCTGGCCGCTAATAAAACATCTTCATTATCGTCCACTACCAGGACTTTAGCTGACTGCTTCGTCATATCTTTTTGGCTGAGTGATTAATTCTCCCTATTTAATTTGTTTAAAATATGTAAATATTATATCAATTATATGAAAACAACCGGATTATGATACGCGGATTTACAAGAGGATGAATGTCCGTTTTCCGCTTTCTTTACCCAATGACTCGTCCTCCGATTTTCCCACTTTCGCCCTCAGAGTCCGATCTTTTCTCTCCGACTTCTGATTTCCCGTTTGCGTTCTCCTAATCTTTATCTGCTTTATCAATTCGAAATTTTGAGTAATTTTCTCCCGGTTAGTTTCTTTTCCATTCCCGGGCAAATTCTGCCCGGCCTCTGCCCGGCCTCCTCCCAGCCCCCTCTACCGGAACTTGTCCGGCATTACCAACTACCGTCCTCCACTCTCCGACTTCCGATCTCACATTCCGGCTTCTACCCTCAGACCTCAGTTCTCCGACCCACTGTTCTCCAGCGAACACTACTGTAATGAAAACGGACACTTCCCTCCCCGCATAAAAATGCCTGTCAGAAAGAATAGTACCATTTCAATGATGAACGGCTCCATAATTTGATAAGCAAATTCAATCGTTTTTTGAATAAAAGGCATAGGTTTTGAGAATCCCGGGAGAGGGAATTCCAATATATATCGAAATCCTTGGGAGAATTAAATGGATCGAAAAATTGAAAAGAAGAAATGGCCGCCGAAAAAAATTGCAATATATGCAGGCGGTGGGTTAATACTCTTCATTATTTTATACAGTTTTATTTTCAGTGATAAAAGTTCAAGGTTAAATGTTGAAGAAGACAAAATCACGATATCTTCCGTTAAATACGGACCTTTCCAGGAATATATCCCGATTACAGGAACAGTTCAGCCGATAGAAACTTTCCTGCTGGATGTAAGCGATGGCGGCAAGGTCGTAACAAAGTATATCGAGGAAGGTGCATTTGTAAATGCAGGCGACCCGATCCTCAAGCTTGATAATGCCTCCCTGACCCTTAACATTATATATAACGAAGCAAATGTCTTCCAGCAGATAAATTCCCTTAGAAGCACCAGGCTGGCAATGGAGGAATCGCGTTTGAGTCTGCAGGGACAGCTGCTTGACATTAACCATAGCCTGAAACTTCAGAAAACTACTTATGAAAATAATAAAGTCTTATTCGATAAAAACCTGGTTTCGAAAATTGAATATGAGAATGCAAAAGATGAATATGAATATCTCTTAAATAAAAAGAATCTCACCCTGGAAACTTTCCGTAAAGATTCCATCTTCAGAACACTGCAGGTTGAACAGCTTGAAAAATCTGTCAGCACACTTGAAGAAAATCTGAATATCACCAAGAAACAGCTTGAAGACCTGACAGTTAAGGCTCCTATCACGGGTCAGCTCACTTCGTTAAACGCAGAGATCGGACAATCGATTGCCCCCGGCGCAAATGTAGGTGAAATAGACGTAGTGGATTCTTTTAAGGTTAGAGCCGCGATAGATGAGCACTATATAGCAAGGGTAAGTCCCGGTCAGACAGGTGAATTCACTCTCTCTGATCATACCTACAGGCTTATCATCAAAAAAGTATTTCCTGAAGTTAAGAACGGGCAGTTTGAGGTAGATATGAACTTCAACGGCGAAGTCCCGAAAGGAATAAGGAGAGGTCAATCAGTTCAGATCAGACTTGAGCTGGGTGAACTGTCCCAGGCTCTTACAATTGACAGGGGCGGTTTCTACCAGACCACAGGAGGACAATGGATATTTGTCCTTGATCCATCGGGTGATGCTGCATATAAAAGAGATATAAAGCTGGGCCGTCAGAACTCGAGCGATTTTGAAGTACTTGAGGGATTGAAAAAAGGAGAGAAAGTAATTACATCATCTTACGACACCTACGGCGATGTCGACAAATTAGTATTTAAGTAGAAAAATAAAAATTAAAAAGTATCAGCTTCATAAATAAAAAACCCGGCTGCACATCATTAAGCGGACGGATATAAGGAGTTAAAGATGTTAAAGACAGAAAACCTGAAAAAGTTATACACTACAGAAGAGGTAGAGACAACTGCTCTTAATAATGTTAATATCGAAATCGAAAAGGGAGAGTTCGTTTCTATTATGGGCCCTTCAGGCTGCGGAAAGTCCACACTATTGAATATCCTCGGACTGCTGGATAACCCCACAGATGGGAATCTGTTCTTCCTTGAGCATGAAGTTTCGAAATACACAGAAAGACAGAGAGCTCACTTAAGAAAAGAAAATATCGGTTTTGTCTTCCAGAGTTTCAACCTGATTGATGAATTAACTGTTTATGAAAACGTTGAACTCCCTCTTCTTTATCTCGGAATGGCCGCACCCGATAGAAAAATTAAGGTAAATGATGCACTGGAGAGGATGGAAATAATCCACAGGGCGATGCACTTCCCGCAGCAGCTTTCGGGAGGACAGCAGCAGAGGGTGGCAGTAGCCAGAGCGATTGTCGGAAGTCCAAAGCTGATACTTGCCGATGAGCCGACAGGTAACCTTGACTCATCACACGGAGATGAAGTTATGGGACTGCTGACAAACCTGAATGAAGCTGGTGCTACAATCATTATGGTTACTCACTCTCCCACGTATGCAGAATACGGGAACAGGGTGATCCACCTGTTCGACGGACACGTTGTTACTGAGAATTATAAAGAAAATTTTCATGTATAGCGGAAGAATCTGAAAGCATATAAATGATTCAACTAAAGAACATAGAAAAGTATTACAACAATAAGTCTGTTAAAACATTTGTCCTTCGGAAGATTAACCTAGAAGTTAAAGAGGGTGAATTCATCTCAGTAATGGGTCCTTCGGGCTCAGGTAAATCCACACTGCTGCATATTCTCGGGATGCTGGATACTGCTTCTTCAGGAGAATATTATTTTCTGGATGAACAGGTTCACACAATGCCTGAGAAAAGATTAACCGGCCTGCATAAAGCATTTATCGGTTTTGTATTTCAGCAGTACCACCTGATTGACGAACTTACTGTATACGAAAACCTTGAGACCCCTCTGCTCTACCAGAAGATAAAAAGCAGCGAAAGGCAGAGCATGGTTGCCGAAATACTTGACCGGTTCAATATCGTTGCCAAAAAAGACCTTTTCCCCTTCCAGCTATCGGGAGGTCAGCAGCAGCTGGTTGCTATAGCACGTGCAATAATAGCAAAACCCAAACTAATACTTGCAGATGAACCTACAGGCAACCTGCATTCCGACCAGGGAAAAGAAATAATGGAATTACTCAGATCGTTGAACGAAAAAGGAACCACAATCATACAGGTAACGCATTCGGAAGATAATGCTGCTTATGGAAAAAGGATATTAAAGCTAAGAGACGGATGGATTGAGAACTGATCACTTATAAATAAAGAAGGCCGGATATGCTAAAAAATTATATGAACAAAACCAGGTAATAAAATGATCAGAAATTACATGAAAATAGCTTTAAGGAATCTCCTTAAATTCAAAGCATATTCATTTATAAACATTGCAGGACTCGCCATAGGCATTGCCGCCTGTATGATGATACTGCTTTATATTAAAGATGAGTTGAGCTACGACAGGTTCAATGAAAAGGCAGACCAGATCTACAGGGTTCACACAATGGGTAAACTGGCGGGAAACGAGATTAATATTGCTGTATCCCCTCCTCCTCTCGGTGAGACTCTTGTACGCGAATATCCGGAGGTAGTTCAGTATACCCGCCTGATGCCTAATACTACAATGCTGATCCGATATAAAGATAATGTATTCAATGAAGCAAATTTCTTCTGGGCCGATTCAACTCTGTTTGACGTATTTACCATTCCTTTTATCAAAGGTGATCCTAAAACTGCCCTCGCACAGCCGCATACAGTTGTACTGACCGAAAAACTTGCAAAGAAATATTTCGGCAATGAAGATCCGATTGACAAAATAATGAACTTTGAGGATGGTACTCCTTATACGGTTAAAGGTGTGGTGAAGAATTGTCCCGCAAATGCCCATTTTCATTATGAAATTTTTGCTTCGATTGCAAGCCTGGGACTTGGTGATACACCGTTCTGGATAGCAAATAATTTTTTCACTTACATAGTTCTGAAGAAAGGTGTCCCCGGCTCCCAGCTCGAGGCAAAACTTCCGGATTTTGTGAAGAAATATGCCGGCCCCCAGATGCGTGAATTGTTCGGTGCATCTTATGATGATCTGAGAAAAACCGGAACCCGTTATGAGTTTCAGATGCAGCCTTTAACAAGCATCCATCTGAATTCGCACCTCGACTATGAATTAGAACCGAACAGCGATATCAAGTACATCTATATTTTTTCCATCATCGCAGTATTCATACTTCTGATTGCCTGTATTAATTTTATGAACCTTTCCACGGCACGTTCCGTTATCCGTTCGAAGGAAGTCGGGATAAGGAAAGTACTTGGCTCAAACAAATCTCAGCTGGTTAAACAGTTCCTGGCAGAATCCATTTTACTTACCTTAATATCAGTAATAGCTGCTATAGCATTAGTGGAAATATTTCTTCCTTCATTCAACAGCCTGGCGGGGAAAGAACTTTATACATCTTATTTTAATAATTTTTTAGCCATACCGGCGCTAATTGCCGCAGTATTAATTGTCGGCCTTATAGCCGGAAGTTATCCCGCATTTTTCCTTTCCTCGTTCAAACCTGTTACCGTACTGAAAGGAAAGTTAAACGGAAGCGGGGGAAGCTGGCTCAGGAGCGGCCTGGTTGTTTTCCAGTTTGCAATTTCGATCGTTCTCTTTATAGGTACTTTTGTTGTATACGGTCAGCTTAAATACGTACAGCAGAAAAGTTTAGGCTTCGACAGGGATCATGTACTTGTAATTACACGGGCATGGGCTCTGGAAAAGCAGAATACTTTCAAGAATGAACTGCTGAATAATACACACATTGCCGGTGCGTCATTTACAGATAATATTCCGGGAAGAAATTTCGGGCAAACGGTATTTAAACCAGAAGGAACTTCAAGCCCCCAGCAATACATCCTTGCAGTAATGTCGACTGATTATGACTTTGCTAAGACAATGAAACTAAAGCTGTCCATTGGCAGATTCTTCTCAAAAGAAAATATTACTGACTCACTCGCAGTTGTATTGAATGAAAGTGCGGTAAAATTACTTGGAATTACAGATCCGGTTGGGAAAAGAATTATCTCACCCGGAAGGACTGCAGAGCAGAATGTTTCATACACAATCGTAGGTGTGCTGAAAGATTTCCATTTCGAATCACTTCATCAGAAGATCAGACCGCTGGGAATATTCTTAAACCGGGGACTTACTGCATACCTGCCGGTAAGGATCGGAGCCGGTGATGTAACAGGGTCAGTTTCATTTATCGAAAGCCAGTGGAAAAAATTTGTACCTGATAAGCCGTTCGAATACTTCTTTATGGATGATGATTACAACAAGCTCTATCAATCAGAACAGAAAACCGGTGAGATATTCACAGTGTTCTCCGTGCTTGCAATATTTATTGCTTGTCTCGGTTTATTCGGGCTGGCTGCATTCACGGCTGAAAGAAGGACTAAGGAAATCGGGATCAGGAAAGTCCTTGGAGCATCAACACCCGGAATAGTAATTCTTCTCTCGAGAGAATTTACGAAGTGGGTTCTTCTGGCAAATCTTATTGCCTGGCCTTTAGCATATTATTTTATGACTAACTGGCTTCAGAATTTTGCCTACAGGATCGATCCGGGTCCGGGCATATTCTTTCTGGCTGCCGTTGCAGCACTTTTTATTGCCCTGATAACAGTGAGTTTCCAGGCTATTAAAGTAGCAGTTGCAAACCCGGTCGGTGCCCTGAGGAGTGAATAAAATAAATAGTGCTCTATGGATCTTAACTAAACTTTTAAGGTGAACTGATGAAAGATGTTAACATACCGCTTCCCGGGTTCCTTGATCAGCAGATAGCTGAAATTGAAGTAAAGATAAACGGGAAAAAAAGACAGTACAATTTCAGAGTTGATTCCTTCAGGTGGGAACCGGACGCTGAAGTATGGTCAGTTGAACAAAAAGTCAAACGATTGAAAGAATCGATTGATAATTACGACAGCGGCTGGGAATTGATCCAGATATTCAAGCCGAAAGAAGACTCAAAGTTTGTGCAGGTTCTCTTCAGGCAGAGGAAGGTTTCATAAGACTAATTAACAAAACAGTACGGTGAGGTTCTTATGTTTTTGAACTATTTAAAAATTGCGATTCGAAATCTCAAAAAAAATAAAGGATATTCTTTTATAAACATCTTCGGACTGGCTGTCGGCATTGCCTGTTGTATTGTAATCCTGCTTTTCATTCAGAATGAGTTCAGCTATGACAAATACAACGTAAATTATGACAATATATACCGGGTACGGTTAAGTGCAGTAATTGGAAACAATCCGATTGAGAGTGCTTCTTCCTGTGCGCCCTGCGGACCCTCATTTAAACAGGAAATCCCTGAAGTAGAAAATTACACCCGCCTCAGGAATTATGGATTTCCTGTGATCAGGTATAAAGATAAGGCTTTCAGCGAGGAAAGGTTCTACTCCGTCGATTCATCATTCTTTGATGTCTTTACTGTTCATTTTATTGAAGGGAATCCCCGGACAGCATTAACCGAACCTAATACAGTTGTAATTACGGAATCAACGGCAATTAAATATTTCGGCAAAGAAGATCCGGTGGGAAAGATGATTAATGCGGATAAACGCAGGGACTACCTGGTGACAGGTGTTATAAATGATTTCCCTGCCAACTCCAGTTTTCATTATGATTTCCTCGCATCCATTTACAGTTATGATATTCAGAATGATCAATTATGGCTGAGTAATAATTATGAAACTTTTCTCAGGGTACAAAATGGTTCCGGTCTGGATGAGCTTAACAAAAAAATTTCCCGGGTCGCAAGGGATCATATCGGCCCCCAGCTTCAGAAAATAGTAGGAATTAGTTATGAGCAATTGTATGCCGGCGGAAGTAAATATGAATATCTTCTGCAGCCCTTATCGGACATACATCTCAGGTCGCACCTTGATTTTGAACTGGAGCCCAACGGGGATATCACATATATATACATTTTTTCTATCATTGCACTGGCTATTCTTTTAATTGCCTGCATAAATTTCACCAACCTCTCCACAGCACGTTCTTCAAGCAGAGCCAAAGAGGTGGGTATCAGGAAAACACTGGGTTCGAACCAGGCCTTATTAATAAGACAGTTCCTGACCGAAACAATAATGATGAGTTTTATAGCAATGCTTTTCGCATTACTTCTGGTAGAACTTTTTCTTCCAACTTTCAATGTCATATCCAATAAACATCTTGATCTGCAGATCTTCAGCAATTATTATACAATTCCCCTACTGGCACTATTCATTCTGTTTGTGGGCATCATCGCAGGGGTTTACCCGGCATTTGTTCTCTCGTCATTAACGCCGGTTAAAGTATTAAGAGGAAAGCTTCAAAGAGTTTCGAACAAATCACTGCTGCGGAATTCATTGGTGATCCTGCAGTTCTCAATATCTATTATACTGATAGTAGGCACCCTGATCGTCCAAAGCCAGCTGGATTATATACAGAATAAGAAGCTGGGTTTTAACCGCGATCAGATTCTTATTGTGAAGAAAACGGACGATATAGGCAAATACATAAAATCATTTAAAGACGATATTTCAAGGAACAGCGCTATAATTGATGTCTCCAACTCTTCAGCCATACCAGGTGGATTATTCGGCGACACGGCATTTAAACTTGAAGATACCGGACCCGAGGATGTCCATGATATAAAAGTAATTAATACAGATTACGGGTTTATAAATACCTACCAGATAAAAATGAAAGAAGGCAGGTTCTTTTCACGTGATTACAGTAATGACTCTATGTCAGTAGTTATGAATGAGGCTGCGGTCAAAGCCCTTGGGCTTAAAGATCCTGTCGGGAAAAATCTTGTCATGATCGGCGATAACATTAAATACAGGATCGTCGGAATTACAGATGATTTTAATTTTCAGTCACTGCATCAGACCATTGAGCCTCTTGTCTTCAGACTTTACAGACAAAATGATTTCGGCCGATATATATCTTTAAGATTTACACCTCAGAATGCTAAAATCACAATACAGAGTATATCCGGGATATGGCACAAATATGCGGGGAACCAGGCTTTTGAGTACGCTTTCTTTAATGATGACTTTGCAAAGCTTTATACTTCGGAACAGAGAACCGGTCAGATCTTCTCAATTTTTTCCATACTTGCTATATTTATTGCATGTCTCGGTCTGCTGGGGCTGGCAGCCTATACAGCTGAACAGAGGACGAAGGAGATAGGTATAAGAAAAGTGCTTGGGGCAAGCATACCGGAAATTATTTATATGCTGACAAAAGAGTTTACCAAGTGGGTCCTGATAGCGAACTTAGTAGCGTGGCCTCTGGCTTATTACTTTATGAACGGATGGCTGGAAAATTTTGCATACAGGATAAACTTTAATATATGGGTGTTTATACTATCCGGAGTAAGCGCGCTTCTTATTGCTGTGGTTACAGTAAGCTACCAGGCGATAAGGGCGGCTATAGCAAACCCCATAGAGAGTTTAAGATACGAGTAATAATTTCTTTAGGAGTAAAAAATGATCAAAAGTTATCTGAAGACAACCATCAGAAATCTTCTGAAGAACAAAGTATTTTCTTTTGTGAACATTTCCGGCCTTGCAATAGGGGTGGCCTGCTTTATACTTATCGGCCTGTTTGTAGCTGATGAATTAACCTATGATACCTTCAATATAAGTGCCGATAGAATATTCAGGGTAAATGCACACTACAACATTGGCGGAAATAGGTTTAACCTTGCCAATTCCCCGGTACCGCTGGCAGGAGTACTTGCTTCTGAATATCCCGAAATTGAAAGGACTGTTCGTATCCTGAAGGGTACGAACATTTATGTCAAAAAAGATGCGGAATATATAAAAGAAGATAAATTCTTTTATGCCGATTCTTCAATGTTCGACATCTTCACAATAAATTTTGTAAGAGGAGATTCCCGGACTGCACTGATGCAGCCTAATACCGTAGTTATAACAACCAAAACAGCTGAAAAATATTACGCTTCTGATGATCCCCTTGGAAAACGGCTTACGCTTTCAAACGGACAGGATTATCTAATTACGGGTGTAGTTGAACCAGTACCTGGAAATTCACACTTCGAATTTGATTTCATTGCATCGTATAATACCCTTCCTGAAAACAAAGAGACAAATTGGTTCGGCTCTTTTGCACATACATATGTGCTGACACGTCCGGGTGTTACTGCTGATCAACTGAACGATAAAATATATTCAGTAACCGAAAAACATATCGGCCCGATCGTCCGGGCCGCATTCGGTTTAAGCTATAAGGAATTCCTTGACAAGGGGAATGACTTTTCTTTTGTATTTGTTCCTCTAACTAAGATCCATCTTTATTCGAATGTATTTAATGAATTTAAGGATACAGGAAGTATCAGCACGGTCTATCTTTTTTCAGCCGTAGCAGTATTTATCTTAATCATTGCCTGCATAAACTTCATCAACCTTTCAACAGCTAAATCCTCTAAAAGAGCAAATGAAATAGGAGTAAGAAAAGTACTCGGTTCAAAAAAGAGTCAGCTTATACAACAGTTTTTAACTGAATCCATTATGCTTTGTTTCATAGCGGTGCTGCTCTCCGTGATGATAGTGGAATATTCCCTCCCTGCATTTAATGAATTAACAGGTAAACATTTGTCGCTTAGTATCGGGAATTTATATGCTATTCCGGCCTTATTAATATTCACTATTCTTTTAGGAATTGCGGCCGGCTTGTACCCCGCCCTGCTGCTGTCTTCATTTAAGCCTGTTTCAGTTTTGAAATCAAAAGCAGCGGGCAGTAAAACCGGCGGGTTGCTCAGGAAGGGACTCGTTGTTTTCCAGTTTGCAACTTCCATTATACTTTTCATCGGCACTTTTGTGATATATAACCAGGTGCAGTACATCAGGAATAAAAACCTCGGTTTTAACAAAGACCAGGTTCTGGTTGTTAAGAACATCAGCGATCTCGGTCAACAGCAATTCGCATTTGCTAATACTGTAAGGGAGAATTCAAACGTCACGGATGCTTCATTGTCGCAGGGACTCCCCGATCACGATCTTTCAGCGAATATTTTCAGGAAGGAGGGTCCGTCGGACG
>Ga0075269_10000117_pt1 | contig 13283 bp, 13 predicted proteins | sample SF_Rice_5C_0N_10_FD_69773 | JGI IMG/M metagenome (GOLD analysis project Ga0075269, IMG submission 69773) | Rice paddy soil microbial communities from Twitchell Island, California, USA - SF_Rice_5C_0N_105 | ecosystem: Environmental > Terrestrial > Soil > Paddy field/soil | place: USA: Twitchell... | reverse complement strand
TCAACTTTACCAATAGTATCAATAAATCATTCAGAAGACACAGTAATAACGCTGTCTAAAAGCGGAAAGACTTTTATATTTAATAAGAATATTCCTGTTGATAAATTGGCCAAGATTGATGAATATCTAACAAATCATAATATTAGCCCTTTAACACAGTCAGTACTGCCAAATCTTCCACCATGCAATTTACATATTGAAACATACTGGGAATTAACGAATCAATATAAGATAATTCCCGGTAAACATATTGGAATTTGGGTTACTCCCAATGTTATTACTTATCAACAAGCATATAACCAATATGGATTTAATGAGCTTGCAGTCAATCCAAGCGAAATAAGTACAGCAGAACAAATAGGTTTTAAAGATGACAGCCTTATGATGTTGCTACCAACTAATCAATTACCAATTGATATTGCGTATATTCAAAATAATACGCCGGTGGGATATTATTTTTTAGATGAAACTTATGAAAATAATGTACCATTATCTGATATCCAGGCAATCATGACCGTATTAAATGCTCGTCAATTGAACCAAAAATTAATGATTTCTGATTGGAAGTGGCCTTGGTTTAATGTAACATGCGGCGGGTATGATTATACTGAGAATTGTGAATATTTATCTGACAACAATACAGGAATAATGTGCGACTAATACTGGCTTGATAATGATTGCGGTGACATGAAAACCTTCTGGAATGAGTACTGGAACAGCTACCATCCCGTACATTCATACATGAACTGGGCTAATAATACTATGAACAATGCGGGCGGCTGGCCTTCATGTTTTGACTGGATGAATGCACATAGTTTTAATAATGTTTGGCTTTGTGCATATAATACAGGTGATGAAAGTGTCATTCAAAATTGGTGTCTAAATGCTTGGACAAAATCATGGTTATATAGGCTCGAATATTATGTCTCTGTTTATTGGAGATGCACAGGCACCTGTACAACTTGTAAATGGCCAAATGGTGATTGGGAAATTTCGAATATTTATTATAATTTTTCTCAATGGGTTGGATATTAAAGCAGGTGCATTTATGAAAAAAACAATTTTTATATCAAGTTTAATTTTATTATTATTTATAGGCTGTTCATCTACCTATAAAATATCTGACTTTCCTTCTAAAGAAAAATATTTTGAAGATTTTAATGTATTCGCAAATGATAAAATATTAAATGCTTGCTTTAGTAATAATAATTCGTGTATACAAATTGAAAGGGCAAAATTACTAAACGATACGCTTTATTTCTTTTCTACTATTGATAATGCAGTCGTAAAAATGCTTCCATTAAATGAAATTAAAGAGATAAGCTATAAAAATCACTGGACTGGATTACCAATTCATTTAGTTATAGGAACTGCCGCAGGGATAATGGTTGGAGGTACGAGCGCATTTGTATATGACAAAATGGATAAAAATGATAAAAATGCGACCGACTATGATATTTTCTGGGGAGTAACTGCAATTGGCTTAATAACTGGCGGCATTATAGGATGGATTAATGGTTATACTTACGTTTATGAATTCAATCCTTAAATCGATAGAATATTTTTATCATCTACATTGAGGCAATAAGATAATAAAGGCGGAATAAATCCCGCCTTCTTTATTAAAATTATTTTCCTAGAAGCCCAAGGTCTTCTTTAGCTTCCTCATTTGTCTTTTTCTTGCGGTGAAAGACACTAGAGAATAATACAGGCATTTTATCTCTCAATCCCTCTGCTAAGGAATAAATAACCGGTACTATTACTAGCGTTAGGAACAGCGAGCTTATAAGTCCACCGATAATTGCCCACGCTAATCCTGATTTCCATTCAGAGCCGGCGTCAAGTGATAAAGCAATCGGAAGCATACCGAAGACCATTGCTGCAGTAGTCATCATGATTGGCCTAATTCTGCTTTTACCCGCTTCTATCAAAGAGTCAAATGTTGAGTCGCCTTCTTTCTTTCTTTGTGTTGTTCTATCAACAAGCAGAATTGCATTCTTACCAACTAGGCCGATTAGCATAATTATGCCGAGCATAGAAAATATGTTAAGCGACTTCATAGTTAGAGCAAGCGCAAGCAGTGCTCCGATCATGGCCAAAGGAATTGAGAATAATATTACGAACGGATCAAAGTATGAGTCATACAGCGCGACCATTACCATATAGACGAATATGATTGCTGCCAGTAATGCTAGACCAAGGCTTCCGAATGAATCTGCCTGGTTTTTCAGGTCGCCCCAGTATAGAACATCAATTCCCTTAGGTAAGTTCGTTTTGGAAAGAGCCTTCTTTATATCCTGTCCAACACTCCCGGTTGGCCTGCCGATTACCTGGGAATAAACCGTTACTTCGGGAATCCTATTTATTCGCTGCAATTTTGTAGGGCCGGTAGATTGATAAACATTCGCAAATTGATTTAACTGGATAGATTGTCCGGACCTATTAACGAACGTTAGGTTCTCCAGATTCGAAATTTTCGATCTGTCGAATTTGTCAAGTGATATATCTATATCGTAATCATCATCGCCGTCGCGGAACTTGGAATCATCGTTTCCCTGCAGTGCCACATTAAGAGTTGAACCGACATCGGCAACTGTTAATCCCAGGTCTGCAAGCTTCTGCCTGTTTATATCAACCCGTGTTTCAGGCTTTCCGTTTTCGGACGATAATCTTACATCAGCAGTACCCGGAATTTTCTTGACAGCGCCCTCAATAATTTCAGCAGCTTTCTGAACGTCATCCCTGTTAGAGCCGTCAACAATCAACTGGATAGGAGATTGATTAGCGGTTCCGAAAATTCCTATTGGATTTACACGTGCCTTTATGCCGGGAATCTGCTGTGCAAATTCTTTGATCTCACTGCCTATCTGATCAGTGGATAATGGCCGCTGGTCTTTAGGCACAAGAGTGACATCGAGCTCTGAATTATTATTAGAATATTGTCCTATCAAGCCTTCGCTTGATGCACCCACATTCACAAATGTTTTCTGAACTCCTGGCAAATTGCGGATATAATTTTCAACCTCCTGTGTAACATAATTTGTGTGCTCAAGAGTATATCCCTGAGGCAATTCGAGTGTAACTGCAAATTCGCCCTGATCCGTCTGGGTCATGAATTCTGCACCGATAAAACCCATAGGTATTAGCATTATTGACATTATAAACATCACTGCTGCTGCTGCTAACACTTTCCATCTGTTGTGAAGTGACCACTCTAGAATTTTAAGATAATTATCCGTCATCTTTTTGAAGCCGTTCTCAAACCAGATAGCAAACCTGCCTATTAAAGTTTTGCTGGATAATCTTTCAAGTTTTCCAATCCTAGATGCAAGTAAAGGGGTTACCGTAAATGAAACAAATAAGCTGAGTAGCGTAGATATTACTACTACAACTGCAAATTCTCTCAAAATATTTCCGATTAGCCCGCCGGCTAATGCAATAGGAACGTAAATAACTACATCAACCATTGTAATTGCTAGTGCGGCAAATCCAATTTCATTTCGTCCTTTTAAAGCAGCAGATTTTCTTTCCTCACCGCGCTCAAGATGATGATAAATATTTTCAAGCACTACTATAGAGTCATCGACAAGGAAGCCAACCACTAGAGAAAGCCCAAGCAGAGTCATCAGGTTTAATGTAAATCCGAATATCAGCATCACAGTAAATGTTGAGATTAACGAGCATGGTATTGCAAGCATTACAATAAATGAGTTCCTGATACTGTGCAGGAACAGCAGCATTACAATCGCTACTAAAAGTACTGCCAGGCCCAAATCAAACTTAACGCCGTTGGCTGCATCAATAGTAAACCTCGATTCGTCCTGGGCAACGTTAAAATGTACCTTATAGTTTTTATAATCTCCTTCGATCTTTGCAAGTTCTGTCCTAACCAGCCTGCTTACGTCAACAGCATTAGCGTCTGTCTGTTTCTGCACCAGCATACCGATTGATGATACACCATCAATCCGGCTTATGCTTGCCGGGTCTTTTGTTCCGTCTTCAACTTCTGCAACATCCTGTAAACGGACATCGCTTCCGTTAGGTAAATGAGCTACTATCAGATTCTTCAGTGAGTTAAGTGAACTAAATTTACCTGCAAGCCTTACAACGTATTGATTCGAACCATTATCAATCTTACCGGCAGGAAAATCGAGATTTGAGGATTGAATTACTTGCATAACCTGAAGTATTGATAATCCATATGACTGTATTTTATCTGCATTCAGGTTTACCTTAATTTCTCTCTGTTCACCCCCGACCAGGGTAATTTGTCCGACACCGGCAATTTTGGAAATCCTTGGCTGAATTCTATCCATTACAAATTGATAGAACTGCTTCGGCGGCATATTACTCGTTACTCCCATTCGAAGTACCGGTATTTCATCCAATGCAAATTTAGAGAGCACGGGCGACTTAACATCATTAGGAAGTGTACTTAGGATTTCATTTACTTTTCTTTGTGCACTCTGAAGCTGTATATCAACATCAGCAGACTGAAGGAACTGTAAAACAACAAATGATACTCCTTCGCTTGAAGTGGATGTAACGTTATCTATTTGATCAAGTGTTGAGATAGCATCTTCAATTGGTTTTGTTACCGATGTCTCAACTTCACTGGGGGAAGCGCCGGGATATACCGTCATGATTGTAATAACCGGCGGAGTAATCTTCGGAAGCAGCTCATAATTAAGCTGCGTATAGCTGTATATGCCCAGCAAAATGAGTGCTGAGAATATAACGACAATCAGTGTCGGTCTCTTTATCGAAAGTTCAGTAATAGTCATCTTATTTCTCCATCCGCATTATACGGGTAAACTCTTTTTATAATTTTAATTTCTTCTATTCTTTTACTCTTAATCTTAATCGTATTTATCTCGCATGAGGCTGCTTGTCCAAAGGCAAGCAAAATTAAGAACATATCTTAATTAATTATCTTCACTTTAAAATCATTCTTCAAATTGTTCTGCCCGTTGACAACTACGATATCTCCTTCATTTAATCCTGATATTACTTCCAGATTGTTATTAGAAGAATTGCCGATTACTAGGTTATGCAGTTTAGCAACTCCGTTGCTTACTATATAAACCTGTGCATCCTTTACACTTCCCAACAATGCATCTCGGGGGATTACGAGTGAGTTTGATTTAGAAACAGGGTTAAAATTTACGTTAGCAAACATGCCTGCTTTAAGAGGATACTCACGGCTGTTTGCAAGGTCAACCTCAACCGGATAAGTATGCGCTGCATCTCCCTTATCTGAAATAGTTTTAATCCTCCCTTCAAATGTTACACCTGGATAAACATCAGTTGAAATCTGTACTTTATCTCCGGTCTTCAAATCGAATACATCTTTCTCGGCAACATTTATATTTACTTTTAATGTTGCTATATCAACCACTTCAGCAACCACAGCATGGTTTAGTACGTAATCACCAAGATCAACTTTACGTGCAGTTACTATTCCGGATATAGGAGTTGTTATTTTAGTATCTTCATAAGCTTTCTTGGCACTTATATATTGCGCTTCAGCAGTTTGCAGAGCAAGCTTCGCGCCCTCAAGCTGGGAATCTGTTACAGACTTTTCGTTATAAAGCGCCTGGTACCTTTCAAGGTCCTTCTGAGCTTTATGATAATTAACTTCTGCTGTCTTGAATGATGCAAGCTCAAGATCATCTTCAAGCTGGAATAAAGTAGAGCCGGCTTTTTTGAAATCTCCGACCTGAGCATAAACATTAGTTACCTTGCCCTGTGCTTCCGAAACAATAGGAACATCATTATTGGCATCTATAGTGCCGACAAGATTCAAATGATCTGAAAGATGTTTATAAGTAACTGTATCTACGTTAACAGGATATGAATCTATTTTTTCTACATTCTCTTCAGCCTTAATCTGCGATCTGTTGTGCAGAAGAACTGCAGTGATCGCAATAAAAACTATTATAACAATCGCCGTATATTTGATCTTATTTTTCATATTATACCTCTCAAATTTTCTAATTTAACTTTCCGCCTGTTGCTTTTTCCAATTGTGCCTTAGCTAGCTCATAATCAACAATCGCCTGAGCATAATTTGTTTTTGTCTGCATCAATGCTGCTTCGGCATCCAGCAGCTCCGAATTCAATGTTAACCCTTGCCTAAACTTTTCATCAGTAACCCGGTAATTTTCTTCAGCCTGGCCTACTGCTTGCTTTGTGACCGTTACTTTTTCTTTAGCTTTTACCATATTGAAATAGCTCTGAGTTACATCGAGGGTAACTGCATCCTTCAGAGTCTTAAACGTGTCGTTCGCTTGTTCATACTGAGCCTCTGCCTGAGTTGTCTGGTCTTTTGTCACACCCCAGTTCCATATATTAAAGGACAAATTAACACTAACATCCCAAGTCCCGTTGAATTGGTTCTGTGTAGGAAGTATTCTTTGATTTGGCTTGGCATAAATATATTCGCCAGCTAAAAATACCTGTGGATACCAATCAGATTCTGCAAGTGATATACCGCTTTTACTGGCATCAATATGATACTGCATAGATTTTAATTCCGGACGGTTCTTCAATGCAATATCAATCAAATCACTCAGTCCGTCTGTATATTGACTTTCAACATCGACATCCTTTTGTACTTCAATTTGAGTCGTAAGAGGAAGGCCAATTTCATTATCAAGATTAACTACAGCAAGATTAACTGAATTCTGGGCATCTATCTGGTTAAGCTGAGATTGGGATAACTGCACTTCAACTTTTAATACTTCATTTCTAGTGGCAAGGCCTTGTTTGAAGAAGTTCTGAATATCCTGTAGATGAGCTTTAACCTGATCAACATTCTCATCGACGGCTTCCTTATATTTTCCGGCAAGATATAAATTCCAGTAAGCGTTCTTAATAGAATAAATAACATCTTGCTCGTCTTTACTATAATCCTGTTTTGAAGCAAGTGAATTATACTTTGCTATATCCGAGCTGCTTGAAAGCTTAAAGCCGGTAAAAAGCGGCTGCTGAAGCGAAAGCTTCATATTCCAATTGTCCAGGATTGAAGGAGAAATTACAAAGTTGTAACCCGCGAATTGTACTTCAAAAGGTGTAATGGGGCTCAATCTTATATAAGATGCATTATATGAAAGAGACGGAAGCATTGAAGAATTTATCTGGCTCAATTGAGCTTCCGTTGAGACTATTTTCATTTTTGAAGAGTGAAGTGTCTTGCTGTTCTCAATTCCTAATTGAATACTCTGATCAATTGTAAGCATGCGTTTTTGCTGTGCAAACTCCGCACCCGATAATAAAAATGCAGTAAGTAATGTCGTCAATAATATCTTTTTATAAATTTCACTAAGCATGTAACACCTTAAAATGATTTTCTACAAATGCTGATAACTTTTATATATCAAAAATATTTTACACTCTCTGCTCATTATACAGGAAATCGGTAAATACATGGAAATTGCCGGTAAGCTTATTAAATCTGAAAAGCTACGAACAATATTATTTTATCCTAACTCTTTATTTTGAGTTATTTCCATTATTTTTGTTCGAAAGATATTTTGTCCTGCCTTCTTCGGTCAGAATTCCTTCAAACATAATTTTAATTATTGTCTCAAAAGCCTGGTTTGCCGTAAACGGAAGCTGCGCCATAGTTTCAGGGTTAATTATAGAATGCACAGAATTAAAGTACATTAGCATCGCGAGCTGCTGATTTAAATCTTTCCTGAAGATACCCTTCTCGATTCCTTCCTCAATCAGATCCGAAACTTTCTTCCATGATTTCTCTTTCCTGAATTTGTGGATTTCATCCCATATCTCTGGAATATTCTTTTGCAGGTCCTGAAGCAGCGGACCGTTGAATTTCATAGTCTCCTTACCAATATAATCCATTAGCTTTTTAAGCTTATCAACAAAATCTAAATTTTCCTCATTCCATAATACCGCTATATGGCTCTCTACGTCACACCGCCGCGATTCAAGCATCTCACGGACAAGAATTTCCTTACTCGGGAAAAATTTGTACAATGTCTTCTTGCTTATCCCCAAGCCTTCGGCAACCTCTTCCATCTTAACTTTAGAGTAACCGAATTGAGTAAACATCTCTTCGGATTTAGTTAGGATCCTGTCTTTTATCTCTTTGTCTTCGTACATTTTATTTATATTATTTTATACAGAATACACGCATTATGTTTTTTTGGTTTCCTTTTAAGTCTTAAAAAAGCAGTTAATAACTGCTGCTTATCCCAAAATTAGACTTTGGAAACTAGTTATGTATTTTGGGTTTCCAAACTTATAATAATAAAGCCTTATTGTCAATAAATAATCACAATTTATGATTAAAGTGTAGAATTTGTGTGATAAATGGTAAATGTAGTAAATTGGTAGGAAGATAATTTGATTTCTAATTGCTTCTTAGTTATTGAACAGGGGATGTGGACATTCATATAAAAATGAATTTTCATTAGCAGGTTTTTTCCCCTTCAATATTTCAAGTAATGTTGAAGATTTAAGAGAAGATTTAATAATGGAAATTTTTCGTCCTCTCATTTATATTTCAGAATTTATCTCCTCTTAATGATCACCATATTATTTTCCCTCATTGATTCCAATCTATTCTTTTCCAAATTACTAGACTGTTTAAGCAACTACAATTTCAATATTAGTAATCTGAGGTTTCGGAGTTTTCAAAGTGACGGCAAAAACTGGTATTCCTTGTTTATGGTTTTCCTTCAATAATTTATAATTTTCATCATAAAGGTCTTTATCGTCTTCCGGTAAAAGCACAACAACTGCGCCTTTGGGAATTCTATCAATAACATCCGGATTATCAAAAACATATTTCATCCACTCAGCATGGAAGTCTAAGTTTTTATTACCTATATCATGTTGCGTCATCATTTTCTTCTCCTAAGTAATTTCTTCGATATTTCGTCCAATTAGATTTTAAATCTATAGTGGCATATGTAAAAGCTAAATTATAAGAGTCAAAATATAAAGGTTGTTTAATTATTTTTACTTTAGCACTTATCATATCTTTATGAGCAAATCCATAAGCGGTATCATAATGTACTATCGGTTTCCACTCATTAGAAATTTTAGTTTCATATTGAACTACAAACTCCAAAATTAATCCCTTTTCCTTACGTGCAAATACACGAAGTCTATCCGTTTCTTCGGAGTAAAAAAGAACAGATATTCAAACTCTTGCATTATTTTTAGTTTTGATATCTTCTAGATTCATTTAAAAATAGCATATTAGTCTTTCAATTTAGTCTTCAATTTGCTTGTATATTCTCTTCATAAACTTCTTTGAACTTTTGTATTGCTTTTAATATAGCTTCGGCAATTTGAGTTTGTCCGCGTGTACTATTAAGATAATGCGCATCATGGGGATTGGATAAATAACCGGTTTCAATTAATACACTAGGCATTGATGCTCCGACAAGCACATAAAAGCCTGCCTGCTTTACACCATGAGGGTCTTCGGATATATCTTTTGTGAATTGCTTGTCTAATATCTCTGCAAACTGTTCTGAGTATCTCATATATGATGACTGCGCCATACTTACCAATATGAAATTCTCATCCGTCAGCTTTTTATAACGCGCCGGGTTGTCTTCATACTTTATTACACTGTTCTCACGAGCGGCAATGTCAATCGCTTCTTTAGTTCTTCCCGGGCGCAAAAGGTAAATCTCAAATCCATTAGCGCTGCTCGGTTTCCTTGGAGTAGAGTTGCAATGGATAGAAATAAAAAGATTTCCTCCCGCCTCATTTGCAATTTGGCCTCGCCTGTATAGCTCAATAAACTTGTCGGTCTTACGGGTATAAACTACCTTTACATCTTTTATCTGCTCCTGTATATCTCTTCCAAGCTTTAACGCAATAGCTAGATTTATTTTCTTTTCTTCTATCCCGTCTACGCCTATAGTACCGGAATCTTTGCCCCCATGGCCTGCATCGATTACGATTACATTAAAATTCCACTTTGATTTTTCTTTCTTCTTTACAGAATGATTATTAAGCGTCTTATTATAAAGCGCGATCATAAGGTTACTGCTTTTATCAACATTAAGCACTTCGTTTGATGTATAATCATTAGTTACTGCAATCTGAACTTCTGCATCTGACTTTATATTCCTCGCTCTAATCCATTTAACGAGTCCTTCGCCTTGCGGCATATCAACCTTAGATGGATCAATACTAACATTACGAAATATAAAAGTAATAATCCCGCTGCGGAATGCGCTATTGTAGGAATATATCCGTTTATTTGAACTGATATGCAGAAGAGTCCCATTTGCTTTTTCGTCGGAAGTAATACCGGATATATTGTAAGCATTATTTATAACTTTAGCGGAAGGCTCAAATGAATTGACATGCTTGAAATTTTTAACTACCAGTGTATCAGGGGCATTGTATATTAAACTCAGCCCCGAAGCTTTATTTATAGTTTCTAAACTATATTTTAAGGGAACAAATATCTGGTTATCAATTAAGTACGTAGAAGTCGGAAGCTGAATAACATTAGCCTGGACGCTGTCTTTTTTCTGAAGGACCAAGAAAGGGTCTTTACCTGTTATATGTAACTTATAATCACGAAAGTTTAAGACTATCTTATTAGTTTCGGAATCAAATGAATAGTCAATAGACAGATCATCGGCAAAAGGTTTTATTGCAAAATAAATTGTACCTTCTCTATTATATACCGGCAGATTATAAATATTAACGCCTGAAATAAGAGTAAGGCTGGAAATATCTTGTGAATAAATAAAGGCTGAGGATAAAGCGATCAGAATAAATAATAAATATTTTTTCATCTATAATTATACTTCAATAACATTAACCTATAAAGGGGATCATAAAACCGGTCTTCTTTTTATATGCCGAAAATGCCTCCTTAAAATTTTTTGAAAGGAGCTTCTCTTCAAGCAGAGCACGCAGTATTAAAAAAGGAACTTCAATTAAAGCTAAGGGTATAATAATGTAGCTGAGAGTAGCAATCCCTCCCCCTAAGTCCATAAGTATCTGTGAAATATATTGAGGGTGGCGTATAATTCTAAACGGCCCTTTTTCTACAAGCTTGTGGGTGCGAAATATTAAGACCTGCTGTGAATAATTTTCTCCTAATACTTTGTAAGACCAGATCTGAGCCCAGGAAAAAATAAGATAGACGATAAGCCCTACAGTCCTTAAATAACGCAATGAATCTTTATATTGAATGGTACCGGCCTGAAATACTGCAAAGATTAAGCAAATTAATGAAAGTATAGAAAGAAAGAGAGGAAGCCATTGAAGGAAAGTTTTGGGCTTCTCTTTAGGAGGTACTACAGTTGACCTGACGCCCTTTTTTGCCCCGCCGAGATTAGCTCCAAAAGTCGCGATGATATTAAAAAGTACAAGTATGTTTAATGGATCCATTATATATTTAATCTACTTTCTTTCCGTGTTTAGTCATGATAGCTTTCCACTCTTCCATGCTAAGCTGTTCGGATTCTTCAATTAGCATTATTGGAATATCATCCTCAATCCTATACCGGCGCCGCGTATTTTTATCGACGGATACAAGAGTATTGCCGTCAAGTACTAAATCAGCTTTTGTTTCCGGGCAACAGAGTATTTCGAGCAATTCTTTACTAATCATATTTTCCTCATTAATTACTTAAATCAATTTTATTTAGGTTATTTATAATAAAAAAAAGGACTAAGAATATTAACTAAATTAAAACCAAATATATTCATTAAAGGTAATATAAATTACATAACCGAAGTTACATCAGTTGTTTGTATCTAAAGCAATCGACCGTATGATCATTTACCATGCCGGCTGCCTGCATAAAAGCATAACAAATAGTAGAGCCTACAAATTTAAATCCTCGCTGCTTCAAATCCTTGCTCATAGCATCGGATTCTTTGGTAGAGGCAGGCACTTTCTTGATTGAAGTCCATGAATTATACTTTGTCTTACCGCCGGTAAACTGCCAGATGTACTTATCAAAACTTCCGAATTCTTCTCGTACTTTTAAATATGCCTTTGCATTATCAATTGCCGCATTTATCTTAAGCCCGTTACGGATAATTCCTGGGTTGCTCATAAGCTTATCAATTTTACTTTGTTTATAACGCGCAATTTTCTCCGCATCAAAATGATCGAATGCCTTTCTGAAGTTTTCACGTTTCTTTAATATAGTAAACCAGCTTAAACCTGCCTGCATGCCGTCAAGGATAAGGAATTCGAAAAGCATATTATCGTCATGCAGCGGAGCTCCCCACTCTTTATCATGATATTCTATATAAAGTGGGTCTTTTATAGACCAGGCACAGCGATTATTGATTTCCATATAATTCTGCTTCTGTATTATTACCAGTTTATATAAATGTGCAAAATACTTTTATAGTTCTTAATTATTTTACTCAAATTTACCGCTTATCCCTATAAACCGTCATATTGAGTTATTTTAATAACTTAGAATTTCAGAAATAAAAATAAATCAGTCTATGATAAAATAAATAAATAATTTTTCTAATAAAAAGAATATCCAAAATATACATCTGACATTTCTGTCCGGAATAAATTTGAAAAAAGGAAAAAGTTTAAGAAACCATTTTTATAGAATAATTTTTCCCCTGCCAAGTTTTGTATACCAAAGGTAAATAATCCAGTCCTTTTGTACCATTGGCCAACGGACATAGAGTCTGTGTGAATTTTATTAACCAACACCTTTAAGTGTTTGTTTAAAATCAATAAACAAATACCTGATAACCGATTTATCGGTTTAATATCGCATTATGTTTCCCAAAGAATTTCTCATATCCTTCAACATAGCTCATTTTACTATGTTGTTCTTCCTGATTCATTATATATTTTACTACTTTATCTAAGTTCGATTCTGAAACAAATAAAGCCCCATAACCTATACTCCAATTAAATTTGTGACTAACTTGTTTATTAATCCAGCTAGATGAGCTGCCTTTATATAGCTGGAATGGATCTACTATTGCAATATATGCCGGTAAATCTATCAATGAGTGAACATGATATGGATTAACATAATTTACTCTCATATAGATTTTTTTCTATTCGGAATAACTATAAAAGTACTGCGATAGCATTTTATTCAGAGGTCCCTGTAGGTAAAAAATTTTCATGATTATGAGTCCCCCGGATTATATGCAGCCATATTTTTGTATAAGATCGAACAGGCATATAAATCTTTCGTTTAATATTTGCTATTCAGAAAAAACAAAAAACGGCCTACCTTCAGTAGATAAATTAAAACCGTTAAATCAAATAAGCATCTCAAATA
>Ga0075269_10000116_pt1 | contig 13302 bp, 6 predicted proteins | sample SF_Rice_5C_0N_10_FD_69773 | JGI IMG/M metagenome (GOLD analysis project Ga0075269, IMG submission 69773) | Rice paddy soil microbial communities from Twitchell Island, California, USA - SF_Rice_5C_0N_105 | ecosystem: Environmental > Terrestrial > Soil > Paddy field/soil | place: USA: Twitchell... | reverse complement strand
ACAGGCATACTTACCATTGGTGTCATCTGAAAATTCTCTGCATAAGTACATCCTGCCCCGTTCATATGGTCAACACTGAATCCATAAATAATAGAATCTTCATAAGCATATCCGCCTTTCCTAATCCCGGGACCGGTATCTGGACTCCATTGCATCATTCCAAACGGTGACGCTGCTCCTGGATATGTGAATCCCTTCCCGCTTGTTCCGCATGTCGTAACTGCATATTGAACTACATCCTGACTCCTCCCGTTTATACTTATCAGTATTATCATAAATAGTAAAGACACTAAATGCTTCATTAATTTTTCCTTCTTCATTATTCTGTTATTTTAACTTAAAGATTTTTATAGCTATAAATCCAAGTGAGTCATTTGAGTATTAGCATCTTCTTACTGAAAATAAAATCCCCCGCTTGCAGCCGGTAGAAATAAACTCCGCTCGCTAAATTCTCTGCATTATAGTTTATTGTATAGCTGCCAGCTCGTTGATTTTCATTAACCAGCGTTCTTACCTCATGCCCAAGAATATCAAATACCTTCAACGTAACATGGCTTAATGCTGAAAGCTGATAGCTGATAGCAGTACTCGGATTGAATGGATTCGGATAATTCTGATCCAAGGCATATTCACTCGGGATATTATTAGTATTTTTTTTTATTCCGGTTGTTTCATTGGGGGTTACAAAAGACCATATGGGTGAATATGACACCAATTCACCATTATTATCTGCTGTTACCCTCCAATAATATTTAGTATTATATGCTATTTTATTTGCCGGGGGAGGAAAGCGCTGAATAGCCGTATAATATGGTGTTAAGTGAAAAAGTGTGTCTGTAATATTTGAAGAGTCTATTGATATACCTGAAAAATTGCTCATATATGTTATCTGTACTTCATATGATGTAGCCCCCGGAACTGATTTCCAGATTAACAAAGTATCCGCTGCTCCAAGCGTATCACCCGAAACCGGAGAATCTAACCCTAATGACTGAGTAGGCATTGTCCCATATGAATAAGACGGCGGTACTTCAGAAGTATCGCTTCCCCAACTGGTATTTGGAGAAGAGCTTAATTTATATTCCATCGTTCCGCCTGCCGATATATTACTATAATTTATCCATGACTTATTCCATGCCTGCCCATTCAATGTTAAGTTATTAACATATGGCGAATTTGTTCCCGCTCCATTACCCGTAATTGTTACATCGCCATTTTTAAGGCGGATTACTGCTTTCTGGAATAACGGGCTCCCTAATACTAGTACTTCCGAACCGGGAATCTCCGGATACATACCTAAGTCTGCCCATACTAGCCACGAAGACATTTCACCCAAATCATCTGCACCTGGCATCGTGCCGGTTGTAAATAATTGGTTTACTATATTTCGAACAGTAGCCTGTGTCTTATAGGGCTTCCCTATGAAATTATATATCCAGGGTGTACAAAACGATGGCTCATTAGACATACATGCAAAGGTTGAATTCCTTGCAGCATTCAAATTTGTAAAGAATACATCCAGTCTTCCTGAAGCGATATCTGGCCCGCCCATTAATGCCGTCAGTGTCTTATAATTAAACGGCACCATCCAGGTATATTGACTTGCACTGCCTTCAGCATATGCTCTAACATTTGTACTGTAATATTCGTTATTATTTACAAAACCCGTCGACCACGAGCCCACAGCAGTCTTCATCTGAATGTAACCGGTCGTCTGATTGAATAAATTCATCCAGTTCTGCGCTCGCCTTATAAGTTTATTATAATTTAATGTATCACCCATATCACCGGCAAATTGAGATAAGGCAAAATCCGCTGAACAATATTCTAGCGTCATAGAAACCGGGGCATAGCCGCTCCCGGTCTGCCCCTCCGGCACATAACCGGGATTTATGTAAGCCGATAATGCATCCCGTTCATATATATTAGATCGAGTTTCTTTTACGGCAGTATCGTATGCCGCCTTTAATAAACCATTTAATGCAGCAAGTGTATCAAAGTTATTCGCACCAAAAGCATAGAACCCGGGAATAATTGCTGCTGACGGATCTCCTATCATGACTCCCGTATCTTCATTCGGAACACCCCATCTTGGAAATGCTCCTCCCTGCTGATAATCATTTAATAATGACTGCGCCATATCGCTTGCCGCATCAGGTGCTATCATTGCTATCAGCTGACACTCACTTCTGTATATATCCCATCCTGAAAAATTAGCATATTGTACTCGCCCATTTATTGTTGTATGAACACTTCCATCATATCCCATATATTGCCCGTCTACATCAGAGCATGTTGAGGGATACATAAGTGAATGGTATAATGCCGTATAAAATGTAGTTGTCTGAGCATTCGTTCCGCCGCTTACCTGTATCTTATTTAACCAATTATTCCACACATTTCCATTTGAGGATACTAATGAATCAAAGCCTGCAGAAGTAAAAATCGAATCAGGTATCTCTTCATCTAAATTTGATTTAGCATTTGCAGTATTTACATAAGATACTGCCAGCCTCATTAATATTGTCCTGCCGGTAGTAGTATCCAAAGTAACAAATGCTCCTGATGATGTACCTTGCCCATCAGTACCTCCTTGAATAAGTGTGCTGCCGCTCCATGTACTGTGGGCAGTAAATGGCTTATCGAATACAGCATAGAAATAAATTGTAGTACTTATTGAACGCCCGCAGAATATTTCACTAGTAGCCGAGCCGCTTATACTTTGATCAGTCGTATCTAAATGAATAGAAGATCCTTTTGAACCATTACCCGCACTCGCAGAGTTTATCATAATAGTTGCAGGGCTATTACTCGGAAAAGTAAATCTTCCGAATCCGCTTCTGATTGTTGCAGTAATTTCAGCTCTTATACCATTATTAAATTTAACTGAATAATATCCTGGTTTTGCAATCTCATTATTATGTGAAAATGCTGCTTGATATGTAGTACGGCTGCTAGGAGGACTTGTAATTATAGCAGCACTTATAGGCATAATCCCAAAGTTCTGGCCGTAAGTACAGCCTGCGCCGCTTACATGATCTACACTGAAAAAAGAAATATTTGTACTTCCATAACTATAGCTGCCAGGACTTGCCGGTTTAGTATCCGGGCTCCACTGAATCATACCAAATGGAGCTGCTACTCCGGGAAAAGTGTTTGTTCCATTAGAGCTCGTGCCGTTAAAACAATTCACATATTGAATTAGGCCCTGACTAAATACAGCCTGACTAATCAATGCCGTATATATTAAAATCTGAATAACTCGTCTCATATGATTTTTTACTTTTAGTATTATCAAATATTATTTATAATTAAATACACTTCACTTTAAATATCACACAGTCAATTATTTTTGGCACCTTGATCTATCCAGCTTCTAATTGTCTTAATATTAGAATTTGAAAGCGGAGCCTCTCCATATGGCATTCCTAATCCGGCTATGGGGCTGTCTATTATCTTTAAATATATTGCACTGCTGTCCGCATTAAAAGGCATGACTAACATATAACCAGAGGCATCATAACTAGGCACATTGACTATTTGACTGTAAGAGTTTCCTTCAGTTAAATCCATCCCATTATTTTGTGAGCCTGCATGGCATCCATCCTTTGCACAGCTTGTATTGAATATAGGCTGAACATCGTTCTTAAAACTAACGGTTGTATCAATATGCTGGTTCGAAATCTCCGGAGAGGTGATAGTCTTATTACATCCTGCTAATAAAATAGCCGCAGTAATTATTACAAATCTTATGCTATTCCCTAAATTAGGAAGAGTGGTTAACTTCATCTGCCATAACTTATGATAAACTCATTTCATTAATATCATTTTGATCATTGAAACATTATAACCATCATTGATTCTGCAAAAATAAATACCGCTTGTTAGTCCGCTCCCATCAAATTGGGTAGTATGAAGGCCTGCATCCTGTTCTTTATTGATAAGTGTTTTTACTTCTCTCCCGAGAACATCATAAATTTTCAATACTACTCTGCTCTGCGATGGAAGTATATAGTTAATATTAGTGGTCGGATTAAAAGGATTCGGGTAATTCTGAAATAGCTCAAAACTTTTCGGCTGCAATCTACCTTCATTCTCAATAGCAGTGGCTGAAGTATCAGCAGCAATTCTCTCACCCCAGGTCAAAATATAACTGGAAGCATGAGGCTGGGAATTTATTTTATTGTAAGAGTAACTATATTTCCAGCGATATCCGTTAGCCGCTGTTGAATGCCCCAGCTCCATTTCATGGCTATATAATGTAACATCTGACTTAATTTGATTCGATGCCTGAATAGGATCAAATCCGTTTGCTATGTGAAGCATGAATAGGTTTATATGCCTTGTAGGATGAAGTGCACTAAGTGTTCTTGCATCAGCCATATCATAAATAGTATAACCATCTGCGCTAGCACCTAAATTTATCTGGGATACTAATACAGGAATATTCGCCTCCTGATGATTAAATTCAAATCTTATATTCACATCCCCATAATTATATTCCAGCGGCATCTTGGTTGAATCCACAAATGTTAATCCCGATCCGTTAAATGGAGCATAAACTGTCTTTCCGGCATTTGCCATTGCACTTACAAACGGTGAGTCATAATGATCCGAATGGACATGTGAGACAATAGCAAAATCAAGTATGTCTGTTAATACTGAAGATCCTCGTGCTACAATATCTTCGGCAAAGCATATGTCTTTTGTCTTGACTACTATTCCCATATTATATATTGCCCAGATTACTACACCATGCTCCACTTTAGTGTTCCTAATTTCATCAAAGGCATTTTGATCTGCATTCCTGAGATAATAAAGTATAGGATTTGATTGTTCCATAGCATTGGCAGCAGAAGCATTGTTTGTCCAGTATGACCTGTACGTGTTCCATGCTGTGTTACTGCATTGCCATCCGTATTCATCCAATATTGCCGCTTGGCTCCATCGCGCATTGAAATTAGATCCGTTCGTATTCGGAGGGTTGCTCAAAAACCAATTAAATGTTGCATTTAGTGAATCAAACACCGATTTAGAGAATGTGTATGTTGGAATAAACGACCAAACGGTTGAATATGCACTCGTACCATTGCTATCCGAAGCACTAACACGCCAAAAATATTTTGTTCCTGATCTAAGCAAGCCTATTACTCCATTCAAAGAAAATGATGTATCCTTCAGCCCTGTCTTATTAACTTGTACAAGAGTAAATCTTGAACTGTCAATTGCTATTTGAAGATTATAAGATTGAGACCCGGGAACGCTGTACCAAACTAGAGGCGGAATATCAATACTCAGTGTTTCACCGCTAGCCGGACTACATAGAACCGGCGTAGATAAAGTTGAGTCCGTCGTATTATATAAACCCATCGGTACTGCATTCAAAAACTGAACATAAATTAACGTAATAAACAAAAGTATTACTTCATTTGTTCTATTCATAAAATTACTACTGAACATTTTTTCACCATAAATATATTTTAATTAATAATCTTTAATCTTCATCCGGATTTTGTAACGGCAATTCAGCCGCGTTGAATCTTTCATATCCATCTTTGTGGTTAAGTGTATCAAACAATGCTTGTGCAGGGAAGGTATTGTCATTCTGGTTGAATGCAGCAGTCATAGCAAGTATTTTTATCTTATTATTCTTAGGAAGGACAATTTCTTTTGCTCCCTCTGGAATATCTATTCTGTATTTATACATATATGCATATGAATAAGCTTCATCTTTTCCGTCCTTTAAATGACGGAACTGTGTGAAAAATCCTACATTATCTTTTCTTGTATACCCAGGCTTAATTCCAAGATAATTTATTCCTTTCCATGAGTAGTTCTGAGGCCAGCTTGTTGATGTTTTGTCCCATATCCGGTCATCCCACTGCCCGATGAAACCCGACCACTGTTGTACTTGAACACTTATAGATTTATTTCCAATGATAAATGTACCAATTGCAGCGGTATCTGATGAGGCAGCTAGTAAATAAATACGATTGAATTTCCCTTCCGGAAGTTTTATTGTTTGACCTTCGCAGGCTACTGCATTATTGGCTCCGTCTGTCTTTGAGCCTAATACAAAAGTTATATCTTCACTTGCTAAAGTATCCGGCAGCATTTCTGCAGGATATGTTCTTCCCTCCCGGTCGAATCCCCCTGATGTAATTTGTTTACCTCTCCTGCTAATAGCATTCAAATTAAATGGAATATCCAACGGGACACTTTCCGGTAACGCCAGCATTTGCCCCGGCTGCTTTAATTGAATTTCAAAGGTTCTTAAGCTATACGGAGATTCATTAAAAACTAACTTGCCGTCTTTAACATCTGCCCGTTTAATAAATCTTTCCTGCCCGTCAACTTCATTTGCAGAAATAATTGTACTTGCAAATGAGATTTCAACATTATCCCACTGCTTCCCTTTTGCCTCAACAATTCTTAATATAATATCGTTATTATTCTCAGCCTTTTTTAGTGCTATGACATCAATATTAGGGTTATTTATTTTCAAGAAAGAAATTGATTTACCTAAATATCCTTCATGTTTATCACTTTGAAAAGCAGCCAGCGGCTGATTTACTCTATATCCTGCAATGTTGGAATTTCCTTCACTCCAACTGCCTTTGTGCCCGTATACTGCATATAATATTTCATGTTTACCAAAATCCTGATAAGCCTGATCTTTAAATCCGTTATAATTTTCCCGAATCCCCGGAGTATACAATAAAGTCAGCCTCAATTCATTATCTGACGGCTTATCGGATCCATTCTTGCAGCCTTCTAATATTGAAACTCCATATCTTCCTCCTTTATCAGTAAGATCAAACCACTGATGCGATGGGACTTCATACTTCAAAGAATCATTGTTCCCTCTTTGCACGGTACCGACATCTCCGTTATATGTTGCCAGCGGATTAGACACCGTTAAAGGGAATGTTGCTTTTAAAGATGCTTCTTGAGTTGCCCAATCAATATTATTTTTGAACTCTACTCTATCTCCTGCTTCGCCGGCTGCTAAACGGATCTCTTGAACAAATTTTGAATGCCTTGCTTCCCGGGCTACCTGTATTCCAATTCTTACAGGGCCGTTTTCTAATATTTTAACTTTAGCCGTGCCATCTACATAACCTACGGGCGGATTCTTTCTATCTTTCCAATCCATATTCCATGCAGGATACAATCTCGGCTTCTCATATTGGAATGCTAATCGTATTGGTGATGATAGAAGCTCTTTATTAGCAGCCTTATCATAAATACTTGATACATCTCCATTCTTATTAATTTTAACTATGTATTTTGAGTTTTCTAATTCCGAAGAAGATACTTTTAATCCTGTAGTTAAATTGCACGCTTGCACAGAAGGCCTAGCATCGAAAATTGAATAACTCATTGAAGGAGCCTTAGCTAGGAAAAGTATTGTGGCTTTTTTACCTGATATTACCTTAACCTGGGATGGGACTTCTTTACCGTCTTTATCATATACCCTCACATACTTAGGAACTTTTCTGAATGATACCTCTGCTTCAACAATATCCTGCCTTTCAAACGGAAGCGGATTAAAAACTGTTATGGGCTCACCCTCTACTTTAGTATCTAAAGCGCGTACAATTGCACCTGTTGCATCAGAGAAAATATTACTGAATTGGTTTGCGGCAAGAAGTTCATCATTCCACATATAATGAAATGCATCTGGGATAACTGTTCCCGGCAGCATATCATGAAACTGCGTTGCGAGCACTAACCTCCAGGCATAATTAATTTTAGGCTGGTTGTATGACATTCCTCCAAGCCAGCTTCCTATGACTGAAGATGCTTCCGCATTAAACGCAAGGAATTCATTCTTCCTATTCCATCTTTTAGTATAGGCAGCAGAATTAATTGAGCCTGCAGAATGTTGTGTTAGAAGCATTTCACCTTTATAGGAAGGAAGTTTTTCTTTTTCTTCTGTCGTAATATCATTGAACATTTGGTCCGCTTTTGCCGATACAATATGTATCTCAGAGGTATCGTTTATACTTCTCTCTAACCACATTACTGAACTATCAGTAGGAGCGCCACCTGTATCGCCGACTCCGTAATACATATAATCTGTAAATACACCGTATTTACTTCCCTGTTCATTTATTCTATCGATCCACTTTGCTTCTTTGCCTAAATCTGTTTTTATCTTTGTAACATATGAGCCTGGATTCAATGCGGCAATTACAGAATTACCATCCGGGCCTATCCACCTCCCGACATTAAATGGGATTCCGGCAGCAGAACCCCAGGAAAGTTTTTGAGTTGAGAATCCTTTTATACCGCAGTGTGCAAGTATAGAAGGAAGCGAAGCCGGAAATCCGAAACAATCGGGCAGCATGAATTCATCGCTTGCAGCTCCAAATTCTTTACGGAAAAATTCATTACCATAGAGAACTTGACGTATGTCTGATTCTGCTGAAGGAGAAAGTACATCATTTTCCTCCATTGAGGAGCCAGCCGGGAACCATCTCCCTTGTGCTATGTACATCTTTACTGAATCATATTGCTCAGGATAATATTCCTTCATAAACATATAACGGTTTGCACCCGAAAAGTTAAATATATAATCGGGATATTTTTTTATTAGCGCAAAATTGTTTTCAAGTGTATACCATATGAAACTGTCTATAGTTTTAGGATAATCCCACCGCCATTGTGTATCTAAATGAGCATAACCGACAGAATATAGGACTTTCTGTTTCGAAAGATTATATTGCTGCGGAAAAACAGTAGAGTAGAAAATAAATAATACAAATAATAGCTTACCGGATATTGACCTCATTTAGTTGCCCTTAATAAATTTGAAGAATAGTAAATAAGTAAAAAAGAGGATTGCTAATTCATTTGTACTGAAGCAGACTTAAGCAATATACTCCGCGTATGTTCCAAATGAGTTTTCATTTTTTCTTCTGCCGAATCAGGATCTTTCTTTATTATTGCTTGTATAATATCCAGATGTTCCCGGCATGTTGTTTCATTTCTACCCTCCAGCCGGCTAGAGATATATCTAATCCTATGTATTTGAGCTAGAAAGTTAGTTATAATGAATTGGATCCTGGAATTTCCGGCAATTTCTAAAATCAATTCGTGAAGATTAGTATCTGCATCAAAAGCTAAGACATCATCCTTATTATTTAATGAGTTCTCTAATTGTTCTTCAATTAGTTTGAATTTTATTATACCGGCTGCATCAATTTTCTCTGCGGCACACCTTGCAGCAAAGCTTTCAAGAGAATTTCTTATTTCAAGGATCTCAATAATATCCTCTAGTTTTAGATCAGATACATATGTGCCTTTATAGGGAACATTTATGACAAGGCCGTCGTATTCTAATTCTCTAAATATTTCTCTCACGGGAGTACGGCTTATCTCATATTGCTTCCCTATTTCTTCCTCAGTAATTGCCTGTCCCGCTTTTAACCTTTGAGTTAAAATATCGAGCTTTAACTTGCTGTAAACTTTTTCTTTTTTATATTGATTAGGATTCATAGGTGCTTTCCCCCTTTTGATATTGAAATTTCTTTTTAACTGTTGATATATTTTAATTTGTAATTATAAAAGCGAATAGTTTGGCTTCCGAGATAATTGTTGAAGTGCAAGTATTGCCGTATTTAATAATTATCAATGTACTTTTATAATTTTACTATCATGCTAATGAATTAATCTAGTATATAAGATGCTTTCACATTTTTATTGTAATATTATTCCCCAAACCTATTAAATTCATCTCAAAGTAATGTACTAATTTAATCAATTTAATAGAAATGATATTGAAATCCAGCTTAATTACCATACTAATCCTACCTAAATCCTACCATGACGGCTTCATAATCGCTTGAAAATGCCATTTGAAGCGGTTATGAAGCCGTCATGAATGGATGAGACTAGTAGTTAGATACCAGGTAAATAGTAATTACCGAGCTGACAGGTTATATTACTAATAATATAACTTTTTAGAAAGGCTCATTAAGTCATTATTTTTATCAAATGGCCTCAAGAGAAATTTATATGAATAACATTCAGGAAAGATCATATATTGAGGATGTGTTTTTGCACCCCATGAGTTATCTCCGCCTACCCCCATCTGTATTAGATCCAGGTTTACAGAAATAAAGTTTTCATTAACAAGGTCGGTGGGATGCATAGTGCCTCTGTCTTTTTGAGTTAGATCCAAGTCAGTATAATAAAGAGCCGAAGCACTAAGTAACGGCTCACCGATTGCTAGTAACCCGGTTCCGTTGGAATTACTTAATGCAATCCAGCGAAGATCGGTACGGGTTCCATTTTCCTGTGGACTAACATAATTAGTATACATCTCATCCACAGTTAACTTATAAAGGTCAACAAAAGCGGCAGTCTTGCGGTCGCAGTAATTTTCTTGAGGGCCTCTCCCATAAAACTGTACATTGGAGAATTCTTTAGGCATTACCATGTTCATTCCAAAGCGGGGAAGCTCAGGCAGGTCTTTTTTACCCGGTGTAAAACTATTATCAATTAGAATATCGCCGTTGCCGTATATGGTGTAAATGGTAATGTACTTTGATCCGGCACCTTTTAATAATGATTCTATTTTTATGATTACTTTGTTTGAGCCAATATTTTTAGTCAGATCATTTCCATTTAGAAGAGTAACACTTTTAACTTCTCTATTTACGCCGGCATATTTCCATACTGCGCATCTCTCCTGCATATTATTACCGAAGTCATTATCAGTAGGAGCTCTCCAGAAATTAGGCTGGGGCCCCTGCTGAATTAATTTAATATTATTAAATGAATAAGTATCTATTATCCCTTTAGCTTTATCAAATGAGACTTTAAAATTATTTCCTGTGACTGATATTCTATCGCTAGTCTCCTCAACTTTAACATTGTGTAATTTAGCAGGGCTCAATTTAGTAATTGGTTTAGACAATGGAATGGGCAACTGTTCTTTGGCAATTTCGTAGCCTTTATCAGCCCAACTCATATCCTTTTTAAGTATGAAGCTGAAGTTAAGCCAGTATTCTGCGCCTGCTTTTGCAGCAGGATATTTTATGGGCAGGGCAATAACTCTTTCATTACGAGGCTCGAGTGAAAAGTTTGGGTCGCTTCCCTGACAGATAATTTTATTGTCTTCCTTCAGCTGCCAGTTTAGTATAAACTCATTTAGATTGGTGAAGAAATATTTATTTACGATCTTGACTTTACCTTTGATTAAATCGACAGGCTTTACTGAAATATTCTGATAAACTTTTTTTACTTCGATAGTTTTAGGGGTAATCTCCCGGTCAGGCAGCACTATACCATTTATACAGAAGTTTCTATCAGTTACGGGCTCATTATAATCCCCGCCGTATGCCCAGAATTTCCTACCGTCTTTAGTTTCTTTCAATAAGCCTTGATCTACCCAGTCCCAGATACATCCGCCTTGAAGCTGTTTATGTCTTTCGATTACATCCCAATAATCCCGCAGGTTTCCAGTTGAATTGCCCATTGAATGAGCATACTCGCACATTATCAAGGGTTTATCTCGTTCTTCCGATGCATACTTTTGCAGCTGCGCAATAGTCGGATACATTGGGCAGAAAATGTCAGTATGGTTTTTTGTTTCAGCCCTTTCATATTGAACCGGACGGGAGGGATCGCGCCTATGTATCCATGCACTTACAGTTTCAAAATTAGTTCCGTCGCCAGCCTCATTGCCCATAGACCAGATTATTATGCAAGGATGATTCTTATCCCGTTCTACCATTCTTTCATTTCTTTGAAGATGGGCATTAAGCCATTCCGGTTTATTAGCTAAGGTTTTATCCGGATCATAGCCCATACCATGAGATTCAAGGTTAGCTTCATCTATTAAATATAATCCGTATTGATCGCACAGATCATACCAGCGGGTGTTATTCGGGTAATGACTGGTGCGCACTGTATTAATGTTGTATTGCTTCATCAGCTTAATATCTTTTAACATTAAAGAGTCGGTTATATACTGTCCGGTAATTGGATCATGCTCGTGGCGGTTCACTCCTTTAATTATAATCGGCTGTCCATTTACAAAAAGCTGGCCGTTCTTAATTTCGGACTTTCTAAATCCTACACGTGTACTTTCATATTCGAAAACTTTGCCGTCATTATCTTTAAGGCATAAAACAAGAGTATATAAATTAGGCTGCTCGGCTGACCATTTCTTTGGATTACTAATTATAACTTTTAATGGAAGGACTGCCTCGGCGCCTGGCTCAAGCATCTCGATCAATTCACTTTTAAGGATATTTGATTGAACAAATAGATTCTTATTGTCATATAAAGAAATTTCAATATTGGATTTTTCGAAAGGCTGGTTTCCATAGTTATGAATCCATGCCGTAACATTAAGAGATGCATCTTTATATTGTTCATCTAAATTTGTCTTCACTTCGAAGTCACGGATATGAGCCATAGGAGTCGACATAATATATACGTTTCTGAATATACCGCTCATTCTCCAGAAGTCCTGGTCTTCTAGGTATGAACCGTCGCACCAGCGGTAAACCTGAACGGCAAGGACATTATTACCTTCCTTCAAATACTTAGTAATATTAAATTCTGCAGGCAGCCTGCTGTCCTCGCTGTAGCCAATAAAGCTACCGTTCAACCATACATAAAAAGCAGAAGCAACGCCGTCGAATACAAGGAAGTTCTCATTATCTTTCATTCCCTTCTTCAATACAAATTCAGTCCGGTATGAACCAACCGGATTCCAATCATTGTCAATAAAGGGAGGGTTCTTTTTAAATGGATATTGGATATTCACATAGATTGGGATATCATATCCTTCCAATTGCCAGTCACCCGGTACTTTAATTTTTTTCCAGCTAGATATATTATAATCAGGCTTATAGAAATCAATAGGCTTGTCAGCAGGTTTTTTAACCCAATTAAAATTCCATTGGCCGTTAAGATCCTGGTAATAAACAGAGGCTAAACGATCTGCTTTCAAAGCTTGAGTAAAAGAGGCATAAGGCATTAAAGTCGCATGCATATGTTCGCGATTAATAGAATTAACAAACGGATTTTCCCATTCATGCATGTTAAGGCTTTGCGGTAATAAGAAAGAGCAAGTTAATATATGTAAAAGAATGAGGTATTTAATTTTCATAGTAGTATGTATTTTTATGAAGAAACCCTTTACAAATCTATATAGAATGGAGATAATGCGATATAGCTATTTAATCATTAATAAAATGAAATCACTACTGTCCCGTTTAGAAATTGCTATTTCTGATAAGTCATTTAAACAGTAATAGTTATAGTAAGCACTATAGAAAT
>Ga0075269_10000115_pt1 | contig 13376 bp, 12 predicted proteins | sample SF_Rice_5C_0N_10_FD_69773 | JGI IMG/M metagenome (GOLD analysis project Ga0075269, IMG submission 69773) | Rice paddy soil microbial communities from Twitchell Island, California, USA - SF_Rice_5C_0N_105 | ecosystem: Environmental > Terrestrial > Soil > Paddy field/soil | place: USA: Twitchell... | reverse complement strand
TATGGATTGACTTTCTCATCCATGTGCTCCAATTTTGGGGAGTTTCTAATTTCAGTTTTTATAATTAAAATAAATGGAGATAAAATATGGCTTCCTCAAATTCACTGATTATAGAAGATAAGATTATAAACAGGCTCCAAGTCAAAGAAACCGTTTTGCTTTTAAGCCTTTCAGTTCTTATACCATTTCTAATTCATTTATTGCCTGAGATAAATGGTGTCCCCATGGGGGCTATACTATTAGCTATGTTTTTAGCACCGCTTATTGCTGTAAGATATTTTAAGTTTCATGTCGGTTTATTAATAGCTTTTCTATCACCGGTAATAAACAGCCTGATAACCGGTAATCCAAAGACTATTCTACTACCGTTATTAACCTTTCAATTGATTTTATTTGTCATCAGTTTAAAATTGATAAGAATTTCAAAAATAACTGAAAAGGCGAGTATCCTATTTCCCTTTCTCTTTTGTGTCATAATATCTTTTTTTGTCATTAATATTTTCCCTTCCATACTCCCGGGAATAAAGGCGGATATGTTTTTATGGTCATCTTTATTTAATGCACTACCTGGCATTATCCTATTAACGTTATCTGATTTTGTGATTAGAAAATTAAAAAGGAATAATCATCATATCTAATTATGCAAGATTTATCCTTTATTGAAATTGCAAATAGATTAAATAAATTCATCATCCCGAGATTTGATTTAATAATTGGTATAGCAAACGGCGGGATCATACCTGCTGCTCTCATAGCTTATAAACTTGGTTGTGAATTTAAGAGAATAAAAATAAATTATCGAGATGAAGAAAATCAGCCTCGATTTGAGAATCCAAAGATACTTCAAATAATTAACGATAAAATTGATGGTAAAAAAATATTAATTGTCGATGATGTCTCGGTGTCAGGAAAGACTCTTAATGAGGCAATCAAATTATTCTATGGAAATGATATAAAAACTTTCGTGTTTAAGGGTAAAGCAGATTTTGTTCTTTTTCCCGAAATTACTACTTGTGTTAATTGGCCATGGAAAAAATAATTCTGAGTAATAATTAGTGATTGAATTTTGTACCACAACATAAAAACCAACCTTTTATCTGAGGCCTTAATTGCTTTTTGTTTAGCGATAATCCTTTTGAAAAATGGTATTGCTGAAAATGCAAATGAAGATTCTTTAAAATCCTATAATATAAAAGAAATTATAGTAACCGGTACGAGAACAAAAAGTGAAATCGATAAAGTACCCGCAAGTATAACTGTAATCAACAACAAAGAAATATCACAAAGTAATGAGCCAAACATTTTGCCGGTGCTGGGGAATGAAGTCCCAGGTTTATTTATTGACGATAGAAATGTAGTGGGCTTTGGTGTTGGGCCTAATGCATCCGGCATAATTAGTATTAGAGGAATAGGCAGTAATCCAAACTCCGATGTACTCATATTAATTGATGGACAGCCGCAATATATGGGGATTTTTGGACATCCTATAGTAGATGCTCTAAACACATCGGATATTCAGCGTGTTGAAATATTAAGAGGCCCAGGCTCTATCCTATATGGTTCAAATGCAATGGGAGGTGCTATTAACATAATTACTAAGAAGCTTCAATACAATATCCCTGTATTTAATACTAGAGCTTTTTATGGTACCTACAAAACAATAAACATTTCGGGCTCAGCTGGATATGTAAGTAGGCTTTATGGTATTTATGTATCCTATAATAATATAGGTACTGATGGTAACAGAACAGAAACTGAGGATAATTTTAATACTAATGCTGGCTATCTAAAATTTACACTTACTCCAGAATGTGCATTTAAATTTACATTAGATGGTGATGTATCTGAATCTAAATTTTATGACCCCGGTCCTATATATGATTTAAGAAAAAATAATTATTATAATTATCTTCGTTCGAGAGGTGCATTATCAATTGAAAATAGTTTTACTGATATTGAAGGAGCATTAAAATTTTATTACAGCTACGGAAAGCATGATTTTTTTGATGGCTGGGATTCATTTGATGAAATGAAAGGGATTACCTTTTACCAGAATATAAAATATTTCAGGGAGAATGAATTCACAGTCGGGGTTGATTATAAAAATTACGGCGGCAAGGGGAGTAATCCGAATTTTCCTCCTTTTGCTGCTCAAGGCCTTGGAGTTTATCATTTTATCAATGAAACTGCAGTTTACGGCTTAATGCAATATTCACCATTTGATCAGTTAAACTTAGATGGGGGATTGCGCTATACAAATAATTCTCTATTCGGGATTGACATTATTCCCGAATTTGGCTTTACTTATTCATTTTCTTCAAATTCAACTATTAAAGGATCTGTAAGCAAAGCGTTTAGATGTCCGACTATTGCAGAGCTATATCTTTTTCCGGTTGCAAATCAAAACTTAAAACCCGAAGGGTTTTGGAATTATGAATTGAGTTACGATAGGCTTTTAATGAATAATCTCATTGAATTAGAAACAACTATTTATTACGATCATGGTAATAATTTAATTCAAACAGTTTCGATTCCGCCATTCATAATAAATGAAAACTCAGGTAGTTTTATACATAAAGGAATTGAGTTTACTTGGAAATATTTAATGAATGAAAATTTCAATCTTTCTGTAAATTACTCTTATCTTGATTGCAACCAGCTTGTACTTTACGCACCGAAACATAAACTAAATCTAGAATTAGTTTATAGTGTTAAACATATTCAGCTTTTATTGAATCTTGAACAAATTTCAGGATTATATTCGAGTATTAGTAAATCATTACAACAAAATTATATAGTAACTGATGCAACAATTAATTATAGCATTACAAAAATATTTGGTTTGTTCTTAATTAGTAAAAATCTACTTAACAAGAATTATCAAATTGACGACGGATATCCTATGCCCGGAAGAACAATTTGGCTTGGATTTAAACTTCATTATGAGTAAATAATTAGGTTTGAATTACTCCAACATTAAATTTAGGAAAATCAGGGTTGTTGTTTGCTGCTTCAATAGCCATTGAAACATATTCTCGGGTAAGCGCGGGATCAATTATCTCATCAACCCAAAGACGAGCGGCTGCATAAAGAGGTGTGCTGCTTTCTTCATAAGAATTTGTAATTTCATCCAAAAGCTTTTTCTTTACTTCTTCTAATAATTCTTTATCTCCATTATTTACATTTTGTTTCAATTTTATATCTAATAAAACACTACTAGCTTGCGCACCGCCCATTACAGCAATTTTTGAATTTGGGTAAGCAAATATGAATCTTGGATCGTAGGCTTTCCCGCACATTGCATAATTTCCAGCTCCGAAACTGTTTCCTACTATTATTGTTATTTTCGGAACTACCGAATTAGCCACTGCATTAACCATTTTTGCCCCGTCTTTAATTATTCCTCCATGTTCGGCTCTGCTGCCTACCATAAAACCAGTTACGTCTTGTAAAAATAATAAAGGTATCTTCCTTTGGTTACAGTTCAATATAAACCTTGCCGCTTTATCTGCACTATCAGAATATATTACACCTCCGACTTGCATTTCACCGGATTCGGTTTTAACGACACTTCTTTGATTCGCAATAATCCCTACTGCCCACCCATCAATTCTTGCATATGCAGTAATTAATGTTTTGCCGTAGCCTGATTTATATTCATCAATTTCCGAACCATCCACTATCCTTGCAATCACTTCATACATTTCATATGGTTTGATTTGGTCCTCAGGGAGAATGCCGTATATTTCTTTTGTGGAAAACAATGGTTGTTTGCTTTCAATTCTATTGAATCCAGTTTTTGAATGTTCGCCGAATTTTTCCGTAAGCTTTCTGATTTGTTGCAGGCATTCTTCATCATTTTTCATTATATAATCTGTAACTCCGGAGATATTAGATTGAACCCTAGCTCCGCCAAGATTCTCGTTGTCAATTACTTCTCCGATAGCTGCTCTTACGAGATGAGAACCTGCAAGAAAAACAGAACCTTCTCCTTCAACGATTAAAGCTTCATCGCTCATAATTGGTAGGTATGCGCCGCCGGCTACACAAGGCCCCATTATTGCTGCTAGTTGGGGGATTCCTTTTGCGGACATTACTGCGTTATTTCTAAAAACTCTCCCGAAGTGTTCTTTATCTGGGAATATTTCATCTTGAAGCGGAAGAAATACACCGGCACTGTCAACTAGATAGATTATCGGTAAGTTATTATCTATAGAAATTTCTTGAGCCCTAAGATTTTTTTTAGCAGTAATAGGGAACCATGCCCCGGCTTTTACGGTTGCATCGTTTGCAACTATAACATGGAATTTGCCATTAATTTTCCCAATTCCATATATAGTTCCTGAAGAAGGTGCTCCTCCGTATTCTTTATACATATTAAATGCAGCAAAAACACTGAATTCGAAAAACCCCTTTTCATTATCTAATAGCTTTTTTATTCTTTCGCGAGCAGTTAATTTGCCTTTTGCTTTATGTTTATCAATCGCCTTTTTGCCTCCGCCCATTTTAATCTTTTCTTTTTCGGCTTCCAGTTTTCTTAAAAGATTTTTATAATAATCTTCTCTTTTAAGAAAAGCTTCATCCTTCTTCAATTCAGTGCCGATATTTCCCATAATATTTTTCTTTAACGATTATGTAATTCAAGTTAATATCTAATTCCAATAATAACATCATTGAAATTGATTTCTAATGTATATCCATCTCAATTAGATTTTAAAAACTTGTCAATATTTCTAAATTTATTCTTGTAGCAATTCTCTGGCAATAACCATCCTCTGAATTTCAGAGGTACCTTCTCCAATAGTTAATAATTTTACATCCCGATAATATTTTTCTACTGGAAAGTCTTTTATAAAACCATATCCGCCAAAGATTTGAATAGCGTCGTTTGCAGCCTTTTCAGCAGTTTCACTGGCGAATAACTTTGCAATAGCAGCTTCTTTCTTATTTGAAAGACCTTTATCTTTCATGAATGCTGCACGATAGGTGAGCATTCGAGCAGCCTCAATATTCGTATGCATATCAGCAAGTTTAAATTGTATAGCTTCAAATTCAGACAATGGTTGACCAAATTGATTGCGTTCTTTACTGTATTTTAATGCAGCTTCAAATGCCCCTTGTGCAAGACCAATACTTAATGATGCAATTGAGATCCTTCCGCCTTCTAAAATCTGAAGAGCTTGTATAAATCCTTCACCTTCATTTCCAATTAAATTCTCTTCGGGTATTTTAATGTTATCAAATGTTAGTTGAGTCGTATCGCTGGCTCTCATTCCAAGTTTATTTTCTTTTTTCCCAGCAACAAATCCATGCCATCCTTTTTCAAGAATAAAGGCTGAGATACCTTTTTTCCTTTTATTTTTATCAGTTATAGCCATCACTACTGCTGTTTCACCAACAGTTCCATGAGTAGTAAAGGTTTTACTTCCATTTAGATTATAATAGCCATTTTCTTTCACAGCTATCGATTTCAAACCAGCCGCATCGCTTCCTGATGACGATTCTGTTAAACCCCATGCTCCTATTTTTCTGCCGGAGGTCAAATCTGGAAGATATTTTTTCTTTTGGCTTTCATTCCCAAATCTGTATATATGGTTTGTACACAGGCCGTTATGTGCGGCAACAGATAGCGCTATAGAAGGATCTACTTTTGCTAATTCTTCTATAATTATTACAAATTCGATATAGCCTAATCCCGATCCGCCGTATTCTTCCGGAATTATTATTCCGAGGAATCCAAGGTCTCCTAGCTGTTTCATTATTTCCATTGGAAATTGTTGTGACTCATCATATTCCATTATATACGGTCGAATATTTTTTTCCGCAAACTCCTTGATGGTATTCCTTATAATGATTTGATTTTCGCTCAGTTCAGCGAGGTAGGTATTCCCAGTAGATTCCATTCATTTTTCCTTTCAGCTAAGTTTAATATTTACAGTTTGTAACCGTTATAATTTTATTAGATAGAATAAATCTTTTGGATTATTCTACCACGAATAATTCGTTGATGGAAATTAAAGTTGATTCTTGAAATTATCTATGATTTCTTCTGCTATGTGATATGGGGACAAATTTCCTAGGATTACTTTATCTAAGGTGGAATTTAATGAATTTTTCCTGGATTCATTCCACAATAAATATCTTAACTTATCTTCAACTATTTCTTTAATTCTTATCTTTGTTCGGTGTTCTCTTTGCTCAATAAATTTATTTGAACTAAGTAAATAATCTTTGTGCCGTTGTATTTCAGCAACAATATCCAATATACCTTTATTTTCGTTGGCTATAGCAGAGATAATATTCGGCATCCAGGAATTCACATTATGCTCCTTCATCGAAAGAATAGTTTTTAATGCGGATAAAGCTTGTTCTGAACCCGGCCTATCGCTTTTATTAACGACAAAAAAATCGGCAATTTCCATTAAACCTGCTTTCATAGCTTGAACAGCATCTCCTGATTCGGGTACTAAAACAACAATTGTTGTATCAGCAGCTTCTGCTATATCCAACTCAGATTGACCCACTCCGACAGTTTCCATAATGATATAATCATAACCGGCAACATCAAGAATGTCAGCTGCATCATTTGCCTTTTTACTTAACCCGCCAAGACTCCCTCGAGTTGCCATACTTCGAATAAAAACACCTGTATCCTGTCCAATTTCTGACATTCTAATTCTATCACCAAGTAATGCGCCTCCTGTAAACGGGCTTGTCGGATCAACTGCTATTATTCCAACTTTTTTATTTTGATTCCTGAAGAGTTTAGTTAATTGGTTTGTCATAGTGCTTTTACCTGCACCGGGAGGGCCGGTTATACCTATTCGATATGCATTTCCGACTTTAGCATAAACTTCCTTTAGAAGTTCCGAAGAACGAGAGTTATTTGATTCAACGATTGATATTGACCTAGCTACTGTTCTTCGATCGTTTTTTATCAATCTTTCAATAAACGAATTATTTATTTCTTTTTCTTTCAATCTTATGAATAAATAGCTATAAAAATTTAATATGTTAATTACAAAAGGATTTTAATTTTTAATCTTGAAGAATTCAATTGTTTTTTCTAATCCTTCTTCAAGTGTTGTTGATGGTCTCCAGCCAAATCTTTTATAAAGCTTATCCGAAGAAATCACACTTCTCATCTGTTCACCTGGTGCAGCAGATCCGTGTTTTTCAATTTGTCCTCTACCAACGATTTTATTCAACATATTAAATAATTCATTAACATTTGTTTCTTTACCGGTACCGATATTATAAATATCATTATTTTCGTCTCTCAAAGCAATTAAATTTGCCTTAACTACATCCCCTACAAAAACATAATCCCTCGTTTGTAAGCCGCTACCGTTAATTACTGGCTGTTCACCTTTTAAAAGCTTATTAGAAAATATTGCAACAACTCCAGCTTCTCCGAATGGATTTTGTCTAGGGCCATAAATATTTGCATATCGAAGTATAGTGTAATTAAACTTATATTGCACGTTGTAAAAGTATAAATATTTCTCAACCGCTAACTTTGAAATTCCATACGGAGATAGCGGGGAAGCAGAGTGCTGCTCGTCAGCAGGGAAGTAGCTTTGTTCTCCATATACGGCGCCTCCAGTTGAAGCAAACATAAATTTCTTTACTTCAGTTTTAATACAATTTTGCAATATGTTAATTGTCCCTAGAATATTTGTATTGGCATCAAATGCAGGATCTGCAACAGAGCGTCGGACATCCATTTGCGCAGCATGATGATTAACTATATCGAATTTTTCTTTTTCAAATAGAACTGAAATAGCTTTATTAGTTATATCATCTTTAATAAATTTTGCTTTTGGATTGATGTTCTTTTCAAATCCAGTTGAAAGGTTATCTAAAATAAAAACTTCATGGCCTTCATTAATAAATGCATCTGCAACTTGAGAAGCAATAAATCCAGCTCCACCTGTTACTAATATTTTCAATTCTTTATCTCCTTATATAATTTTAATTTGTGTATGTATTCTTTGACTTTTGGAGGTACGAGAAAATCAACTGGTAGGTTATTTTCAACTCGCTGCCTTATTTCACTTGAACTTATCTCTATAGTGGGAGTATCAACGAAAATCGCTGAATGATAATATTTATCTTTCTTGATTGGTTCTGTGAATGTCCTTCTTCTAAGAACTATTAATTTAGAAAGCTTTAGTATTTCATCAGGCTCTTTCCATGTATCAAAATCAAATATGTTATCGTATCCGATTATTAATTCTAATTGTTCGTATTTTTCTTTAAATAAACGAAGTGTGTCTATAGTGTATGAAATTGTTTTACTATTTATCTCTATGTCTGAAAAATCAAAATTTGGGATTCCTTCAATTGAAAGTTTAACCATATTCAATCGATGTATTGGATCGAGGTTTTTGATCTCCACTTTGTGCGGAGAAATGAAAGAAGGTATAAAAATAATCTTTTCAAGCTGTCTTAATTCCCTAACGGCTTGAGCTGTTATTAAGTGGCCATAATGAATTGGGTCGAATGTTCCCCCAAAGATACCAAATGCTTTCATCTAAGAAGCCCCTTGTATTCAATAAATAGATTGGTAAATCGCTCATGAACATAGTGACTGCAATATGACAAGCTTTCTTTTTTGGAAAGCTCTATATAAAGATTTTTGAAATCGTCTACCTTATTAATTGACATAAAATTTCCCATTATATGGAGGTAATTTTCATGCTTGCTGACTTTTGCTAAGAGATTATCATAATATAATTCTTCCCATGCGATATCAAGAAATAAATCATGGTTGAACGAATTAAATCCAATAAACGCAATATTGTGACTACCTGCCTTTCCAATTACAATCGCCTCATCTTCAATTGCTAATAAGTCAAATGCCTTTTGAATATCATTTTTTGTATATCCAATTGAGTTAGAAAATATTAATAAATTATTTGCACTTTTACCAAAATATTTATCGGATATAATCTTAAGAAAATCCGCCTTATTGCTAGTGTTGCCGAATAATATCTCAAAATTTTCATTAATAATTTCTCCCGGTATTATTTCTTTATCTATCGCATCTAAACAGAATACTACATTTGAATGGTCTATTTGCTGTTCTAATATTTCTTTATGATTCATTAGTAGCGATGTATACAACAAATTTGAACTTACTTTATCAAAGCATTCAAAATTTGCTATGAATTCTTTATTATATATCGGAGATACAGCTAATAAAAATATAGTAGAGTTTGATTTCATAGGCTAATTAATTTGTCTTTGATCAAGTAAGTTCTGTATGAATGATCTATAATACTCAACATCTTTTTCGTAGAATGTTCTGCTCGAACCAAACGAATTTTTAAGCTCCATTTTCCTAAATGCTAAAGTTGTAGTTGCCCTAATATATAACTTCCTGATACTTTCATCAACCCAGCCGAGTTTATTTCTTCTTGACGAATTTAGAATCTCAAGATGTTCAATAGGGATTAATCCGTTTATTACTTCTTCTAGAAGCTCTTGGTATATAATTCTTCTTTCACTTAATACGGCTATTGAAAAAACTGTCATGAAAATTATTACGGTAAATAACATAAAAACAAAACCTATTAGAGTTGTTGACTCGAAACTTACAGTAAAATTCCATGCAAAATGGATAAATACAGCTGCCATCCATCCAAAGAAAGGTAAAATTACTTTGAATATTGTCGTCTTAAATTTAGAATAACCAAGTAAAGCTCCGAACGTAGCAGTAGCCACGCAGTGCATTACACCGGAAAACAGGGTCCTGATTATTACTATAGTTATCCATTCATTAAGCGTCGTTCCGAAAGCGATGAAATATAAAAAATTTTCAGTCATTCCGAATCCTAAGCCGATAGCGCCCCCATATACAATACCATCTGTCATATTGTCGAACTTTTTATTCGTAAATGTTAGTAGAAGGAAAATTCCTTTCGTAGTTTCTTCTACGAATGGTGCTATAAGTATTGTTTCGGTATGTTCCAATTGAGAATGACTTGAAATAAAAAATGACAAAATATTCCCAATTATCCCGCTTCCGATTATTGCAAAAAATATTGCTCCAAGCCCACCCCATAAATAATTTAAAATTACTAATCCGAACGGCTCTCTGTCATATCTATCAAATTTCCATATAAGAAATAGATAAATAAGCATTGGTACAACTGCTGCGGCTGCAGATGAGAAATAAATCATCCTTAATAATATTTTTATTTATTCTTTAAATATCATATTTCAATATGCTATGAAATTTTTCAATTCATTCTGAACTATATATTATTTCTCAGTTATCCAAGTTATCAGTTCTTTTAATGACGGCCGCTTTCCATAAGATAGTATTCCAATCCTAAATATTTTTGCGGCAATAGATACTGATAAATATATTGAAGCTATCATTAACAACATAGAAACTAAAGTTTCCCATAAAGGTACCGGCCCTATATTGTATCTTAAAATCATTATTGCAGGTATCGTAAACGGAATATATGAAAATACATGTACTAGAACAGAATTCGGATTTTCAATTGCCGGTACAGCTATAACTATTGGTAAAATAATTACCATACTCAAATAACTTGTAATTTGCTGTGCCTCCTGCTCGGTAGTTACTATTGAACCTACGCCTACAAATATTGAAGAATAAAATATAAACCCTAAAGAAAAATAAAACATTACAGGAATTATATTTCTAAATGTATCAGCCGGAACTATTGATGTGCCTAATAATACTGCTCCAATTAAAAGCCAAATTAATACTTGGGTTAGTCCTATTGAACTTAAACCAAGGACTTTTCCAGCTAGTAATTCATTCGGAGTACAGCTTGAAACAAGTATTTCTATAAGCCTATTTGACTTTTCTTCTACTAGACTTCTTATAAGCATTCCGCCAGAAGAAAGTATCATCATCATTAATAAAAGAATAAAAATAAATGAAGTAAAGAACATAAAAAGAAAACCAGACTTTTCTTCGCTGCCGCTTTGATTTATCTTAAACAGCTTAATTTGAACATTATTGGCAATATATTTCATTATTGAAGGATCAACTTTATTATGCTCCAATATTATTTTAATCCGTGCGTTATTAAATGCTTCTTCGAATCGATTAATATCTCGAAAATCGCTAGAATTTTTGCTCCTATATTCAACTCGTATTGAATCAGTCCCTCCGTTTGAAATAAATAAATAACCTTCAATTTTACCCGAAAGGGAATAAGCATCAGCATGTCTTATTATAGAGGTAATATTTTCCTCTTTATTATTCATATTAATGAGTATAAAGTTCGGCTGACCGTCTGACAGTTTAAAATTCTCTAAATTAGATTTTAATGCTTTGAAATAAATTCCGGAAGTATCAATTACCCCAACGGCTTTTGTTGTATTATCTAGTTGGCTTGTCAATAATGTTGGCATTATAGCAAATACTATAATAATAATGGGCGTAATAATCAGCGAAATTAAAAAAGTTTTAGTCTTTACTTTTTCCCAATACTCCCAGCGAGCTACTATTAATGCTTTTTTCATTTTTTAAATATTTGAACTTCGCTTTATAGAATCAATAAATATTTTATTCAAAGTAGGCTCTACGATTGAAAAATGAGTGACCTTTATTTTCCCGGCGATATCTCTTAAGAACTCATATGGATATTCATTCTCTTTTAATTGTATTTCAGCATAATTGCTGTAAATATCTGCATGTAATATCGAATGATGCAATTTTACATAAGAAGAATCTCCTTCAAATTCGATTTTAACAAAATTTGTACCATAAGACTTTTTTATTTGTGTAAGGTTACCGTTGCATACAGCTTTCCCGTTGTTTATCAGTAATATCTCCGTGCATAATTTTTCAGCAAAATCCATCTGGTGTGTAGATAACATTATTATTTTACCTGATAATACGAATGAAAGAAGCAATTCTTTAATAAGTTGTTGATTTATAGGATCAAATCCGCTGAATGGCTCGTCTAAGATTAATAGCATGGGATTATGAATTAAAGCTGTTATAAATTGAACCTTCTGCTGATTACCTTTTGAAAGCTCCTCAATTTTATTATTCCTATAATTGTCAATTTCCATTTTCTTTAACCACCTGATAGCTTCTTGGTGAGCAATGGCTCTATCTATACCTTTTAATTGAGCAAAGTATATTATAGTTTCAATTACTTTTCCTTTCCTATATAAACCTCTTTCCTCTGGTAAATAACCGGTACTATTAAGAAAATTATTTGATATTGGAGTATTATTAAAAATGATTGTGCCTGAGGTAGGTTTTATTATATTAAGAACGGTGCGTATTGTAGTAGTTTTCCCGGCCCCATTAGGACCTAGCAGCCCAAATATTTTCCCCGGTTCTATTCTAAAGGAAATATTATCAACCGCTACTGTATCTTTGAAGACCTTTGTTAAATTTTTTACTTCGAGCATTTCCAACAAGAATAAATTTATCAATCCTATGGTCTAATATAAGAATTGATATTCAATTATCGGTAAAATGAAACTAATTTAGATTAAATAATATTATCCGTAAATATTATAAAACGAAGCGCATTCTAAATTAAATTGAAATATTATATCCTCTTCTTTATTCCCTACAAATAATTATTTCAAAAACAAGTGACTTTAATCTAATTGTAAATCGGAATACATTATTAACTTATCATAATGTCTTAAGATCATTCCCATAATTTTTATATTGGAAAAAACATAAAGTAGTCTGGGTTACAAATTTGAAAAAATAAATTAATATGTTCTAAGAAATAATAAAAGCAAGATTGCAATTGTTTATTGGCTACCCATACCTGTCAACCACTAAAACAGGTATGTAACAATGCAATCTTGCATTATTATAAATATTTAATTTTTTTATTAAAGTATTACTTTTGATTTATCAATGTTGAACTGAAAAGAAAATAGCCCCAATTGATAAATCTCCCTTTTCATAAACTTCATTAAGTACCTTCAGTTTAATTATTTATATAATATAAAGCTATATAAATTAAAAGAATTATTCAAGTATGAATGTTTCCCATGTTTTAAATATCCGGCATAAAATCAATTGATATTTTAATATAATTTTAAAATACATTACTTGAATAACAACTTTAAATCGATTTTCACTCAAAGGTTGATATACTTTTGCGCAAAATATTCAGCGGTTTTTTTAGCGGCTTTCGTTTAATTGAAATTAACCGGTTTATTATTTATGTTGCACCCAACAAGAGGATTAAGGTTTCAAATGAGGTTTCTGGATATCTTATAAATATGGCATAAATTCAAGTTTAGTTGAGATTTTATAGAGACCCACATAGGATTTAAGCAACTTTCTGTTGTTCTATTTTTAATTCTGTTCTTAATGCCGTTCTTAATAAATGTAATTTCTTGCT
>Ga0075269_10000114_pt1 | contig 13473 bp, 11 predicted proteins | sample SF_Rice_5C_0N_10_FD_69773 | JGI IMG/M metagenome (GOLD analysis project Ga0075269, IMG submission 69773) | Rice paddy soil microbial communities from Twitchell Island, California, USA - SF_Rice_5C_0N_105 | ecosystem: Environmental > Terrestrial > Soil > Paddy field/soil | place: USA: Twitchell... | reverse complement strand
ATACTTGACGTCAGGTCAATACCCGTTGAAGATAAATTGCCGGAAGATTACAAGATATCTTGCCGTATTGCCAATAAATATTTCGACGGTGCAACTTTTATTACTAACGGGACTGAAGTTTTTATAGAAAAGTTGATTGGCAATAAATTTAATAAAACTACGATATTTCCTTCAGCGGTTAATCCATTAATATTTTCGCGACTTACTTCAAAGAACAATGTCCCATCGGAAATAATGAAAAAGGTAGAAGGCAGAATAGTTTTGTTTTATCATGGTTCAATAAGCCCTAATAGGGGAATCAATCTAATCTTAGATTCATTAAACCAGGTCAGAAAGGAATGCTCAAATATTTTATTTATAAGTCTAAGCAATAATAATAAATATATTAAGAAATACTGCGAAAGTAAAAATTATAGTTTAGATGATAATATATTATTATTGGATATAGTTAAACATGAAAGTGTACCTGCTTATATTAAATTAGCAGATATATGTTTAGTACCTCTACCCAGAATATTGTGGTGGGAAATTTCAAGCCCATTAAAAGTTATGGAATATCTTTCAATGGAAAAGCCGATAATTTTAAGTGATATTGAAGCGCATAGGTCAATTATATCTACAAACTCAGAATTTGCATTATATTTTAATCCAGACATATCAAATGATCTAACAAACAAGATATTAAATGGGATTGAAAATTTGGAATATTTAAAAAGCAGAGCTTCAATGGGAAGAGTTATAGTATTAAATAAATATACCTGGCAAATACAGGCTAAAGTGATAGAAGATTTTATACTTAGCTTACAATGATATTTGAACTTCTAACTTTTTACACATTGTAATTCTTATATAATATAATTATAAGCATGGACTCGAAATCTATTAAAATAATAATATTTAGTTATTTGTTCCCAAATTCAATATCACCAACATATGGAATATTTAATTTATCACGAGCAAAAGCATTAATTAATTTAGGCTGTGAAGTAATCGTAGTAGCTCCAATAAGTCTTAACTTTCTAAAAACAAATATATTCCCGCATTTAAAGTTAATATCTCAATTTAGAATTACAAAACAAATCTTAACTATCCCTAAAGTTGAATATTATAATGGGATCAAAGTATATCACCCCAAGTGGTATAAATTGCCCAATAGATTATTCTGGAAGTACAGTGCCAATATTTTGCATTTATTCATAGGTAAAAAAGTCGACAAAATTATAGAGAATTATAAACCTAATTTAATTATAAGCACTTGGGTAAATCCTTTTGCAGCATATTCGAGATATTTACCGAATCATAATAAAGTAAAGAAATTTGCCTTAGCAGAAGGAAGTGATATTCTGATAGATTCAGCTATTTTTAATGGGTGGGGAAAAATTGAGAGGATAATTAATAAAAACTGTAACAAGTTAATAGCAGTTTCAAATAACATGGGAAATCAGCTTCAAATAAAAACGAGATTACAGAATATTAAAGTAATAAAAAATGGTTATGATGATTCAATATTTTATTACCATAAAAATAATTCTTACAAAAAAAGCAAGGTAATAAAAATAATTACAGTAGCAAATTTTCAACCTGCAAAAGGTCATGAGGTTCTATTGGAATCATTAAAATGGATTAGGATACCAATACATTTGACTTTAGTAGGAGATGGTCCTTTATTAAGAAAATGTCAAAATATTTCCCGGGAAAGAAGAATGGATATAGATTTTGTGGGAGCAGTTTCTCACGATAAAATCCCAGAATTATTATTAAATCATGATCTCTTTTGTATGCCCAGTCATTCTGAGGGATTGCCTTCAGCACCCATTGAAGCTATGGCTTGTGGTTTACCAGTTGTCTGTACAAATGTAGGAGGGATTAGTGAAATAGTCATAGATGGGTTTAACGGTTACTTATGCAGGCCTCGTTCATCTCATGATTTAGCCGAAAAAATTACTGCTGCCGCAGAAAGAGAATGGGATAAAGAAAAAATATCGCAATGGGCACAAAACAACTTCAGTTGGAAAACATGGGCTAAACAAATAATTGAGACTTATAAAAGTATTTCATAATTAAGTATTATACATTCTATCGGTTGTCCCATCAACCTTATTATCAAAATACCATCATATCAGATTTTAATAAAATAAGAGTATATCTAAAAAGACGTTTAGAGAAAAGTAATGTAAATTATTCCATTAAGACGGATGGATTATATTCAGAATATATTAAGACAAGATTTATAGACAATGCAGAAGAAACATCATGATTAAAAAATCGCTTAAATATGTCATCATTACGCCTGCCAATAATGAAGAGGAATACATTGAACGTACTATTAAATCTGTATGCAGTCAAACTTTGAAGCCGGAAGAATGGATAATAGTTGACGATGGTTCTACTGATAATACATCAAAAATAGTTGATGAATATTCCTTGCATTATAACTGGATCAAATTAATAACAAAAACAAATATTGATGAAAAAAGAAGCGGGGGAATTAAAGTTGTTAAAGCATTTGATACAGGTTTTAATAAGTTAACAAGTAAAGATTACAATTTCATTGTTAAACTTGACGCAGATTTAACCCTTCCAAGTTTTTACTTTGAAACTGTAGCAGATGAATTTCAAAGGGATCAAAAGATAGGCATATGCGGCGGAGTTTGTATATTAGAAGAAAAAGGGGAAATAATTGAAGAAAAAGCTGCTGAATATCATATCAGAGGAGCTATAAAGGCTTACAAGAGGGAGTGTTTTGAAGCAATCGGAGGTTTAACACATGCATATTCATGGGATGTAATAGATGAATACTTAGCAATGTATAATGGATGGGAAATAAAAAGGATAAATGATTTGAAAGTTATTCATCATAGAGAAACAGGAAAAGAAACCGGCCAATTCTTAGTTAGTTTAAAGATGGGTAAATTCTGTTATAAAATTGGCTATGATCCTTTCTTAACTTTTTTACGATCGATCAGAAGAGCTTTTGATACCAAAATAAATATATTTAATGGGTTTGGTATTTTGATAGGGTATGTAATTGCACTCTTTTCCGAGAAATTATTGCTGAAACAACATAGGAAATTCGTTAGGGAATTTCAATACGGGAGAGTAAAAAAAAGATTGAAAGACCTTTTGGTTTTTAAATGAATATATAATTTAAATTTATTTAACTATTTAACGTTGTACTATTTAAACCTTCAAAATGGTTATGCTATTATAGTATTGAGTAAGGTATTAAATATTAATAATGCACTAAGATTAAAACCTCATATTCAAACAAATTTTGGAAATTAGGCAAGCTTTATGAGGGGGGAATTGATAGGAGCTTCTATAATATAATTATAGTAATATAAATATTACCTGAAGTAGAAGATTTACTTTACTAAGTAGACTGCAAGTTATAAAAAAGTATGGAAAGAAATTTAACCAAATCCATTTTGATATCTCTGCTGTTTCTTGCAGTAATTATTTACCCAATATTTTATTATTCTCATAATACTAAAAGTAGTCTAAATAAGAATTTAATCATGGAACTGAAATTAATAAATAACGAAAAAATATTATTCGGTCACAGATCAGTGGGAGATAATATTATACAAGGTATGCAAGATATAGTATCACAAAATGATTCAGACAAAATATACTTGTATAGATTACAAGATTTACCGGCTGGCCAGGAATATTATTTTGTTCACTCTTATATTGGCGAAAATGGTAATCCAATAAGCAAAATCGATAACTTTAGTAAGTTAATAAATCAATTAGGTCCGCAAAAATTAAGTATAGCTTTTATGAAGCTTTGTTTTGTTGATATAAAAGCAAATACCCAAATCAATAATATAATAAACTATTATGTAAGAACTGTCGATTCATTATTAATTAAATACCCCAATTTAATAATTATACATTGTACAGTCCCATTAACATCAAAGCCGACATTAATAATGCAAATAAAAGATTTTATAAAAGGAAGAACAAGCTCCAATTTACTTGATAATATAAAAAGGAATGAATATAACCGACTTCTTTTATCAAAATATTCTCCAGACCAAATTTTTGATATAGCAAAGATTGAATCCACGCATGAGGACGGAAGGAGAGAAAAAATAATTCAAGAAGGGATGCCCTATTATTTTCTAATTAATGATTATACTAATGATGGGGGCCATTTAAATAAGAAAGGTCAATATTTAGTTGCCTCAAATCTTATTTCATTTATTACGAATAAAATAAAACAAAATAGAATTAAATAAACTTATCAAATATAAAGAAGTAATATGTTCTGGAAATTTCCCTCAGAATATTTAAATAATATCGCAATAATTGATAGCGATATTGGTAAAGAGTTTACTTATAAAGAATTAGATGCCGATTGTAAAAAAATACTTCCATATTTAATTCAAAATGAAAAAAAGTTAGCATTCCTATTCTGCGAAAACTCTTATTATTCCATAGTATCATATATCGGACTGCTCCGGAGCGGCAATGCAGTTGTGCTTTTAGATTCCAGGATAAATAATGAATTAAAAGAAAATCTGATAAAATTATACTCTCCCGATCTGATTATAACAAATACGGATGAATCATTTAATGGTTATTGTCAGGTAAAAATCATAAATGGAATTGTTATTAATAAGCTTGAAAAGAATTCCTCATCTTCAAGGATATTTAATGATTTGGCTATATTATTATCAACATCAGGGACTACCGGCAGCCCAAAGCTTGTTCGATTAAGTTACAAGAATATTCAAGCAAATGCAGAATCCATTACTCAATATTTAAAAATAACAAACAGTGAAAGGCCAATAACCAGTCTTCCTATGCAATATTCATACGGATTATCAGTAATTAACAGTCATATATTGAAACGTGCGACCTTAGTATTAACAAAGCAAAGCTTTGTATTACGCAGTTTCTGGGAGATATTTAATCGATACAAATGTACATCATTTGCAGGCGTTCCGTACAGCTACCAATTATTAAAGCATATTAATTTTGAAAATCTGGAATTACCTACACTATCAACCATGACTCAAGCCGGCGGAGCATTAAATGAGGAGATGCAAAAGTATTTCTATAATTTGACAAAAAGCAGAGGGATAAAGTTTTATGTAATGTACGGTCAGACGGAAGCAACTGCTAGAATCTCATATGTTCCCCATGATTATCTTGGAAATAAAATCGGGTCTATCGGTATTGCAATACCTTCCGGAAAATTGAAAATAATTTCAGACGGACATGATATAACAGAAACAGGGAGGGAAGGAGAACTTGTTTATATAGGCGGCAACGTGATGCTGGGGTATGCTGTAAATAGAGAGAGCTTAACCAAAGGAGATGAATTAAAAGGAGAGCTTCATACCGGAGATATAGCTAAAAAAGACAATGATGGTTTCTTTTATCTTACAGGCAGGATAAATAGGTTTGTTAAGGTATTTGGTTTGCGCGTTAATCTGGATGAGATAGAAAGAATGGCTGAAAATTATTCTAATTGTTCAGCAGCTTGTTTTGGCAAAGACGGAAACATAAATATCATTATTCAGTCCGATGATAATAACCTTGCACCAATTGTTCAAAGGAAATTATTAGATGTTTATCATCTTCACCATTCAGTATTGCATATCAAAGCAATGATGTTAATTCCCACAACTTCCTCCGGCAAGAGAGATTATTCGAAAATGGATGAAATCTTTTGTTAAAAAGAATGATCGAGACAATGAATTTAATATGAAATATTTCAACTTACTAAGACTGGTAATTAGAACTAAAAAATTTTAATAGTACTAAAGTAGACATATTATGAAATTATTCCTTAGACTACTAGGTAAAATAAGCTTTTTATTAAAGCATTGGAAGTATAAAAGAAAACTAAATGACATGATTGCCAAAGGGTTAAAGGTGGGTAAAAATGTTACCATAATGCCCGGTGCAACAATAGATGATGGATATCCATATTTAATCAGTATAGGTAATAATTGTTCGTTAAGTAATGGTGTTCTTATATTGGCTCATGATGCTACAACATTTAAATTTACAGATGGTTACACACGGATCGGAAAAGTTGAAATAAGAGACAATTGCTTTATAGGATCAAATGTCGTTATACTTCCGGGAGTTACCATTGGTCCTAATGTATTGATTGCAGCCGGTTCAGTTATAAATAAAGATATACCGCCTAATTCATGTGTCGCAGGAGTACCAGCAAGAACATATGCAAAATTTGATGAGTTTATTGATAACCAATTACAGTTGATAAAAGAACATCCCTCTTTTGAGTTCAGTGAATTTGCTACTCGCTCCAGCGAATTCATAGAGAGGATTACAAGGTTAGTAAATGATAGAAACATATACGTAAGAGGTTATCCTGGTAAATTTCCATGGACTATTCAATAATTACACAAATTCCGATAGTATTAAATAATATTTTTAATTAAAATAAGTTTTAAGAGGCAGTTATGGAGAACATCGAAAAACTAAAAAGCTTTGTTATAGATAATTTTCTTTTTGGCAAAGAAGATTCCTTTGAGTATGATACCGATTTTCTTGCAAAAGGAATAATTGACTCAACCGGCATATTAGAGCTGGTTTGCTTCGTAGAAGAAACATTCAATCTCCAGGTTCAGGATGATGAGATTATCCCAGGAAATTTTTCTTCAATTATGAAGCTAAGTGAATATATAAATAGGAAATTAAGTAATAATTATATTTTGGTAAATCAATGTGCGGCATCGCAGGAATAATAAGTTTAACTGAGCCCGGTAAAATCTCACTTCATAATCTTAGCAGGATGGCAAGTTACTTAAGGCACAGAGGTCCCAACGAAGCTGGTCTCTATATAGATGATTGGCTGGGATTTGCGCAAACCCGTCTTAGCATTATAGATTTGAACGACGGTACTCAGCCGATACATAACGAAGATAATTCACTATGGATTGTATTTAACGGTGAAATATATAATTATATCGAGCTGAGACGAGAGCTAATTTCAAACGGACATAAGTTTCGTACTTTTTCCGATACAGAAGTTGTTTTACATCTTTACGAAGAAGAAAAAGAGAATTGCCTTAAAAAACTAAACGGGCAATTTGCTTTTGCGATTTGGGATAATGTTAAAAAAGAATTATTCCTGGCGAGGGATAGGGTAGGTAAGAAACCTTTATATTACTTTCATAACGGGAAAGAATTATATTTTGCGTCAGAAATAAAAGCAATATTATCAAACAGAAAAATTCATCCGGAAATAAATCATAATGCTCTAAATCAAGTATTTACATTCTGGGCGACGCTGCCGGGAGAAACCATATTTAAAAATATAAAAGAACTTCCAGCAGGTTCATATTTAAAATTAGAAAAGAAGAAGGTTGCAATAACGCAATACTGGGATTTTGATTTTGCAGCCGGCGAAGAACTTGTGAGCTATAGTTCCAACGACATTGCTCAGTACGTAAAGGAGTTATTGATAGACTCGATTTCTATCAGATTGAGAGCTGATGTACCGGTGGGATGTTATTTAAGCGGGGGACTAGATTCCTCAGGTATTACTTCAATGGTTAAAAAATATTTTAATAATGAGGTACAAACATTTGGAATTAGATTCGAAGAAAAAGCATTTGATGAAGGAGAGTTTCAGAATGAAATGATTTCAAATTTAAATGTGGAGCATAGTGAAGTATATGCCGCGAATCAATTAATCGGGATGAATTTACCGGAGGTAATTTGGCATTGCGAAATCCCATTATTACGATTATCCCCAATTCCATTGTTTTTACTTTCGAAACTTGTGAATCAGAAAGGGCTCCGAGTTGTTCTTACAGGGGAAGGTGCAGACGAAGTATTCGGGGGATACAATATATTTAAAGAGACTTTAATCAGAAGCTTCTGTTCAAAGTATCCGGATTCTAAATGCAGATCAAGTTTGCTGGGGAAACTATATCCATATATTTTCAAAGATACTAGAAATATAGTAAACCTTAAAGCATTTTTCAATTTCGGAATTGATAAACCGGAGGATCCTTTTTTCTCACATATAATTAGATGGCAAAATACTGCCAGAATAAAAAGATTTTTTAGCGAGGACTCTATAAGCGTACAAGAAGGATACGATCCATACTTAGCACTAAAAAATATCCTGCCAGAGAATTTTTATAAATGGGATGCTTTAACAAAAGCACAATATCTGGAAATGAAAATATTCCTTTCAAATTATTTACTTTCATCTCAGGGTGACAGAGTTGCTATGGCTCATTCATTAGAGATTAGAATGCCTTACTTGGATTATAGAATTATTGAATTTATGAGTAAAGTGCCTTCTTATGTAAAAATTGTCGGATTAAATGAAAAATCTATTTTAAAGAAAATATTTAAAGATATTCTCCCGGATTCAATAGTCAAGAGACCTAAACATCCTTATAGAGCACCAATTAAAAATAGTTTGCTAAAAAATAATCTTGAATATGTAGATGAGTATTTGTCAGAAAGAAAGATTAGCGAATTTAATCTTTTTAATCCTTCTATGGTCACTAAACTGAAAGAGAAATTAACAAAGATAGAAGAAGCGAGTGAATTCGACAGTATGGCATTGGTCGGGATACTGACTTCTCAAATACTTTATGATAAATTTATACTTAACTTTCAATCCATTCCAAGTGCTCCTATTACTTTCGATTTAATTTTTGATAGAAGAACAAAAAATAAAGAGAAAAGTTATTTGGGGAAAAATGCCGTTGTAATATGATAAACATTTGGAGTTAAAATTATGAAAAACAATTTATTTCAGCCTAGGTTGCTGCACAATTTTATAATTAATAACGCCGAGAGATATCCTGATAAGGCGGCACTGATATTTGAGGAGAAGCGAATTAATTATTCAACACTGGATGAAAAATCAAATCAACTAGCGAAATCCCTTATAGAATTGGGAATTAAAAGACATGACCGGGTGATAATCTTTCTTGAAAATTCCATAGAATGTGTCATTTCCATTTGGTCTGTATTAAAAGCCGGCGGAATTATTATAATACTTAATACGTCTATAAAGCCGAATAAATTATTGTACATAATAAACGATTCGCGTGCAAAAGTTATTATTTCCAGCACTAGTAAGTATGACGTTGTAAGTTATGCCAATAATAATAACAGAAGGGAATTAAAGACAATTTGGGTGGGTGCGCCAATAGATAAACTTAATTCATTTTCATTCAATGAATTAATTAATACTCAATCAATTAGCCTTTCAGGTAAACTTTCCCAAAGGCAGGAAGAAATTATTGACTATGATTTGGCAGCGTTATTTTATATATCCGGTTGTACAGGAGAACCGAAAGGAGTTATGAGCCCGCAATTCAATATGATTTCGGCCGCAAGAAGCATCATAGAATATATTGGAAATATCCCGGATGATGTAATTCTTAATGTCCTTCCACTTTCGTCCGACTACGGTTTATATCAAATGTTGACAAGTATTATGATGGGCAGTACTCTAATTCTTGAATCATCATTTATGTTTCCGTTCAAAATATTACAAACTATAAATCGAGAAAGAGTTACTGGATTTCCAATAGTCCCTACAATTATTGCCTTACTATTAAAGATTAAAGAGCTAGAAAAATATGAATTAAGGTCACTTAGATATATTAGCAATACTGGTGCCGCCTTTCCAATTCCTCATATACAAAAGTTTAGGCAGATATTTCCTCACATTAAAATATATTCGATGTACGGAATAACGGAATGCAAACGTATTTCTTATTTACCGCCTGAAGAAATAAACAAAAAGCCAGGCTCAGTTGGAAAAGCAATGCCTAATTGTGAGGTTTTTATTTATGATGAAAGTGGTAAGGAAGTACAACCAGGTGAAGTTGGAGAACTAGTGGTCAGAGGTTCAAATGTAATGCGCGGATATTGGAACTCACCTGAGCTTACGGATTGCATGTATAGACCGGGTATATTTCAAGGAGAGAAACTGCTTTATACTGGCGATTTATTTCGTAAGGGTGAAGGCGGCTACTTATATTTTCTCGGAAGAAAAGACGATATTATAAAATCCAGAGGAGAGAGAATTAGTCCAACGGAAATAGAAAATATTTTATGTGCGATCCCATACGTTTCCGAAGCTGCAGTAGTAGGTGTTCCGGATGAGATCCTGGGGCAGGCTATAAAAGCTTTTATTGTTTTAAGAGATGGAATAAAAAGTGATGTAAAGAGTATTTTACAATATTGTTATAAAAGCATGGAATCATTTATGGTACCGAAGTATGTAGAATTTATTAGTGAGCTGCCTAAGGATCCAAATGGAAAGATCGATAAAAAGGTTTTGAGGGCAGAGTCAATTTTAGTTAACCCAGGGTTCAAATCTAAATTACTTAGAATCCGAAACTTCAACTTTTAATATATAAAAAGGAGGTAAAAATGAACTTTACAAAAAATTCTATATTATTAAATCCTGAGACTGAAGTCGAACAAATTATTGAAAGTATAAAATATAATGTCTTTCAAGTATTAAAAAAAAGAGGTGCAATAATTGGAGTAAGCGGCGGTATCGATTCTTCAGTTGTAGCTGCGCTTACTGCAAGGGCATTAGGTAATGAAAGAGTCTTAGCTTTAATGCTGCCTGAAAAAGAATCAAGTGATGAAAATATTCCGCTTGTAAAGAATTTATTAAGCAAAATAGGAGTAGAATATAAAATAGAATACCTGACAGAAGCATTAAAAGGGTTCGGATGTTATGAAAGAAGAGATGAAGCAGTAAAATGTATATTCCCTGAATATGATTCATCTTATAAAATGAAAATTATACTTCCTGATAATCTCTTAGAGAGAAATAATCTTAATTTGTTTTACCTTGAAATTATCACGCCTAATGGTGAAGTTAAAAGAGCAAGATTGCCTCTAAAAGAGTATTTACAAATCTTTGCGGCTTCCAATTTTAAACAGCGAAGTAGAATGAGCATGCTGTACTATCATGCAGAATTAAGAAACTATGCAGTTATCGGTACCCCTAATAAAAACGAACATGACCAGGGGTTTTTTGTGAAATACGGAGACAGCGGTTCTGATATTAGGCCGATTAAACATTTATATAAAACACAAGTATACCAATTAGCAGAATATTTGGATATTCCCAAAGAAATAATTAATCGCCCTCCCACTACTGATACATATAGTGCATCGCAAACTCAAGAGGAGTTTTTCTTTAGATTATCATTTGATTTATTAGATAGAATTTGGTACGGATGGGAAAGTGGCATACCAGCCGATGCAATCGCAGAAGCATTGGATTTAACAAAAGAGCACGTTGAAAATGTAATCAATGATATTTCAAGAAAGATAAAAACAACTGAATATTTAAGAAAGGAACCTATTGACGTAAATTTAATATAATTTAATTTTAATGAGATTTATATGAAAAGTAAAGCCATCATTACCTTTGTAATTTTCTCTATTAGCATAATTATTGGACAAAGTTCGCATTTAAGAAAATGCGTGTTTCTAGCTCATTCGACTGGTACAAGAATCTGGGGGCCAAACGAAAGTAGTACTAACGTGCCTGATGAGGTAATTAAATATAATAATAACCATAACCTAACAGGTGACGATGAATTTGATATTGTTAAAGAAGATTGGCCTGCAAATCCATGGACAAATGAGTGGGTGCGTTGGCATCAAATATTTAATGGTGAGGATTCAACTGCAGATATCCAGCCGTATCTAGATAATTATGAAATTGTAATTATTAAATCATGTTTCCCAAGCTCAGGAATACCATATTTAGGTACACCTGAAGATACATTAGTGCCTGAACGAAAATCAGTTTATAATTATAAATGGCATTGGAGAAATTTCATTAAAAAGATGGAATCATATCCTAAAAGATTTTTTGTTGTGTGGACAAATGCCCCTTTAGCGGCAAAGAGCACCGATGATAATGAAGCATTCCTATCAGATCAGTTTTGCCGTTGGGCAAAGGATACACTCGCAAATAGTTTAGACCCTGAATATGGAATCTTTCCAAAGAATGTTTATGTATTCGATTTTTTTCATAAATTAGCCGGAACTGATGGCAAATTACCCATTGAATATTCATTAGATTCAACTGACAGTCATCCTAACTCATCGGCAACAGAGCTAGTTGCACCACAATTAGTTCAGGAAGTTTTTGATGCAGTAATCCAGTATGAAAGACTCTTGCCGGTTGAATTGGAAAATTTTTCATTTAGTATATATAAAGATAAAGTTCAGTTAAAATGGGAAACAATTACCGAGACAAATAATTTCGGTTTTGAGATTGAAAGAAAAGTAATGGATAAAACGATGCAAAATCCTTTATGGCATAAAATCGGATTTGTGCCAGGTTCAGGGAACAGTAATATTCCGCTCAAATATAATTTCCTTGACAATAATCTGCATGATGGGAAAACATTTTATAGACTAAAACAGATTGATAATGATGGCACTTATAAATATTCTCCGATTATTTCAGTGGAATATTATTTAAAATTAGAATATAGCTTAAGACAGAACTATCCTAATCCGTTCAACCCTAATACTATAATTGAATATACTATACCAGAAGATTCACATGTTAAAATTGTCTTATACGATTTATTAGGAGCAGAAATAAAAACCTTAAAAGATGAATATGTTCAGGCCGGTCATTATAAATTGGATGTAAATTTTAACAATTTAGCCTCCGGGATTTATCTATACGAAATGAAGACAAATAATTTTAAGCAATCTAAAAAACTAATATATTTGAAATAGTTCGGTAGAACTTTTTACAAAATGGCTGGATTAGCATATGAGGTTACTTCACAAAGTAATTTTAATTTTTATTTTCTTTGGGATTAATTTATTTGCCCAAAATTTTAGCATAAAATTATTACGGGTAAAAAAAAATGAGATAGTCTACAGCTTGATTATAAAAATTAAAGCCGATAGCGCAACAAAATCACCTTTAGGGAATGCAACATTACGATTCAGTTTTGATAATGATAAATTATTTTTCCCTCTCCATCCTTCAAAGGGTTATGATTATAGTTTTGCAATGATTAATCCCAAGCAATATTCATGTACAGTCACAAAACCAACATTAAATACTATTTCAATTAATATATATTATAAACGCGGACACCCTTTGATAATATCAGACAGTTTAGTTGAATTAGTCAAATTAAATTTCAGGAAACAATTTGTTGGGGTAGAATTGAAATATGACCATTTTATATCGGAATTTTTTAGCCCTAACAGTTCAAAACCATGGAATGTCAATATTGTCTTCTGATTAAAAAAGAAATTGATAAAATTTGTATTGTGATTTTGTTATTGCTTTAAATTAATTATTAAAAACGATGCTTTAATCAATGAATTTATTTCGATTTTGAAAAACACATTGAGAGTTACCATTTATTCCCAATATTAAAAGTATATCCTCACTTTCCGGATACTGAAGAAATATTCTCCTGATAGCATCTTATAAAACCGAGA
>Ga0075269_10000113_pt1 | contig 13614 bp, 10 predicted proteins | sample SF_Rice_5C_0N_10_FD_69773 | JGI IMG/M metagenome (GOLD analysis project Ga0075269, IMG submission 69773) | Rice paddy soil microbial communities from Twitchell Island, California, USA - SF_Rice_5C_0N_105 | ecosystem: Environmental > Terrestrial > Soil > Paddy field/soil | place: USA: Twitchell... | reverse complement strand
ATTTGCAGTGTTATCACCTTCCAGCTTAGAAAATACTATGTCTGCTTTCTGTGTATTGGGGTCCATTTTCTGCAACTGAATCTTCAAGTTTGCATCTTTTAATTCAACTGGGATAAATTGAATATCTCTACCGCTTTTCTTCATTATGGCTTGTGCATTGTATGTCTTTCCGTCTTTTTCAATAACTAGCTGAGCGCCTAATTGGAAATTTCCTCCGCCCATCATAGTGCTCATATCCGGGGCAATGAACTTTTGATAAGTAATCTTTGCGCCGTCGAAATTAGTAGAGCTTCCCACTGAAAGGGGAGTTGCTTGCCCTTCTCCTTTATCCTGAGAGCCATCATCATATCCAAGCGGAGAAAAATACAAATCTTTTGTCAATGTTGAATATATTGCCGGTTCACGCATTAAGCTGTTATTAAAATCGGCAATATACATTACTGGGCTGATTGTAAATTCTTTTTCTCCTTTAATACATTTTATATCAAATGCGTATTTGGTATTATTATCAATCGCCTTGTAACCTGTAAACATAAGTTGAAAACCAAAAGCCTCTTGCTGCTTACCTTTAACCAGGTCGATATCTTTTTCTCTACTGTATACCGATGATCCGATAACGCCGAGTAAAAATATGGCAATCCCGATATGTGCAACATAAGCACCAAGCATTTTTTTGTTCCCGCGGATAATTCTAACGGCTATTTCAATATTTACTGTTAAAGAGAATACAGTCGAAAGTACTAATAACATAACTAGTATATCACTTATCCCCCCGATAATCACAATTAATGCCGTTAAGATTATTGCCGCACCAACTGAAGGTAATGATTTCTTTAATAGATCGCTTTCCTTAGTATTATTCCATTTTAGCAATAAACTTAATCCGTTAAGAAAGAAGATAATTATAGCGATAGGTATGTGCATGGAATTATAAAACTTTGCATCTACCGAATGCCCAAAGATAGGGGCTGATGTCCCGATTAAAATAATAACAGCAGATGAGCAAAGTACAATAGAAGCTGTGAATAATGATAATTCACGGGATAATAATCCTTCGCCAGTCTTAGCATGAAGTGTTAAATACTTCCAGCGGTATGCTAGCATGCCTAGCCCAACTAGTATAAATGTTCCGACAAATATTATAAGGAAGAGATAGACGATTGTACCTGGATTTACAAATGAATGAACTGATGCATCGCCAAGAACTCCGCTTCTGGTTAGGAAAGTACTGTATATTACAAGTACATACACCATCGACATCAGGATTAAATTTGTTTTTGCAAACTTTCCTATGCCGTCGCCTCTACTTTGACTTTTTTTCTGGACCAGTAAAGTATGGACTCCGGCTACAGCTACAAGCCAGGGGATAAAACTGGAGTTCTCTACCGGATCCCATGCCCAATAACCGCCCCATCCTAGCATTTCATATGCCCAGTAACCGCCAAGCATTATCCCTAATCCTAAAATTCCTGCCGCTGCAAGCAGCCAGGGGAATGATTGTTTTACCCAATCTTTGTAATCGTTCTTCATCATTGCCGCCACTGCAAAGCAGAAAGGAACTGTCGACATTGAAAAGCCTGTGAATAAGATCGGGGGATGTACCTGCATCCAGAAATTTGTAAGCTGCGGGTTTAATCCTTTCCCATTAATAACAAAATTTGCGACTGAAATCCCATTGGATGACAGAGCGCTGAACAGATTTGAGCTCATCTTCACAAATTCCTGATTAGATGATGCATCTGTGAAAAGGAAATTTTGTACAAAAGGCAGGTGAATGAAACTCGGATTAATACTTTTGATCCCTATAAATATGGGCTCTGTCCAGAGATAAACAAATGGATTCTTAAACATAGGAGATACCATTAAAAGGATGAATGATGTCGCAAGAGCAAAAACACTCATTACTCTTGGTTCAAGATCTCCTCGCTTTGATGAATAATTCTGTAATATCAACCCGACGATTGAAGTAAGGAAAAGCCATAGCATGAAGCTGCCTTCCTGGCCGCCCCAGAACGATGCCATCAGGATTCCCGGTGCAAGCTGATTACTGCTGTATTCAAATACATATTTAAAGCTGTACTGATGCGTTATTAAGAGATACTCGAGAAGTGCTGCAGATATAAAAACAAACATTGCCATTACATGGTATGCCAGTCTCCCGATTTTTAATGCGTTGTTGTAGCCCCTGTAACTTAGATAATACATTACCATCGCGACGATACTGCTCGCTAAAGCTAGAGTTAAAAATATACTTCCAATCATTGTGTCCTCAAAGAATCAATTTATTAATTCAGTTGCCTGGTAACATTAATAAATGTCAACAAGTTTTATGGATTATATGAATTATATAAGATAATAACAAGTAATTTTTAAGATTAAAAATTACTTGTTCTAATATTATATCTTTTTAAAAGATTAGCTGAATGTATCCAAATTATAGATTAGATGTTTTTACAGCTTGAATATTTTGTCCCTCATATTTGCTAGGACATTTGGTTAGAATGTTGCTTGCCTGGAAACAACCGTCCTTATACTCGCCTGTTACTACAATGCTTTGTGCAGAAGCAAAATTATTAGGCATCGAACCGTTATATACCACCTTCATTTGATGGCCTAGCGCGTCTTCCATATAAAATGAGAAGAGCCTATTCTGCGTATCCATTATGTAGTTCTTCTCTTTCACCCAGCTTCCGGTTGCTTTAACAATTTTTTCTTCTTTCATAACTTTATTAAAGTCACTCTCATATTTAATATTACTCTGAGTAAAAAGATAAGCCATGAAACCTAAAAATATTACGATTATTATCCCGCCGAATAGATATTTATTTTTCATTTTTGTCTCCGTTCATTTCTCTTTCAACACTTTTTATTCTCTTATCTAGATTGAACAAATATAGGAAGATACCTGTCCAAACGATAAGCACTATGATCATTACTATATAAATTGCATTTTTGTTTAAAAAGTCAAATAATCCTTCCAAATTTTCTCCATAATGGCAGCGCCATATCTATGTGATAGATTGTTTGTTTAATTTCTCTTTTAATAATATTGATTTATATCCAAGGTTCCACATCCAGAAATATAGTATTGTAAAACCTATTAAGGATAAAAAGAAAACCAAAAGCATGTTCCCATTCATCTTGAAATCGATAACCGGGCTTGAGCTTTGAACTACTTTGCCTCCTTCAATTTCTTCTGACCCCGGATGCAGCCCGAGCATTATTCTCGGCATTATAAATACAAAGAAGGGAACTGTAAGAAAAGCTATAATCGAATAAACTGCTGATAATGTAGCTCGTTTCTCTTCCGACTCAATTGAAGATCTGAGAGCAAACCATGCGCCGTATATTAGAAGCAACGCAAATATGCTGGTCTGACGCGGGTCCCAGCTCCAAAATGAACCCCACGCAAATTTCGCCCATACTGCGCCGGTTACTGTTGCAAGTATACAGAATATTATTCCAAGCTGCGAAGCAGCATATGACTTTGCATCATCGTCAAGGTCTTTTTTTCTTAAATATTGTATGCTGTAGATTGTAGACATTAAAAATGCAATGACCGAAAGCCATGCTGTAGGTACATGAAAGAAAATTATCTTTGCATTTTCTTTTAGCCCAGGAATTAGCGGAAATTCATACCATGTATGAGGTACTGGAACAATTGGAAAAGCAATTCCCGCAATTGATACAAAAGCCAATATTATGAATAGAGTTATTTTCCAGATCATATTAAATTATCCGTTTTAACTTTCTAAATTAATCAATCTTTCCATACAAAATCGAACAGCATATACGAACCTGTGAGCATTATGACATCATAGCAGAATACAATGGCTAATTCAAATTGAGCATCAGCAAAACTAGAACCTTGATTTGCCAGCAAAGTTAATTGAACACATGTCAATATTAAAGGTAATAATATTGGAAATGACAATACCGGATATAATGTGCCTTTTGCTCCGGCCTTTGATATTATTGCTGCAATTATAGTTGATGATACTGCTAATCCTATGTTTCCTAAAATGAATGAAACTACAAATAATCCAAAGTTCCTTATAATAAATGCATCAAATAATCCTGTATATAATATTGCGATAATAATGTTCATGCAAAAAACTAATATCAGGTTGAATAATAGCTTACCCGAAAAAATAGTCGATGGCGCTGCTATTAGATGAAGTAATAAACTTGTCCCTCTTTCTTCTTCCGAAACAAATGCCCTTGCTAACCCGGACATCGCAGAAAAGAATATTACTACCCAAAATAGTCCGCTTGTCAGGCTCTGTGTTATTTTTTCGTTTCCAATAGAAAATAAAATTACGCTTATTGCTACAATAATAAACATTACAAGTGAGTTAACTGCATACCTCGTCCTCATCTCGGAATGAAAATCCTTCAGATATAATGCGTAAGTTTTTCCTACCATACTATTCTCATTATTAAGAATATTGACACTATATTATGCAATGAATACATGAATTAATAGAATATCTCCTTAAATCATGTCTTAAATTAAAGAATTATCTATTTCTACGGTTGACTTATAAGTCAAAAATCATAAAATTATGATTTTGTTACTTTAAATAGCAATAAATATGCCGCTTTGCTATCTATTACCTTTAAACTCTTCAAGTTTTAACTCATCAGTACAAAGAGCTAGATCCGATATTTCATTTGAGGCAATTATAACAATGGCAGCCTGGCTTTCCTCTTTTACTATTTTATAAACAGAGTCTTTACCTTCCTGATCAAGGTTAGATGTTGGTTCATCCAGTATGATAAGTTTAGGGGAGTGCATTAGTGCAAATATGAATTTTAACCGCTGTTTCATTCCTGAGGAATACGTTTTTACCAGGTCATCTTTTCTTTCAATTAACAGGAATTGATTTAATAAGTAGTTTATTTTTTCATTGTTAAAATTTACTTCTCTTATTTTAGCGAAATAATTTAGATTCTCCCATGCTGTAAATTCTTCATACAATATAAGATATGGAGAAACAAAGCCGATATAATTATGCAGGTTTTCTGATTCGATTTCTTTACCGTCAGCTTTATGTAATATACTCCCGCTTGAAGGCGAACTTATGCCTGCAATAATTTTGACTAGTGTTGATTTGCCTGACCCATTAGGTCCCGATATTCCTAAAATTCCGCTGCAGTCTATTTTGAAATTTATATTTTTGAAAATAAGCCTTCTTCCAAAGTTCTTTGAGAGATCGATAGCTTGAATAGAATAATTATTCATTTAAATATTACCAGTTTCCCTTTCGTGATGTTGCTGCCTGATTTAGTGACGTAGATATAAACCCCGGAGTCAAGTTTTTTATTATCATTATCTAAAGCGTCCCATTGAATAACTTTATGCCCGAGGTAAGGTACTACCTGCTGATGCCTAGAGTAAACTAATTTCATCGATGATGTGTAAATATTAATATCCGTAAATCCTAGCTGGTCGGGAATTGCCGGTATGTATATGAGTGAATTTCTATTGTAATTAAAAGGGGATGGAAAAGCATATCCTATATTTTGAACGAAATATTGACCGTAGTCCGCCCTTTGATTATTGATTATAACGGCAGAAATCCAAAATGAAGGTTTATCAATATTCAATGCATAATAATATGAGGAATTACCTATCTTATTTGTCTCGCTATTTTCGAAATCAGAAATGTTATATAGGAATGATATCATGGAATCCGGATTTGAAATTTCTCCCCCTATGTCATCATTACTTATCAAAGCAACTACTGTATCCCTGTATCGATTGTCATGATCATACATATTTATGAACTGGATAAAATTATTTGTAACGGGAAAGGTATTGGCTTTAGCAGAAGTGGTTGATGAATTCATGTTCAATGAGATTATCGGCTGAAGTAAAGGATAATCAGCAGCATTGACAAAATGTTTTTCCTTATCCAAACTAGCCCGGTAATTTGTGAAATATGTCCAGATACCGAACATATTAAATTGCTCGCCGAAAGTAGTATTGTAAGAAGCAAAACTATCGGATATGGCTTGAAGAGCCCTTTCCGTCGGCATTAACTCCCATTGCTTTTTAATTATATCATAGCCAAAATTTTCTTGTAAATAAATGTTCCAGATAGCAAGGGCATACTCCGCAAGCCCGCTGTTCCTTCCTAAACTATACTGGGTATTAGTAAAATAGCTCGGCAGATATTGATAATAGTCGTGAATTGAAGGATAAACAAAATGCTCCATAGATGTAGATGTTAACTCATAAAAGAATTCGTCTGAATTATATCTTTCAATATAGTCCCCTATCTGAATTGCATGATGGAATTCATGCGCTACAGTTACTCTCGCTGCATTTATGCCTTTTGTATAAAAACCCGAGTAGTCATAATTAATAACCATATAGGCTGTATAGCGGTTGCTGCCCGGAACTATTTCCGTCTCCGGTTCTGTATAGCCGTAGGTATTTCCTAAGCTTTGAATATAAATATCAAACTTATTATCGCCTCCGGCACCGTTATCCGGCGGCGGGGGAGGATAGCCCAAATATTTAACTTCAAAATTATACGAGGAATCTAATGCCATAGCTAATGAATCTAGATCATAAGTCGGAACATCGAAACCCGAGTTATCATAATGGACTCTAAAAAAACCTCCGGGTGTCACAAAGCTGGTATCTGTTACCGGCCTGTCAAGCAATGGTTTCAGCATTGCTTTTTGCTGATCGTTGAACCTGTTTAAGTTAAATTTTATCCGGCATACTAAACCAAAAGCACATTTAATATGTGTAGTATCGGCTGTTTGTATGCCTTGAATGTTATGCGTTCTTATCCCTACAAATAAATTATATAGTGAATCTAATTGAGTCCGGCTAAGCTCCTGTGCCCTTAAAGGAAAGATTAGCATAATAAATAAAATAGGCACCAATACAATCTTATGTGTCATAGTTTCTTTACATTGATACAATTTGTTGATTTATCTGTGTAAACTACATTCAAGGTTCTATAGCTCATGCTTTTTATAAAAAAACTGTCAACATCTACCGCTTTGATTAATTTTGTCATTACAAAATTCTTTCCTCCGAATATAAAGTCAATTCTATAAATTGAGTTATCACGGGAATCGTATACATATAATTTTTTTAATCCGTTCGGCCTTGTTCTGCCGAAATAAAATTGTGAAGGCACACTTAATGAAGCCGGTAATGGCATCTCATTTCTCTTTATTAAAAAGGTAGTTTTATAATCCGATATAAATGATTTAATATTATCATTTTCGTTTATAAAACTAAGTGTAATGTCTCTATCGATATTTAACAAATCTCCTGTGTATGAATATATCGAGTTTATATTATTGACTTTAAAATTATACAATTTTTGGGAAGATATGGAATTCCCAGTAGGAGAAATTTTAATTAATGAGGCGCCGAAATTAGTCTTTTGCCAGTATATAATACCCGGCGGATTATCTGTGGTAACATTGGAATTAATTACATTTGTGCCCAAGCCGGGATAATTAGATTCTGAATATCTATAATCACGGTATTCCATTATGCAATAACCTGCATCATAGCCCTTTGTGTATGAAATATAAATATTATCAAAGTTTTTGTCTATCCTTCTTATCCTTAAATCTTCTATATCACCCGGTGAATACATAGAAATTTTATCGACTGTATTATGATTAAAATCAGCTTTTAATATTTCAATGAGCCTTCTCCCGGGAGAATAGCAAAAAAATGTTTTTGCCCTCGGTTCTTGGTTTTCTACAATAATCTTAGAATGACTTTCTGATAGGGGATAAGTATAAAGCAAGTCGGGAATACCGGAATTATTGCGAACAACCATGTTAAGTGAGGAGTTGTAGTTATCAATAAAACAAATGTCATTTATACCGTTATTGCCGTCATCGAATGATACTATTGCTGAAGGCATTGCCCCTAAGGAAACACTTACGTTATTAGCTAATGAAGGCAAGTTCGTTAATGTATAAACAAAGCCTCCGGTATCGATTAATGCAATTCCGGAAATAAATTTACTGTAAAACGGAATAATGTTTTCAATCCCCATCCTTTTATGATATATAATTTCGGGATAGTAGGTATCATCGGTTTTGGCAAATATTACCGAGCAGATCCCAGTATTTTTATTTATATAGGCAATGTCAATTTTGCCGTCTCTATTAAAGTCTCCCGTAATTATCTGATCCGGGTAGTATTTAGTGTCTATTTCTATTGAGCGTGAATATGAAGAAGCAAAATCCCCGTATATAATATTGATTGATTTACCTTTTGTATAAATTAGATCAGCATATTCATCCAGATTCATATCGACAGAGTGCAGATTGTGAACCGGTGCATCTAATTTTATAGAGCGTACCTTCCGAAATTCTTTCTTGCTGTTGTTGTAATAAAAATCTAATGAATTATCAAGAATATTAAAAGCTGCAATATCTAAATAGCCGTCATTGTTTAGGTCAGTAAGGATTGCATTTGAAAAATTTATATTACTAACTATATCCTTTTTTTTTAATAACGCACCATTTCGGTATATAATTGATAATCCGTCAAATGAACTGCCGGAGATTAGCAGCTCATCATTCCCGTTTTTATCAATATCACCGGAGCTTATATTACCGGGATATGAGCTGAATTTAATTGAGCTCGATAGATAAGCGCTCCCATACGAAGTAAATGAATAAATCCCTGCGCGCATATTTACCCTGCTTATAAATGCATAGCTTTTAATATTTTTATTCAGCTCATTTAAATTCTGTATCTTTGATATTTGATAAGGTATATAGTGAATTACCGGTTTATAAAAAGCACCGTTTGCAGTACCGGTAAGTGACACTATCTTTTTTTGTCCCGGATTGTATAGAACAATATCCGAATAAGAGTCGTTATTGTAGTTTAATGTAAATAGGGAGTTGAAATTTTTAGGAACATTTAGGCTTTTAAATTGGCAGAAACCATTTATTGGGTATGGCCCTGAGAATTGACGATCTTGAGGGAATACCTCCAATGATAAAAAAAGAGCAATAAGGAATATGTTAATTTTGCTTATTTCTATTTTGAAGCCTTCTCTCTCTTCGCTGCAAGGCTTCTTCATATCGTCTTTTTTCATCTTCAGTTTCAGGAATTGCTTCTGTTGCTTTTACAGGCTTACCTTCGTTATTTACACATACAAAAGTCAAATAGGCAGTATTGGTATGTACCCTTGTGCCTTCTCTAAATGATTCGGCAAATACTGTTACCCCGATTTCCATTGAAGTATTAAATACCCGGTTAACAGAAGCGACTAGCGTAACTGCATCTCCCAGGTTTATCGAATGATGGAAATCTATTCTGTCTACCGATGCCGTAACACAAATTCTATTGTTGTGCTTAGCTCCGCAAAGTGCTGCGCATATATCAATCCAGTTCATTAATCGCCCCCCTAACAGTTTCCCAAGCTGATTGGTATTGTTAGGCAGGACCAATTCGGTCATTGTTATTACAGATTCACTTACTTTCTTAGCTTTCTCCATTATTTTGCTGCCGAGAGTTTCTCTTCAATAGATGATTTTATTTTCTGAATCTCTTTAAGGTGTGAATCGTTAGGATATAAATCGATAAATTTCGAAATTGAAGCTAGCGCTTCGTCATTGCGTTTATGTTCGATAAGCAAATTTATTTTATCATACATGGCTAAAGGCCCGTACTGTGTATCATGGTAATTATCAATGGCCATATTATAATAAATTAAAGCTGCCTTATAATAATCCATCTTATTATAAATATATGCTGTATGATATACTTTATGCGCAAGCTTATTATTCAAATCAGCAATTTTCTTCTCTGCTTCCGATACTTTCGGATCGGTAGGGAAGAAGTCAATGAATGCTTGAAATTCACTTATAGCTTTTTTAGTATATTTTTGGTCAAGCTCAAAGTACGGTGAGAGCTGATAATAACATTCTGCCAGCATATATTGGGATATAGGCACCAATTTACTTGAAGGCATGTTCTTAATCAGCCTGCTGAATTCGTATGCGCCTAATATATATTCGCCCCGCTCATATCTAGTCATGCCTAGATAATATTGAGCAGAATCCACGATTGCGTTGCCCGGATATTGAAGTATTATAGCTTGGAATTCTTTTAAGGCTTCCTGGTAGTCTCTGTTGTTGTACAATTTAACGGCATATTCATATCTTTGGCTGACAGGCAGTTGCGATGTATCGATTGAAGCAGAACAACCCCAGTAAATTAATGCTGCAGCTAAAACGAAAAAAGAAAGAAACTTCATATTAATTAAGCACTTATTTGTAAATTTTAATTACAATTATAAGCAAATTCTTTTAGGCTTCAAAGGGGATTATTGTTACTTACCGAAGTTATGCAAAACTATCATTCTGAGCTGAGTGAAGAACCTCAAGGTTACGATTTGTTCTAATTTATGTCATATTTCACTTCGTTCAATATGACAAAAACTATCATTTGCGTATCTCCAGTTATTTACTTCTTACCGTGTAAAAAAGAATTACTGTTAATGCCGCAGCACCTACTGCAATAATAGGCTCATAGGCGCTTGAAAAGAAAGGCTCTGCAGGAAGCTGTGATTGTGTAAATGGGAAGGATGGGTTCTCAAGTTCTCTTATGTCTTTTACTTCCACTGTATCTATATAATTATAAGTGAAATTTTTCATTATTACCTTAGGCTGCATTATAACAAAGTTCCCTCCTAAGGAAATTGCCCTGCTTGTATAATAATCTCCGAATAGCACCTTGCGGTATATTGCACCGTAATTTACCTGAGCCCGGTCAATTACAAAATTTATAGATATAGCAGAGTCACTGCCGGGTGAATTAAATTTTATATTTTTCCCCATGTCAGTAAGAGCTTTGATTATCTGATTCCCGAATACTGAATAGGTATTACCAAAATCAAAATTAATAGCTATATTTTTTTCGTTAGGGATATAAGACCCCGCAGCATTTGCCGCGGAATCAACAAGTGAATAAAATACTTCAAGATTGGGCTTTACTTTTTCTTTAGATGCAGCTGTCTGACTAAAGAGGGGAGTAGTTAAAACCACTATATATATAATAGTGATTAAATGATATTTTAATTTTGTATTCTTGTAAAGATTCAAACTTGATATCTTATTAATTTTATTACAACCGAACTGCCGCTTAGTTATATATTACCTGCAGCCATTGCTCTCAACCTCTTAATCCTTTCTTCAATCGGAGGATGTGTTGAGAATAATTTCATTATTGATTTACCGCTTAACGGATTAACTATAAACATATGCGCTGTTGCAGGGCCGACATTATTTACAGGCTTTATCTGGTTGCCTCTGGAAATTTTATCTAATGCAGAAGCCAATGCCAAAGGATTGTGCGAGAAATGCGCCCCGCCGGCATCAGCAGCATATTCACGTGACCTTGAAATTGCGAGCTGAAGTAATGTTGCTGCAATAGGCGCAAGTATAATTAAGAATAACGATGCTATCCCGTCGTCATCTCTATCATTGCTTCTGCCCGTAAACATCATTGCCCACCCTGCCATTTGTGCTATAAAAGTAATAGTGCCGACAACAGTCGCGGCAATTGTTCCGGTAAGTATATCACGGTGCTTTACATGCGCCAGCTCATGCCCAAGTACTCCGGCAAGTTCATCCTGATTCAGCATGCTTAGGATTCCGGTAGTAGCTGCTACGGCCGCATGTTCCGGACTTCTTCCGGTAGCAAAAGCATTTGGAGTTTGATCGTCAATAATATATACTTTAGGCAAAGGTATTTCTGCACTCTGAGCTAATCTTTCTACTACGGCGTACAATTCCGGCGCTTGTTCACGTGTAACTTGTTTGGCTTTGTACATCGATAAAACAATTTTATCGGAGAACCAGTAACTTCCGAAATTCATAACGAGAGCAAATATAAATGCAACAGTCATTCCTCCTCTTCCCCCGACTAAATCACCTACAAAAAGGAAGAGCACCATCATTAATGTCATTAAAAAAACAGTTTTTAGCGTATTCATTTTTCTAACCCGATTTTATTCATACCTAAATTAAACAACCTAAACTGTTTAAGCAAGGAATGTAAGTTACTCTAGTCTGTATGTTTAATGCAGATTATTCTAATAAGTTTAAATGAGTCTAACCAAAAGTAATTTTTAAAGTACAATCCTCATGAAGCTGTCCAAATAGAATGATTCTCAATCCCAACTTCTTGCTGGGAACGAAACAGTGTTGAATTTCTCTACAGGTATAGTTCCTCATCATAACAAACAAGCTCCTAATACCGATGTAAATGGCATGCTAACGGCATGTAAATGGCATCCTAATGGCTTAAAATTATCATTTAAATGCCGTTAACATACCATTAACATGCCGTTAACATGCCATTTACAAGCCGTTAGGATGCCATTAACATGCCATTAAGCGCCTTGTTAGTATGGTATTACCTGATAGTTTGTTTATTGGTGTCAAAAGTCAATTTATGTTATAAAAGATTTTGGGGATACAAAATAAGACCATAAGGTTTGAATGGATTACTCGCTTTAATTAGTTACAGAGCTTGATTCAATAAATAAAGCCTTAGGAATATTTCCTTGTAATTATTATCAGCTAAAAAATTAAATTCAATTTAAGTGTAAAATCCAGGGGTGAACACCCAATGTTTCCATAACATTGAGTGTTTAATCAATTGTACCAAGCAAAAAATAAAACTTTATTTAATTGCCAAGGCCTTAGTAACTAATATGGGAAGAGGGAAGCAATAACCTAATTACTTTATTATTATTTATGAAAAAAAGTCTTTATCGTAATACAAAACCTTTTTAGTACTACTCAAGGGTGTGGGTGATTTTTAAAACCCCATCCTCATGAGGACGTAGGCATGCTTACATGAATGACCTTTTAAGTGCGGAATAATATTCTTATATAAGAATATATTGATGTTAATATTAACCTGTTATTTGGAAATAAATGAGTAATATTGGAAACTGTTCCGCTAAGGGACGGACAGGTAAAACAATAAATAATAAAATTAGCATTGTCATCACCATTAAAACCTGGATTAAGAGGTTGTGTGAAAATTAATGTTGAAAGAATAAATATTAATATTTTTGAATATGCAATGACTTTAACCCACCCCTACCCCTCCGAGGAGGGGATGTAGTGTTTTTTTAGCCGGGTAGGTAATTATAAATTATTATAGTTTTTTATTCTTTAGTATTTAATTACAATTTATTAATTCACCGAAAACCAGAATTCCTTACCCATCTAATAAGGTAAATTTTCCCCTCCTTGTAGGAAGAGGTTTAAATAATTAGTATTACTTCTAGCTTTAAAGTTCTAAAACAAATTAATTTCATAAAAAGTTCGAATAAATTCATCATCAGAAAAGGCAGGTTATCCTCTCCTTGTAGGTAGAGGTTTAAATAATTAGTATTACTTCTAGCTTAAAGTTCTAAAACAAATTAATTTCACAAAAGGTTCGAATAAATTCATCATCAGAAAAGATAAGTTATCCCTCCTTGGAGGGGTAATGTCATTAAGTTAAGAAGAATTTCTTGATATAACTAAGTTCAGTGTCTAGCATAATGACGCATCATTTTTCATTAACACCTAACTTTAGTTAGGTGA
>Ga0075269_10000112_pt1 | contig 13690 bp, 16 predicted proteins | sample SF_Rice_5C_0N_10_FD_69773 | JGI IMG/M metagenome (GOLD analysis project Ga0075269, IMG submission 69773) | Rice paddy soil microbial communities from Twitchell Island, California, USA - SF_Rice_5C_0N_105 | ecosystem: Environmental > Terrestrial > Soil > Paddy field/soil | place: USA: Twitchell... | reverse complement strand
AAATAAATCTTAAAAGAAAAAGAAGCAAAAAGAAAAGCCTCTATGATGATATTGACTTTAATAAATCAGGCAGGCAGGCTTATTACATTATTTTATGTAGAAACCCATACCATTTAACTTATACTTTAGAAAGTATATTTTGAACAGATATGGATACAACATATCATTGAGACATTAGGTGTTTAACTTAGCTGATTTTTTAAGTATGATGTAGTAAATTCGCATTCATAAATTTGAGAGAAATACAGATGAGCAAATCATACGACCCAAGAATGCATTCCGCAGAGCATATCCTTAACCAAACAATGGTAAGAATGTTCAACCGCGGACGCTCCTTCAGCGCACATATTGAAAAGAAAAAATCTAAAGTCGACTATCATTTCGACCGCAATCTAACTCAACAGGAAATAGAAACAATAGAGAAAAAAGTAAACGAAATAATCTCTTCTGATATGAATGTAAGAGAAGAGTTTATACCGAGAGAAGAAGCACAAAAGGAATTCAATCTTGAAAGACTCCCTGAAGAAGCAGGAGACACAATAAGGATAATAAAGATCGGTGACTACGACGCCTGCCCTTGTATCGGCATGCACGTAAACTCGACAAAAGAGATAGGCCCATTCAAAATTATATCTTCCAGCTATGAAGACAGCGTTCTAAGAATAAGGTTTAAATTAGAATAGCTCAATATTAATACAGCTTTGTATAATTTAAGAATCAGAGAATAAATATGCTTTCGTCTAATTAACTCCCGTTATGATTACATACGAGTCAACCTAATTATGTATTAACTATAGCTCTCAAATTACAAATAAAATAACGACCGTTAAATTTAACTATATTATTAAATAAGCTTCCATTGCCGCAGTGTTATTAGAGAAAATTTATTTCTATTAACATTTTGCTCCTCTGTAGCTGCTTTTTAATTGTCTTCACTCCATAGGAGTGATATATTTGTAGAAAAAATATAAGATACAATAAGTATGAACCCCGATAGGGGTTCAATATTATCTTTCTTAAAGTGAAATGATAATATTTGGTTATTTAATTTATATCCAGCTTTTTCTTAATATTATGAACATGGCTATAAATTGCATCTACAGATACGTATAATAAATTTGCTATCTTCTTATTAGGATATCCTTTAATCATAAAATCTAATACCTCACACTCACTTCTGGTTAACAAAGATTTATTTGATTCAATATTATCAATATTATTTAATGTTTCCTCGGTGTAATTACAGAAATAATTTCCACCCTCCGATACTTTAACTATTGCCTTTTCAAGGATATGAAGTTCTGCTTTTTTACTTACAATACCTCCTATTTTATTGAATAAAAATGGGACAAAATATCCCTTATTCGCTTGTGCTGTAAAAAGAATTATATTGGATATATTAGATAAGCCTGCCGTAATATTAAACATTTGATTATTATTTAAGGAGCCGTCATCAATTACAATTATATCATTACTTAAATTTTGTAAACTTTTAAGGTTTGTAATATAATTACTAATAATTAAAGAGCTATTCGAAAAGAAATTCTTTAAGCTTGATATAACAACCGGTTGAACTGAAAAAATGCTTACCCTTATTTTTCTCATTATTACCCCGAAAAAATATATTAGATTTATTTTACCCTTTTGTATGAAATGGATTTAACTATATAATTAAATATAATAAATTCATTATTAAGAATAATCAGTATTTGTATGTATAATATTTTTTTGATCTTATTCTAAAGATATTCTGCATTTTATAAATTCTTTTAACATTAAATATCGGAAATTTAAGAAGCTCACTATATGAGAGAGCTTCTTTAATATAGTTTTTTATATTAGTTCCCTTGGACACCTGTTATTCTAGAACTTAACTGCAGCATAATAATCTGATCTGAAGTTAAACTAACCCAGAATTATTTGGTCAGGATCATCTTTTTAACAGCAAAATAATCATTTGTTTGTATCCTATAAAAATAAATACCGCTTGCCAGACTTGATGCATCAAAATTAATAGCATAGCTTCCAGATGACCGGTATCCATTAACAAGTGTTTTTACTTCATTTCCTACTATATCATAAACTTTTAAGGTTACGTACCCATATTTTGGCAATTGATATCTTATTGTTGTTGATGGATTAAATGGATTTGGATAACACTCAATTGAATAATTTGTAATTAAACTTAATGTGTCTTTTTCCCCTTGCTGTTTTAAGCCTGGTCTGCCATATACTGCAACAGTATATGCTTCATCGGCATAGGTATTTTCCACAGAATAATATCCTCTTACGTCATATTTCAATAAATCCACAGTATAGCCTGATGTAATCACATAATCATAATCAGTATATGATTGAACTCCACGATTTACTGTTGTTAGTAAGGATGTTGTTACATCTCCTGTATTCTTATCCTTAACATACCTCCATATTTGATATTGTGTAACATTGCTATTTACATTGTCTGTCCACGTTATTACAGGCGACTGATTAACTACTGCCGTTATATGAAGATTTCTATTATTATTGCTTGGCTTGCCGGTATAATAAGCTGTGTATGTTGTATTATCACCAGGATAAAATGTTTTACTATAAGACGTGCTCCCATCGCTCCAGTGAGAAAAGCTATAAGTAATACCATTATAAACTTGATCAACCTCAGTTGCAGTTATAGGATTCTGTTCTATTACTGAAAATCCTGTAGCAGGTGAATTATATTGAGTTCCGTTAACATTTATAACACCAACAGTGCCTACACTTGTAAAACTATTTTGGAAAGTAATATTACATATCTTCTTTAAATCGGTAATTATCGAAGCTCCATTATTATCGTTAGCCACAATATGAGTATAATTTCTTGAAGTCGCACCTAAAATATTAGTAACAGTGCCTTGGTATAAATATTTTTGCCAGTTACTATTATTTGTACCGCTAGAATTCCATAAATAGCTTTGATTAATATATTGTTGATCTATTGCTCCAACAGTTACAGCATCCCCGATAAATGAGTCAACAAAATAAGGGCTGTTTTGCGTTGCACCATTTACACTAATAACACCAGCACTAAAGTTATTTTGATATGATAGCTTGAATTTTACATAGAATGTTATTGTTTGTTCAGCAACTTTGTAATATTTAAAATCATTTCCAACCTCCCATAATTCTGCCCTAAATGAATAAGTCCCTGGAGATAAAAAAAACCACTCGCGAATTTTATTACTGCCAAAGTTATCATAATCTCCGTAAGAAGTATTAGTAATCAATTTGAAATAATATGGATTGGGTGCTCAGCCATTTATAAGAGTACTTACATACACGTCATTGCGTGAATTGTACAAATCCACGATTTGTCCATTAGTCGGTTTAGCAAAACCAATCCACGGGGACTGTGAATAGGCGGAGGTCACAAAGAGAAATACATAAACAAAATAAATAATGATATTTTTCATAATTTACCTTAATAATATATTTTTTAATTTTGGCAAAACAACTAATTTTGAATTGCAAATAAAATTGGGCATAACGATGCCTTTGTTGGTAAGTTGACTACTTTTTTATTTGCTATCAAGGGGACGATGTTTGCCTCATCGTTCCCATTTTTATTTAATAAATCTTCTTAAATTATTACTGCAATTCTCCCCTAACTATTACATTATAACCTGTTTTAAAGTCTTTAAATAAAAAAAAGATGCAACCAGGTACCGCTATGCCAGCTGTACAAACAATATCAGGTTTATAAAGAGTTTTGATATCCGTCCCATTATAATGCCCTATTCCTTCATCTGTTATACAAAAGAAATTGTTTTCACTCCAACCAATAGTTCTTCCCTCATATTCCGTTGTTGAAAAATCTTTCCATAAAATTAAACTGCTTTTTGAGTATTTGTATATTTTCCTTTGTATTACAACATATACCTCATCATTTAAACTTTCTAAATGTGCATAATTATTACCTGAATATACAGTATTTAATTCTTTTCCATTAAATGAAAGAATCTTATATGAATCCATTTTAGGTTCATCAATTCCTTCAATAAAATATAATCCGGTACTATTTTGTCTTCTAATAACAGTGAATTGAATTTTTAAAGGAGCTAAATTAACATATGACCATTGATTATTATTGAAATGCATAATTATCCCTTTTACAGTATCAGTATTTGAATTATTTCCAGCTAAACCCACTGCATAAATGTCATTTTGCGATACTCCACAAAAATCATTTATCCACATAACATCGCAGTTATTTGGAATTTTATAATCCCCATATTTTATCCAATTACTGTAATTATATAACCAAATTGAATTAATACCAGGATAAAAGTTATAATTGCCTAACCAAACTAGATTATCTATACCATAAAGCCCCGTAGGTGAAATAGGCCTAGCAATTGAGTCTGTTGACCAACAGTTACCATCAAAGTGCCAAATTAATGAACTTGTACTTCCACCACTACCAACTGCAAAAACATTATTTTTTGAATTTCCCCAAATTCTTGTCAAAGTTAGGAATGGAACTTTAATAGTATCTGCAAACCATTTATAATTTCTGCTACCGGGTTGTAAGTTATCAGGTTCTACAGCCGACTTACAACTTAGAATAGTTATTGACAATAAAAAAATATAAAGAATATTTACGATGAATTTGATTATATTCTTTAATCGAGCTTTTAGCATTATTGATTCCATTATTTTAATTATTTGAATTTAAATATTATAACTAAATCCTGCTGTTAAAGTTGTGTATGTTCCCTTTGTACTAAACAGTCCATAATATTGATTGTTTATGTAACTGTTTAACTTAAGAGATAGTAATAAGTTTATAATTCCTGAAACTGGCAGAAGGAATCCTCCTCCAATTCCAACTCCGAATAAGCTTTCACTATTTAATTTTTTTGTTTTTATATCGGGTATATAATTTACCGTCATACCTGTTACACTGCTTACTATCCTCATCTGTTCATAGCTGTAATAACTTAAATAAGAATAGCCAAGTTCAATATTTACGAAGGGCATTAAAAGTTTGCCCGTATTAAAATTATAAGTGCTTCCTATGTAAACAGGGATCAGCTTATGGTTATCCTCAGAGTATGAATCGAATTTCTTACTTTGATATGGAACTGAATGATCAACCCATTCATCCTGGTAAATTACTTTGTTCCTGTCCCAGCCTGAATAACCGGAATAAATATAGAAATTAAAAGCAGAATTAATATGGTAGTTCAATTGTAAACTGCCTGAGAACCCTCTTGAGGCCCCGATAGGATAGATAATTCCCCCATTTAATTGCAATGAAAATGAGCCCTGGGCTTTGCTGATTTTATTAGGCATAAAAGTTATACATACTATAAGTATAAACAATTTGGCATATGAAAAATCAATTACTTTAAAAGTTAATTTGTTGGCCAACCTGTGTCCTTCATAAATCATATGAATAAGCAGATTCATAATTTTCCTCCTTTAAAAATTATTTTACCCGTTCAAATGAATTTATAAATAAAGGGCCGATATAACAATCAATAAAACCTTTATTTCTTCTAAAGAATTTTATTTTCATAATGACATGCCGATATCCAACTTTATAAACTTTCTGCCGGTTCAAATAAGTTATTTTAACTAAGAATTATTATTATAATTAATTGTTTAACGTGTCATTTAAGTTTTATTTTTTATAACGTATAAAATAAGTATGACTAATTGTTATTATATTTACCTGCATATTTTTAGAAAGTCTTGCAATAGCCTTAATAATTTTAATTCCCTTACATAATGATATTTGTCTTAATTAATTAGCTTACACACAAGACAGCTATTAAAATTATTGAGCATATTTAACTATAATATTTGTTGTACTTATTTTCCGAATTTGAATGTTATCTTTCAAAATCTCGGTAAAGGCAAGTTGTTAATCACTAATTTATACTGCCCCGATATTTGAGTATTTCAATAACCGGACAATATAAATTATATACTTTTGCATCGAATTGATTTTATATTCTGCTCCCACTCCACATCCGCTCCACCTCCGCTCTGACTCCGCTCTGACTCCATAGTTCCTAGGCTCTAACAATAACTAGATTTAAGTAATATTTGAAACTTTATCCTTCGCTCTAAATAATTATTCAAAAGGAAAACCTAGTTTACTAATCTAAATTATGTTATTATAAATTGTTCGTGTAGGTTTCAATCAATGTCGGAAATAGGAGCTTTATAGACGTCCCTTCATTCTTTTCCCCTTGAATATCAAATTCACCGCCGAGAAGCTTTGTAAGCTTATAAGCAACCGTTAGGCCTAGGCCTGCTCCTTCATATTTTCTTACATAGGCATCTTCTTCTTGAACAAACGGCTCCAGCAGCCTCTTAATTTCATTCATTTCAATTCCCTTACCGGTATCGCAAATCCTTATGATTGCATTACCACCGGTTATTTCAGAACTGATTTTAACTTCACCATGGTCTGTATACTTAATGGCATTTTCCACTAAAGAAGAAATTATCTTTTCAAACTTAACCCAATCGGTCTTTATATTTATTTCTTCACAGCTTGTATTAAAGTTGAATTTAAGTTTTTTATTATCAGCTTCTTCAGTCATTCTATTATATACAGACTTTAATACCTGGTTACAGTTCAGGTCGACCATTTCAAGTTCAAGCTCGCCTGCTTCTATTTGAGATACATATACTATATTGCTGAACAAATGAAGCACCCGGTTTAGTACATCCTTAAAGGATAGCACTAAATCAAGGATAGTGTTATAATCTTTCTCCGCTGCACAATCTTCTATTATCTCAGAATATCCTGAAATTGCATTCAGCGGAGTACGAATTTCGTGAGACATATTCTCAAGTAATGCTGTTTTAAGACGGTGCAGGTTCATTTCCTTTTCATAGGCTTTCTTTAACTGCTTCTCATATAAAACCTGGTCTGTAACATCATGCATGCTGACTATATATAATTTTTCTTCTTCAATTCTATCATCTACTGAAGTTATTTTTACTCTGTACTCCCGTTGATTAAGGGTAGAATAATTAAATTCTTCCGATCCTTCGTCATTTCCGGTGCTTTTATTTCCCTCAAGCTTCCCCATTGATATTTTTATAAACTCTAAGAATCTATTTTCCAGTACTATTTCAATTTTCTTTTTTAGTGATTTTATTTTATCAATAGAGAATATTCTACAGAAATTATCATTAGCGTTCTCAAATAATAGTTCCCGATCCTTTTCTTTGAAAATGAAAAGAAGGTCTGAAATATTATTAATGATGGACTTTAATCTCCGTTCAGACCTTTTTATGATTTGGTTCTTAAGAACGTAGTTAGTTATATCGTTTGCTGTAAGTATAAATCTTAAATTTTCTTCGCCGGTTCTGAATACTGGATTAAGTTTAAGCTCTATGTAATGCACGCTTTCATCCGTATCCATAACTGATATAGTTTTCATCCAGATTCTGCATTTCTCGACACTCTCATCGAGCTGGCGCCTCTCTTCATTAGTTAGATAAAAAGACAGCGCATCGGAAATATATACATTATAAATTGATTCAATGCCCTTCTTAAGAATCCGTTCAAACGAATGCGTAGAATAAATAATGCTTCCGCTTTCATCTGTTGTCAATAATGGAACTTTTCCGAGTTCCAGTGCATTATGCAGATTATTTATTTTCTCTTCAAGTTCAGCCTTCTCCTCAAGTGACTTGAAAATAAGCACAAAATATTCTTTTACTTCAATTAAGATTCTTTCTACTTCAACATTGAAATTATAGTCAATTAATCCTTGTGAAGGAGAAATATAAAGGTCAAAATGGAAATTGTTATAGCTGCTTCCTGTAAGCGCAGTTAAAAGATATCCTAAGTCAGGCTCTGTGTTCAAATCAAAAAAGGTTTTATAATCAGGAAGCGGGAAAGCTTTTTTGAATGAGCCGTTCGAGAATATTATTTTACAGCCGGAATCCACAATCATCAGCGGATTACCTTCCGGAACATCATAAAAAGAGGTAAACTCGGATATAGATAAAAAATTCTTCCGCTCGTTTAAATTACCCAAACTCAAGTGATTATACATGAATTACTTTTAAGCTGTTTATTGTGAAGGATTCTTTGGAATTGCCGCTGATATTAAGAACAGTATCTTTTTTAATATTTATCAGCTTATAAATAAAAGCAAATACTTGATTATTTAACTGCTCAAATTCGTTTTGGATTCCGTTTGTTATTCCATTTAAAAGGTCATTAAAGATATATGAATCACTTCTGGTCATTTCACGGTAAATTTTCATTTCCATTATCCGCCTGAAAAAGACATTCAAAGCAGAAAAGTTAATTAAGTAAGGTTCCATATCATATCTAATTTCCTTAAGCCCCGAAGAAATATTTGTATATATTTTAACGCCTGAGCTTATAGTATTTTCCTCTTTGAGCAAATTATAATTCAGTGATTCAAGTTTAGTTAAATTTACAAGATCAATTGTAGTAAAGAATTCTATGTTAGAAACAATGAAATCCATGTATAGTTTTTCATTTCCAGAATGCTTGAATTCCTTTAACCTCCAATTGACTTGATTAAGGAAAAGCAATGCCGGAGAAATATTCACAGAATCATGCACATCCGCTCTACGGCTATTAACAGAAGCTGCATTTATCCCAGGACTGGCAGGCCTGGTAGATTTGCTGAACTCGCTTCCAGCACTTATATTATCAATTTTGTTTAACATACCCAATTCCTCAACTTATAATCGAAAGAATCAGGAAAAGACTTGAGCCCCTTAATTTAATTTTATCATTTTACTGTCTTTAGTATATTCTACTAATTCGGGATTTTTGAGGTGCGCCAGATCAGTAGCTAAAGCTTTTATCCTTTCAATGGATTGGCTGATAACTTTAAAATCGTCATCCAATGACTTTGCATTTAGAGATTGCAGCTCATCCTCGATATTCCTAATTGCCATCATAAGGCTGCTTAACGGATTATTTATTTTATGACCAATTGTACATGCCATTTCTACTAAAGCTTTATTATGTTCAATTCCTTTAAGTTCATTTTGAAGATTATGGATTCTAATTCCAGAACGAATTCTTGCAAGCAATTCTTGATTTTGTACAGGTTTTACCAGAAAGTCGTCCGCGCCTACGTCAAGGCCAGTAACCCTGTCTTTAAGTGAAGCCCTGGCAGTTAGGATAATAAAATAAATAAGTTTGAATTTTTCGTCTTTCTTCACAATATTGCAAAGCTCAAGTCCATCCATAACCGGCATAGTCCAATCAGCAATTATAACATCGGGGGTCTCACCATCTAGATGTTCAAGTGCTTCCTGACCATTAGTAGCTGTAATGACCATGTAATCATTTTTCGTTAAAAGTTTGTTTAAGATGAAAAGAGTGTCTTTTTCATCCTCCACAACTAAAATTTTGTTATTCATCAGTTTGCTACTAATTTATTTACTTTTTCAATTAATAGATTAAAGTCGACGATTGGTTTAGTTATATAATCTTCCGCAAGGCTGTCTCTATAGAAATCTTCGCCTTTGCTTATCGGAGAATAAGCTGTAACAAGCAATACAGGTATCCGCGCAGTAATTTCGTTCTTCTTAATAATACCGGATAATTTAATACCGTCGATTTTCTCACCCCTAAGATAAGTATTCTTTAAATTTATATCCATAATGATCAAACTTATATCAGTGGAGCCCAACATTTCAAGTACTTTATCACCGTCTTCCATAATTATGGGATTAAATTTAGCTCTCTTAAAAATAAAGAGGTAGAAGTCAACAGTAAAAGGATCATCTTCCACGATTAAAATATTTTTCATTTTGTTTCACTTAAATATTTGACAATGATACTAATTCTTCTATTTACAAAATTGAAAGGATCTGACTTGTCCCGAAGTTTTCTATCAGCATAGCCAATGACATGATCAATTTGGTTTTCCTTTAACCTATCCGATGTTAGAGCACGCCTTGCAGAATTGGCTCTTTCGGCACTTAGGTCAAAATTATTATAGCCGCTTGGTTCTTCGGTATATTGCCTTGCATCTGTATGTCCCTCAATAATAATTTTATTCTGCAATGTAGATAACTCATCTCCGATTTTTTGTAAAAGCTTAAATGCTTCTTGAGTTAGCTTGGCAGTTCCTATTTCAAAAAATAAATTCTTTGCTGAATCTATAATCTCAATTTTAAGACCTTCTTTAACGAATTCAATTTTAATCTGCTCGGAAATATTCTTGAAAGCCGGATTAGCCGAGATTTCGCCTAATAATTTATTTCCCATTTCCTTTAGCATTTCCATTTCTCTAGCATGTGCGTCTTGAATACTGTTATTTTCAACTTTAATCAAGCTTTTACTGTCTCCCGGTAGAATTTCACTACTTTTATTAGAGAAGCCGACAGGATTTTTAAAATAATTAGCAACAAGCTTTTGGACTTTTTGACTTTGGCTCATAACCCAAAGGACAATAAATAATGCCATCATTGCAGTGACAAAGTCGGCATAAGCAACTTTCCATGCACCTCCATGATGTCCATCGTACTTTTTTACTTTTTTTATAATTCGAGGAGGAAGATCATTCCCATCTGAAATCATTTAGCTTTTACCTCTTACAAAGTTCTCAAGCTCGGAGAATGAAGGCCTCTCGTCCGAAAAAATAGTACGACGAGCAATTTCAATTGCAATAATAGGTGGGTTTCCCTTTGCATAGGCAACTATACATGCTTTGATGGTATAAAAAATACGGATCCTATTTTCAAGGTTATGCTCTAAATTGGCTGCTAAAGGGTTAACAAAACCGTAAGCTGCTAGAACACCGAGAAAAGTTCCTACTAAGGCTGCAGCAACATGCTCACCAACAACTTCAGCACCTTTATCAATAGATGCCATAGTAATAATAATTCCAAGTACCGCTGCAACTATTCCCAAGCCAGGTAAAGAATCTCCTACTCTAGCGAGTGTTGAAGCCACCGGCTTCGATTCAATTTCATACGTTTCAATTTCAGTATCAATTAAGTCTTCCAGCTCATGAGGCGGAACCCCGCCGGAAAGCATTACCTTCATTGTGTCTGCAAAGAAATTTCGCATCATTTCGTTCTCAACAAATTTTTTATTTTGAGAAAGAATTTCGCTTTCTAATGGATTCTCTATATGCTTTTCAATTGCCAGCAATCCGTCTCTTTGCGCTAGTAGGAATAGTTCGTTAAACGATTTTAATAAATCAAGATAATCCTGTTTTGTGAAATGGTTCGGCTTCAGGGCTTTTGGAATTTCCGTCATTATTTTTTTTATCAGAGACAAAGGTGATGCAATCAAGATACTTCCTATTGCAGCTCCGCCGATAATCATAATTTCAGACCATTGTAAAAGAAGTAGAATATTCCCCCCGGCAATAAGAAATCCAGTCAATATTGCTACAATTACTACTGCTATACCTATTATTATAAACATTTTATTTTACTAACTCAGAGTTTGATCCCTCTATTTCTCCAACAATTTTAAATATCTGCTCACACATGCTTTTTATTTGTTCCCAATTTATGTTTGATCGACTTAATTGATCTTCCATAATTCCACTGATAACAGTAAGCTGTGGAAAACCAATAGAACTTCCCGCTCCTTTGAATTCATGTACAATAAATCTTAATGTATCCTTATCGCTCTTTTCCAATGATTCAATAATAGTATCCTTCTTAACCGGAAAGCTTCTTAAAAATAATCCGACTAGTTTCTTTCTAATTTCATTAAAATCTGAGTTGGAAAATGTTTTAGCTTTTCTTGCCCGCTGTAAAAAGTCTGACCCGAGAAGTTCGCTTATATTCTTAATAATTATTTCTTTTTGAAGAGGTTTAGACATAACCCTGTCGGCGCCTGCTTCAATCGATGCTAAAACATTGGTACGGTTGGTATTCCCGCTGATTACTATAACGGGTATTCTTCTTAATTCGTCGATCATTTTTATCACTTGAAGCATCTTTACTCCGTCTAGGTTGGGCATCATTAGATCAAGAAAAATTACAGAAGGTTTATGTTCCTGCGCCTTTTGAATTCCTTCAAGTCCATCCGTACATGTAATTACTTCAAAATTATAATCGCTAAAAAAATTTTTAAGTGAAAACCTTATTAAGTCCGAATCATCAACAACTAGTATTTTAATTTTATTTTCATTGCTCATTAGAAATTTTCCTAATTTGATTTGCATTAAGCCTTGAAGTATCAGTTGGTTTTTGGCTGCTCTGTTTTGATGCCTCGATTGTTACCTGTTTTACCCTTTCATAAACTTCATTCCGAAAGATCTCAACATCCGGCGGCGCCGTTATTCCAAGCTTTACTTGTCCTTCAGAAATAGAAAGTATCTTTACGGTTATATTAGAACCGATTTTAATTTCTTCATCAGGTTTCCTAGTTAAGATTAGCATGTTTCACCTCATCCTAATCTTTAAATAAATTATATTTTATCGGATATTTATCCAAATCAAGTATTTTCTGAAATCCGCTTTTACTAGTTTGGTTTATATAAACCGGGGCTTTTAAGTTAACAGTAATTTTCAGCATATCAGGGTTCATAGTAACAATTCCAAATGCTTCGTTATGCACTTCTTGAGGAAATGTATCATCAATTAGCCGTAATCCTATTAATGGAAAAGCTATCTCAGGCTCTTCAATTGAATTAAGCCAATAGAAAAGTTCGTCGCCAACTTTAATCAGTAAAAAACCTTTTAGATTCTCAAACCCGCACAAACCTGCTACGAACTCTATAATTAAGTTCTTATCAAACTCAATCTCACCAAACTGGCGTGTATTTATTTTCATGATAAATCACTTTTTTATTATTACAATATCAACTCTTCTATTCAATGCCCTGCCTTCAGAAGTATCATTATCTGCAATCGGCTTATATTCCGAGTAGCCGACAATAGAGACTTTGTCAGGTTTTAACCCCTCGGTTTTTATCAAATCATATGCTGTATTCAAGGCCCTTACAACTGATAAATGCCAGTTTGAAGGAAAACTCGATGTATTAATGGGTACATCATCTGTGTGTCCTTCAACTCTTATATCATTCGGAAGTAACTTAAGCAATTCGGCTAACCTATGAAGAACAATTTTTGAATTAGCTGCCAATTCAGCACTACCTGAAGGAAAAAGTACATCATCTAGTATATGAATAGTAACACCTCGAGTATTTTCTTCCAGCCTTATCGAATTATTATAATGATATTTCTCAATCAAAGCGTTTAATTCAGATTTCAAATATCCTTCAGGGTCTGGCATGCCAGGTGAAATATTTGTCTTTATATCAATTACTTTTCCCTTGTTTCCGAAAACGTCCCCCATTGCGGTAATCATTTTTTGGTATTTATTTACGTCAATTTTAGATATTGCATATAAAATAATAAACAAACCCAATAAAAGGGTTATCAAATCAGCATAAGTAATCAGATAACGATCTTTTTCGCCCGATTCAGCAAATGGATTTTCCTCAGTATCTAAGAACTCATCAACTTTAATTGTTCTTTTTGTGGGAGAAGGCTTATCAATCTTGCCTTCACCACCGAAGGGATCTCTCCGCTCTGAAGGGCCAGAATTCCCTCCAAAGAAATTTCCATCATGTGCTTTTCTTCTAAGTGGCACTTCTTTAGTTTGTCTCCGATTGGCAGCCATAAAATATTAGCGCTGAAAACGCCCCACAAAGTTGCAATA
>Ga0075269_10000111_pt1 | contig 13697 bp, 13 predicted proteins | sample SF_Rice_5C_0N_10_FD_69773 | JGI IMG/M metagenome (GOLD analysis project Ga0075269, IMG submission 69773) | Rice paddy soil microbial communities from Twitchell Island, California, USA - SF_Rice_5C_0N_105 | ecosystem: Environmental > Terrestrial > Soil > Paddy field/soil | place: USA: Twitchell... | reverse complement strand
TGAAAAATATTTTTATATCCGGAGTAAAGAGTGAAAAAAGCAAGTACTGCCTATATGTCGAAGGCTTGGAAAATTCAAAAGTAAAAGATGTATTCATTTCAGATTGCAAATTTGACGGTGTAAAAGACGGGAGTAAAATCTTAAATGCTGAAAATATCAGCATGAAAGAAATTTATATAAACGGAAAGCTGGAAAAATAACTTTAGCTTAAGAAAGTAATAATTATTAAACGGGATAATTAATGGGAAAAATTTTATTTATAATTTCGGCTGTTATTGTAACTGCTATAACAATAAAAGCTCAAATCTATGTTTCTCCGAATGGAAGTGATTCCAATTCAGGTGCAATTGATAAACCTTTAAAGACCATAAGTTCAGCTATAACAGCTGCAGGTTCCGGTTCGACTATTTATTTACGCGGCGGAGTATATTCCTCGAGTGCAAAAATAAAAATAAGTAAATCCGGAACTGATGATAATTACTGTAAACTATGGGCATATCCCGGTGAGAAACCAGTTCTGGATTTTACAGGCAGTAATTCTGACGGAATAAGCTTAGGTGCGAATTACTGGCATATTAGAGGACTTGAAATAAAATATGCAGGGCATAACGGACTTAATATTTCCGGCAGTTTTAATATAATTGAAAATTGTTCAATTCACGACAACAAAAACACCGGTATGCAAATTGGGAGCGGTTCCGGGACAACCTATCCCTCACATAATTTGATATTGAATTGTGACTCCTATTTTAATTTTGACCCTCCGGTCGGCGGCAATGCAGACGGTTTTGGAGCTAAGTGGAATATCGGCAGCGGCAATGTTTATAAAGGCTGCAGGTCTTACAATAATTCCGATGACGGCTGGGATTTATGGATGGCTGACAGTACAGTTGAAATTGACAGCTGCTTTGCATTTAGAAACGGTGTTGACATCTGGTTTACGGGTAAAGTTGACGGCAACGGAAATGGGTTTAAATTGGGCGGCAATTATATTCCTGCCCCGCAAATAATCAAAAACTGTGCCTCATTTGATAATGCAGGCAATACCGGAAGAGGGTTCGATGAGAATAATAACACATCCGGGCAAACAATTTACAATTGTACATCTTATCGAAATAAAGGAGCCAACTATTATTTTAACAATACTGTTGTTACCGGAGTGCACGATATTAAAAACTGCATTTCATACAATGGAAGTATTACTATAAAAAGCGGAACTCAAAAAAACAACAGCTGGCTGGGCTTTACAATTTCCAGTTCTGATTTCTTGAGTTTAGATACTTCACTTGCAGTAATGCCGCGTGACTCTAATGGCAATCTACAATCTACTAATTTTTTTAAATTAGCTGCAGGAAGTTCATTAATAGATGCAGGAGTAGATGTAGGAATTCCATACACCGGAAGTGCACCTGATCTTGGTGCTTTTGAATACAATGGGCTCGTCGATGCTGCATATGTAAATGTAAATCATCCTTCGGCCTTTGCTTTATTCCAAAATTTTCCCAATCCTTTTAATCCGACTACGACAATAACATTTAATCTGCAAAATAGCGGGCTGACTAGTTTATTTGTTTATAACTTGCTCGGTCAAAAAGTGGATGAAATAATTAACAGTAATTTATCAGCAGGCAGGCACAGCGTTTCATTTAATGCTGAGAATTTAACTTCAGGAATATATATATATAAACTCAGTCAGGGAGGAAATTCAACTACAAGAAAATTATTATTAATTAAATAGTAGAAATTTATGCTGACTAAAAAGATAAGGTGAACAACCTATACTAAAAGCAAGCTAAAAGAAATTAAAAGAAATCCAAATAAAATTCGGGAAGTATAATGAAAAACAATAATGTTCTTGAAGAAACCATGAATAAATTAGACTTGGATGACAAGACTAAATTAACATCATACCGTTGGACAATTTGCTCTCTTTTATTTTTTGCCACAACTATAAATTATATTGATAGGCAAGTACTGGGTATCCTTGCGCCGGTTCTTCAAAAAGATATCGGCTGGAATGAACTTGATTACGGATATATCGTTACTGCCTTTCAAGCAGCATATGCCATTGGTTTGCTAGTGTTCGGGAGAATAATTGATAAAGTTGGAACTAAAATAGGTTATACCATATCAATAGCGTTGTGGAGCGTAGCTGCAATGGGGCATGCTTTAGTTAAAACGGTATTTGGTTTCGGAATTGCAAGATTTTCCTTAGGTTTAGGAGAGTCCGGAAATTTTCCGGCTGCAATAAAGTCTACAGCAGAATGGTTTCCGAAAAAAGAAAGAGCTCTTGCGACCGGGTTATTTAATTCCGGGGCTAACATAGGTGCTGTTGTTGCGCCTCTTGTAGTTCCATGGATAACCTTAACCTGGGGTTGGCAGGAAGCATTCATTTTCACTGGGCTTTTAGGATTTATCTGGGTGGTATTATGGTTATGGAAGTATGAAATACCTGAAAGACATAAAAGAGTATCAAAGGCAGAATTAGCATATATCAACAGTGATCCGCCAGAGGAAGAAATGGTAAAGATCCCATGGCTCAAATTGTTTAGATATAAGCAGACATGGGCATTTGTTATCGGTAAATTTCTAACCGATCCTATTTGGTGGTTTTATCTTTACTGGCTGCCTAAATTCTTAAATGAAAGATACAATCTTGACCTTGCCAATTTAGGATTGCCATTAGTAGTGATTTATACAATGACTAGTGTCGGCAGCATTGGCGGCGGCTGGTTATCGGGAAAATTTATTAAGAGAGGATGGAGTATCAACAAAGGAAGGAAAGTTGTAATGTTAATTTGCGCTATCCTTGTGGTCCCTATTGTATTTGCATCAATTGTTCCTGAATGGTGGGCTGTGTTATTAATCGGGCTTGCGGCAGCGGCTCATCAGGGCTGGTCTGCAAACATATTTACAACAGCTTCGGATATGTTCCCTAAAAAAGCGGTTGCCTCAGTCGTTGGCTTGGGCGGTATGGCAGGCTCAATCGGCGGGATGCTAATTGCAACGACTGCCGGATTTATTCTCCAAATTACGGGAGGGCAATATCTAATTCTTTTTATAGTTTGCGGGTCTACTTACCTGGTTGCACTGTTAATATTCCATGCATTAGTTCCAAGGATGGAACCAGCAAAAATCTAGAAGCATAGAGCTAAGTGCAAAGCGCTTAGCATAAAATTATCGAATTATACAACAATAGCCTGATCAAGACAGATTAGTATGAATAAAATATTTATTTTATTATTGCTCATATTTTTATCCTCATCTACGGGCTTATTCATTTCTAAAGCAGAAGCTAAAAATGAAAAGCTAAAGGTTGAATTTGTAAAAGGGGAGATCATAATTTATTCGGCTAATAAGAAACTAGTGGAGGTCAAATCAATCAATTTCAATTTTACTCCGCCTAAGTCTATAGCTGGAATTAAAGTCTCCGGTAATGAGATTCTTTTTAAATCTGTTTATCCTGCAACTGCAAAGTACGGTGGAGCTGAATCCGATTGAATTGATACAATAAGAGTATCCAGGATAAACGGGGGAGTAAGACTTTTCTGCAATCCCAAGTGGGCTCAGAATGTTACTGTAATGATGAAAGATCAAGACGAGCATTATTTTGGCGTTTTAGAACATTTATACCCGAATAATATGAAGAGCCCGGATTTACGCGGCCAAGAAGTAGATGTTAAAATTTTAGGCGAAGCCAGCCAGTACCATGAAAATTAAGCTTCAGTCTGGTCAGCATTTTATATGAGGAGCAAAGGATATGCTTCCTTCTTCGATACCTTCGCGGAGGGTAGGTACACTTTAGGAATTAATGGAGAAACTGAATTATATCATCATACTGGTAAGCTGGATTGGTATGTCTTTTACGGTAAGAACGGCGATGAGATCCTGAGGCATTATTATTCTGTATCGGTCATCCAAAGTTTGTCCCTCTTTGTGCATGCGGGCCAGTAACCTGGCGGGATCAAAATAACGGCGGCAGTGAGGAAATATTAAATGATATTCAAAAGATGACTGATTTGAAAATTCCCTTGACAGCATGGTTTGTAGACAGGCCTTACAGTAACGGAGCTCAAGAATGGTCAAGAATGGATTTCAGCAATAAGTTTTCCGATCCCAAAAAATGGATAGCAGAAATAAATAATAAATACGGCTTACAATTTATGACGTGGGTCGGATCGTTAACATTTGAGGATAAAGATTTTCCAGGCCTTCTTCCAAACTATAAAAGTTATATTGATTTGACAAACCCGGAGGCATTAAAAGAATTCGGGAAAAGATTAAAGGAAAATCAATATTCATTTAATGTCAGGGGGCATAAAATGGACAGGGGCGACGAAGATTTCCCAGTTACTTCAGACTGGTATGACGGAACTCCGGAAAGCGAGCGAAGTAACAAATATATTTATCTGTATTCAAAAGAAATAAATAAATTTCTTGAAGATTCGTACGTTAATGATGAATTTAATTTTGCAAGGGCAGCATACCAAGGCTGTCAGCCATATTTAAGCGCTGTATGGGGGGGGTGATTCTCGCTCGAGCTGGGACGTACTTGCATGCAGTATTGCAAGCTCTGTTAGATGCGGTTATATGGGCTTCCCGGTTTGGGGTTCAGACGTAGGCGGCTATTTAGGCGGCCGTATTCCTGAGACATTATATGCCCGCTGGATAGAATTCGGTTCATGGTGCGGGCTTTATGAAACAAAGATTGATAATGCAGGAGGTAAAGGAAAGGACAGGCCACCATGGAAGTACAGCTCTGAACTTCAAAAAATATATAGAGAAGCATGTGAGCGAAGAATGGAATTACTGCCATATATTTTTTCTGTAGCGAATACATCTTATAAAAACGGTGTAGTAATGAAGCCTCTTTCTTATGAATATCCTTCGGATAAAAATACATACAGGATATGGAATGAATATTTATTTGGTAATGCTTTTCTAGTTGTGCCTATATACGATTCATCAAACACAAGAGAGATTTATTTACCGGAGGGTGAGTGGTATGATTTTTATGATTACAATCAGAGTTTTAAAGGGGGAAGAATAATAAAAGTTGATATGCCTCTTGGGAAAATTCCAGTCTTCATAAAGAGTAATTCAATTTATATTTTAGGGAATATTTATAGCGGTAACAGCAAACTTTGGGATCAGGCTCATGCAAAAGAAAAGTCAATAAATATATTTGCTTTTCCTGGAAAGATCGGAGATAAGGATCAATTTAATTATATTGATTATCAAGATGGAGAAAAGGAGAAAGTTATTCGCTTGAGTCAGATAAAACTCAAATTAAATTCTTAACTGACCCTATCTATATCAGTTGTACTGCAGTAATAAAAGTTAATTTAAAACCGAAGGAAGCACTTCTTAACGATAAACGTGTGAATTTTGCCTGGGAAAATAAAGACAAGATTGTTCGTGTTAAACTTGGGGAACGAACTCAAAACAAATTAGTAATGAAATTTTAGTTAGAAAATTTAATAAATAGATAAATAGGTAATTCAATGAACTTTGAAGATATAAAAAAGAAATACAATAATGTATCGAAGGGCGAATATATATCCGCCGTGAAATTTGATAATTCTCATGAAGTTGATATATATAAGAACTCAGTTATAGTAAAAGACGGAGCGACCTTTTTTATCGGAAGGGAAGGTATGGAAAAATACCTTTATATCCTTTCCGACTCAAACAGCTCGCAGAAAAATAAACTTTCCGGGGAAGTCAATAAGCTATCCGGTGAAGACAGTTTAACCTTGAAGAGGTGTAGTTTTAATCATCAAAATTCTTTAGACTTGCAAGAATTATTCCCATTTACTAAGCCGGTGCCGCTTGGATTAACGAATTCTTTTGGATTTGGGGATAGATTAGGTTTGGCAAATGCAGGGCATATTAGATCATTAAAAGGATATGAATTTAAGCCGATCTTTGCACAGCAATCCATTAGAGAACTTACACGAACTCAGCGTACTGCCGAAGATGTTCTTGATGCGGCCGTATGGGCAGTGTTTCAGGAAGGCTTTACTAGCGGGTTCGGTGCAGATGCAGATCATTTAAAGACAAAAGAGGATATTGACAGATTAGTCGCTGCAGGATTTCCGACTTTTACTTTTGATCCAGGTGAATATGTTAATAATGATGCCGATATACTTTCTGAAACTGATCTTAAAAAGAAAGTTGAGGAAATTCCTTGGAAAAAACTAAATGACAATCTATCTTCCTTAATTTCAAGATACGAGGGGAAAGAATTTGAAATTGGAAGCGGTTTTATAATTCAACCTTCGCAGCTTGACATATTACGAGCTGCAATAAAATATAACGGTGCAGTTCTGCATATAAGCAATTTATATAATCATCTGGCTTTAAATCTTCCTAAGGAGAAATTTGAGGTAGAAGTATCGGTCGATGAGACCGATTCGGTGACAACTCCTTTCGAACACTTCTTTATTGCAACTGAACTGATGAGATTGAACGTAGAATTTGTTAGTTTAGCGCCTCGATTTATCGGAGACTTTGAAAAGGGAATAGACTATAAAGGAGATCTAAATTTATTTAAGAATGAATATGAGAAGCATGCAAAAATAGCTAAGTATTTCGGCAGCTATAAAATAAGTCTTCATTCCGGCAGCGATAAATTTAGCGCTTATAAAGTTATTGGTTCTCTTAATATAGGTTTTACCCATGTTAAGACAGCCGGTACAAGCTATCTTGAAGCATTGAGAGTAGTAGCCATTAAAGAGCCGGGGTTGTTTAGAAGCATTCTTGACTTTTCAGCTAGCCTCTATGATATTGAAAAGAAGAGCTATCATGTTTCAGCTGATATGAAAAGAATTAAGCCTGGTAGAGAATATAAAGATAATGAATTAGAGGGCTTGTTCAGTTCAAATGATGTCCGTCAGGCACTGCACGTTACTTACGGCAGAGTTCTTACTGAAAAAGACAACAGCGGTAAATATTTGTTTAGAGAAAAGATTTATAAATGCTTGATTGAGAATGAAGAGCTTCATTATGAGATCCTGATCAGGCATTTCAAACGTCATATGGATCCATTTAAATTAAATTGAAGAAAATATAAAGGAAGAAAAAAGTATGAATAAATATTCATTTGATCATTTAAAAGATAGGGTGTGCGTAATAACTGGAGGTGGAGGAGTAATTGGAGGAGCTATAACAAAGTGCCTTTCACCAGTCGGGGTAAAAGTTGCAGTATTAGATTTAAGCAAGGAAGCAGCCGACAAAGCTGCTAAGGCATTAGTTGATGAATTCAAGACCCCGGCAATGGGGGTTGAAGCTAATGTTCTTGATGAAGAGTCGTTAATGCGTGCTAAGCAGGAAGTTAACAAAGTTTTCGGCAAAGTTGATATATTAATTAACTGTGCCGGAGGAAATTCACCTAAAGCGACCACCCAGGTAGAATTCATTGATAAAGAAAACATTTCCGAATTGGGAAAAACTTTTTATGGATTAAGTATTGACGGATTTCGAAAAGTATTCGATTTGAATTTCTTAGGTACAATTTTGCCAACTATGGTATTTACTAAGGATATGATTGAAAAAGTCGAAGGCTCGGTATTAAATATTTCATCCATGAATTCATTTAGGCCGCTGACAAAGATACCTGCATATTCGGCAGCGAAAGCTTCAATAAATAATTTTACCGAATGGCTTGCAGTCCATCTTGCAAAAGTAAATATAAGAGTAAATGCAATAGCTCCGGGTTTCTTCCTTACGAATCAAAATAGGTTTTTATTGATTGATGAGAAGACAGGTAATTTAACATCACGCGGAAATAAAATTCTAACTGCGACTCCGATGGGTAAGTTCGGTGAGCCGGAAGATTTGCAGGGTGCTGTGTTATATCTTTTATCGGATCTTGCTAAATTTGTAACCGGGGTTGTAATTCCGATAGACGGCGGGTTTAATGTTTATTCAGGGGTTTAAATTAGGAAATATGTATATAAATCTGGACTCGAATGCAAAGCTTAAGGTAGTTTGAGCTTAAATTTAAGTTCAAGCTTAATATCTGAGGCGGAAATGTCTATTGTTGAAGTTCTAAGTTTAAGAAAAATAGATTAAGGGATATCGATGTTATATTATAGTAGAGGCTCAGTTAACGAGAATCTTTCAAAGGAAGATTTGAAAAATGGATTATATGAAGTTTTGGATAAACTCGGGAGTAAAAAGAAAGTTCTAGCAATCCCTCCAGATATTACTAGACTGCATTCTTATGCAGGCAAACTGACTGAGCTTACCTGGGAATATTTCCAAAATAAATTAACTGATGTACTTCCTGCACTAGGTACACATGTTCCGATGACTGAAAAAGAAATAGCTGCTATGTTCGGGAAAGTCCCCCAGAATTTATTCCGTGTACACGAGTGGAGAGCAGGATTGGAAACTCTAGGAATAGTGCCTGCTGATTATGTAAAAGAAATATCAAACAAGACTGTTGACTATCCGATACCTATACAGGTTGATAAACTATTAGTGGAAGGGAACTTTGATCTCATTTTATCTATAGGTCAGGTTGTCCCTCATGAAGTTATCGGAATGGCAAATCATAATAAAAATATTTTCATTGGTACAGGCGGTAAGGAAGGAATTAATAAAAGTCACTTTCTAGGTGCCGCATACGGGATGGAAAAGATAATGGGGCGTGCTGATACTCCTGTAAAGCGGGTATTGAATTACGGCTCGGATCATTTCCAAAGGGGTTTACCAATTGTTTACGTGCTTACTGTAATAGCTAAGGATGTGAACGGGAATCTAGCTGTTAAAGGATTGTATATCGGTGATGATATTGAATGTTTTAATTTAGCAGCCGAACTTTCTCTTAAGGTAAATTTTGTTATGCTGGATAAACCCCTTAAGAAAGTTATAGTTTATTTAGATCCTTCTGAATTCAAGACTACATGGCTTGGTAACAAATCAGTATACAGAACACGAATGGCTATAGATGACGGAGGGGAATTAATAGTTCTGGCACCAGGATTAAAAGAATTCGGAGAAGATAAAGGTATTGATAAGCTCATTAGGAAATATGGATATGTAAATACTCCGAAAATATTGAAGTTAACGAAGGAGAATGAGGATTTGCAAAACAGTTTAAGCGCCGCGGCTCACCTAATACACGGATCATCTGAAGGGCGTTTTACAATTACATATTGTCCAGGAAGTATAACGAAAGAAGAAATGGAGAGCGTAAACTTTAAATATGCCGATCTTCGCAAAATGACGGAAAGATATAATCCGGAAAAATTATCGGACGGATATAACACTATGCCTGATGGAGAAGAGATATTTTATATATCTAATCCGGCTCTTGGACTCTGGGCTTATAAAGAAAGATTTAACTAAAAGGATTGGATAAATGGTATTAATAATTATGGGTGTCTCGGGCTGCGGGAAAACAACTGTAGGTAAAATGTTGAGCGAAAAGCTTGGATGGAAATACTTTGAAGGAGATGATTATCATTCTAAAGAAAATGTAGAAAAAATGTCTAAAGGGGTTCCCCTTAGTGACGATGATCGAAAGCCGTGGTTATTAAAACTCAGGTCAATAATTGAAGACTCACTTGCAAGCGGAACAAATATAATACTTTCAAGTTCCGCGTTAAAAGAATCTTATAGAAAAATATTAAAAGTTAATGATGGAGTGAAGTTTATTTATCTAAAGGGGAGCTATGAATTAATTGAATCGCGAATGAGGTTGCGTAAGGACCATTTCATGAAACCCGGTATGTTGAGGAGTCAGTTTGAAGCTCTTGAAGAACCTTCCGACGCAATTGCAATAGACATTAATCAATCTTTAGAAGAAATTGAAAAAAATATTCTTAAAGAGATACAGTAATCATCTTGGTAAAAGTAAAAGGATAATCTCTGTAGATTTAACGTCTGCTTTATAAAACACTGTTTAATCAATTCGAAATACTGTTATGGTTTGAGGAAGTCATGCTTAGAGGCAACGTAGTTATCGAAGCGGATTGCACCAGGCTGATAAATATAATCTGAAAGATGCTGCGGCAAGTATTATTCAATTGATTCACTATGCAAATTGATATTTACATACCCACGATTTTATAATCGTGGGTTTTTTATTTTAAAATTAAAAGATATGAAATACACGATTTAATAACAAAAATATATTTATTATTAACAATATATTTTCTTATTTTAGAATGATTAAATTGGAATGGGAACTGCATTAATGATTAAAGGGATTTTTGATTTTATTTCAAGCTTAATTATTTTAACCTTATTACTGCCCTTCTCTATATTAATATCCATTATATTATTATTTTACTTTAAAGCTCCGCCTGTAATTATTCAAGAGCGGAGCATAACAAAGGAGAGGAAAATATTTAAACTGCTTAAGTTCAGGACAATTAATCTAGATTCTGCCATTTCCCCCAAAGCATTTGATAATATACTTTTCAAGCATGAATTATCAATTCATGTTAATAAGTTTTGCCGCTGGCTGCGTACTACAGGTCTTGATGAAATACCACAATTGATAAATATTATTAAAGGAGAGATGAGCCTTGTAGGCCCCAGACCTTTTGTGATGAGTGATCTAGAAATACTTCATAATAAATTTCCTGAAATAGAACTTAAGCGGAAAGTAATTAAATCCAAACCTGGAGTAACAGGATTATGGCAGGTATATGGGGATAGAAGATTGGGATTAAATAATCTAATAGAGCTTGATCTGCAATATGAACAGCAGAAATCTTTTTGGCTGGATATAAAAATTATTATGAAGACTATCCCATTAATATTTCAAGCAAAACATGATGACTCAATTGTACTAAGGCCTTTGATTATGAAAGGCCTTAAGAAGTCGAAATATTAAAAAAAACTAGAGGATATAATGAAAGAACTATACCATAAACTATTTACTTTCATTTTGTATATTATGTTAGCAGTACTGCCTTATCTATTTATAAGCAATTTCCCTTTATATGCCAGGGAAGCTGCAAAACAAACAGAAGAAGGTATTAACCCTAAAAAAATATTGCTTGTAATTGAACATGCTGCTGATTGGCAGCTTGCAAACCCGAGTAAGCATTCATATACTGACTGGACGCAGGGAGTTTTCGATGCAGGTATAATGGCATTATCGGGAATCTCAGGGAATGCAAAATATCTTGATTCAATGAAGGCAATGGGAGAGAAAAATAATTGGCAGCTTGGAAAAAGGATGTATATGGCAGACGACCAGTGCATCGGACAAACTTATTCAGAGCTTTATTTCCGATACCGTGAAAATAAAATGTTAGTAGCTTTGCGGCATAGTTTCGATGAAGTTTTATCTAATCCAATTGATATCAAAAACCTGGATTTCGATCAGAAGGGTAACAAAAAGCTTGAGCTATGGTCCTGGTGCGACGCACTTTTTATGGCGCCTCCTGCATGGGTACGTCTGTATGCTGCCACAGGGAATAAACAGTATCTCGATTATGCAGTAAAATACTGGTGGAGTACCACTGACTATTTATATGATAAAAAAGAGCATTTATTTTTCAGAGACAGCAGATATTTTAATAAGCGAGAACCTAACGGAAAAAAAGTTTTATGGAGCCGTGGTAACGGATGGGTGATGGCGGGGATTGTTCGTATGCTTCAATATATTCCAATGAATTTTCAAGAAAGGCCGCGCTTTGAAAAATTATTTAAACTTATGGCAGATAGAATTGTTAAACTGCAACAGCCCGACAGCCTATGGCATGCGAGTCTGCTTGATCCGAAAGATTACCCTGACAAAGAAACCAGCGGCTCAGGACTCATAACCTATGCTCTCGCTTGGGGAGTTAACCAAGGATTGCTTAGCAGGAAACAATTTGAGCCGGCAGTTCTGAAGGCATGGGCAGCATTAGTTAATTGTGTCGATTCGGAAGGTAGAATAAATCATGTCCAGCCAATTGGGGGTGATCCGCAGAAGTTCGATCCGAATTCAACTGAAGTATACGGTACCGGTGCATTCTTACTTGCCGGTAGCGAAGTTTACCGAATGGTTATAATGGGAACTAAGAAGTTTGTTAAAGTTAAAATTATAAATCCTGCAGACTTTTATAGAGATTGCGAAACTGTTGAATTAAATTCAACTAAGATAGCTTCAGAACTTCACATGAATCCTACCTCGGCGAAATTTGCCGTAATTGATGGAGTTTCATCACGTATTTTAGACTCCCAAATTTACGCTTCTGAACCAGGAATACAGCCGGACAAATTACTCTTCCAGACGGGCATATCACCTCATGAGTCCCGAACCTATTTTGTTATAGATGCATCTGAATTGGCAGCCATTCCTCAGCCAATCATTAAGACATTTGTTCGATATAATCCTAATCGTTATGATGATTTCGCCTGGGAAAATGATCGTATAGCTTTTAGAGTATATGGCCAGAAACTAATGACAGCACCAGGCGGAGATGCTTTGACAAGCAGCGGTATCGATGTATGGATTAAAAGTAATCGTGATTTAATAATTAATCGATTGTATGATTCTGGAAATTACCACAATGATATCGGTGCTGCGATGGATGATTATAAAGTAGGTACAAGCAGGGGTTGCGGAGGGCTAGGAGTTTGGAATGGTGAGCAACTTTATGTTTCGAAAAATTATAATCATTGGATAACCATTGTCACTGGGCCAATTCGCTCAGTGTTTGAATTAGTGTATCATTCTTGGGATGCAGGGGACGGAAGAACAGTAGCTGAAGTAAAAAAGATTACTGTCGATGCCGGATCGTGGTTATGTAAAGAAGAAAGCAGATTCACAAGTAATAAGAAGACACCTCTTATGATCGGTGTGGGCTTAGCAGAGCGCTCTTGCGGACCTGAAGACAAAGAAGAAATTAGTACGAACAAAAAAGAGGGATGGATGACATACTGGCAGCCGGAAGATAAACCCAAAGGAAGAATTGGAACTGCGGTTCTACTTCCTAAAGGAAGTGTGGAAGAGTTTACGAATGATAATAAAAATTCGTCTGATTCACTAATTCATGCTGTAGTACAGCAGCCAATTGTTGAAGGTGCTTCTGCAATCCGTAGTCTGCTAGCAATTACTAAAGTTCAAGTCGAAAAGCCTTTTATATATTACTTCGGGGCATGTTGGGACAGAAGCGGTGATTTCACTAATGCTGAACAGTGGGAAAATTATATGAAGCAATTTGCAGCCAGAAGGGACGCGCCATTGAAGGTTACATTAGAAAAATAGAAAAGTGGGTTCGGATTTGAAGCAGACAATTAAGATATTGAACAATTAAAAAGAAAGCTCGAATTTGCACAATTTAAGCATATTCGAGCCTTTCAATTTTGTGGCGGAGAGACAGGGATTCGAACCCCGGAAGGACTTACATCCTTAACGGTTTTCAAGACCGCCGCATTCAACCACTCTGCCATCTCTCCTAACTAAATTAAATGAACTTACATCTTTATCGGTTTTTCTTCTAGGGCTCACATTATTATGTGTAATATCTCTACGCATTATTGTCTTCTCAACATGTTCTCAAATAAGAAAAACATAAATTAGGATTGTAAATATATAAATACTTTTCTCATATGGCAAAGTTTATCAACACTTTTACTTATTTAGATCATTGCTGTCCAAAATAAATATGAAAGAGGGAAAAAGCATTATTTAGGAATCGTTTTGGACAGATTCATCTAGTTCTTAAAAACCATCCCTCCTTAAA
>Ga0075269_10000109_pt1 | contig 13803 bp, 16 predicted proteins | sample SF_Rice_5C_0N_10_FD_69773 | JGI IMG/M metagenome (GOLD analysis project Ga0075269, IMG submission 69773) | Rice paddy soil microbial communities from Twitchell Island, California, USA - SF_Rice_5C_0N_105 | ecosystem: Environmental > Terrestrial > Soil > Paddy field/soil | place: USA: Twitchell... | reverse complement strand
CTCCGCTTGCCGGCTCAGATTTCCTAAATGCAAATAAAGAACGCGCAATAGGAATTGTTCTTCATGGAAAGACAGGGCTGGTCACTGTAAATGGAAAACAATTTAATAATACAATGCCGCCTCAGCCATTAAATGATGACCAAATTTCCGAAGTACTAACTTATGTATATCACTCGTTCGGCAATTCGAATAAGATAGTTACAAAAGAAGAAGTATCAAAAATACGGGCTGAAAAGCAAGTAAGCTTGAAATGAAATTTGGAAGACTAAATATTGTCCTATTGTTAATAGCATTAACTGCCGGATTATTAGCCAAATCAAAATCCGCATCAAACAACCTTCCAAAAATGATTCTAATATCCGGCGGCTATTATCTTCCATTATTTAAAGACGACGGAGATGCAGTAAAAGAATTTATTAGGCCATTTTATTTAAATACTCATCCTGTGACTAATGGAGAATATTTAGAATTTGTAAAGGAAAATTCACAATGGCAAAAATCTAAAGTTAAGAGGGTATTTGCAGATCAGAATTATTTAAGGAAATGGAAAGGTGATTTAGAATTAGGTAAAGATGTGAAAGCCGAAGATCCTGTCTGCAATGTTTCATGGTTTGCAGCAAACGCTTACTGCAGGTGGGCTGGCAAGCGTTTGCCGACCGTGTTTGAATGGGAATTCGCACTGAGTAAAAAAATGATCGGATACAGTGTTAATTTGAAATTAAAAAGGACATTTTATGAATGGGCATTTGATTTTAATAGAACAAATTTCCAGGCAAATTCTCTCTGCGGAGGCGCAGGTTCAAGTGCCAATGATCCAAAAAATTATTCTGCATTTTTAAGATTCAGTTTTAGAAATACGCTAAATGCCAATTACTGTCTGGATGATCTCGGTTTTAGATGTGCTTCAAATGAAGTGAATTTTAATGCAAAGAAAGATTATTCTGAAAATTAAATCAGAGAGGCAAATATGAAAAATTATTTAATAGGTTTCGTTCCGGCAGCGCTACTCGCAATAGCGGTCATTACTTATGTAAATAATTCCAGTGTCAATTCTAATTATAACAATAATCAAGCTAAACCTGGAATAACAGTAAATATTGTTGAAAGTAAACCGGATGAATGCTGTAAAATACAAGAATCAGCCGGTGTTCATTCCGAAAATTCAATATATCAACTCTCTAGTACCTGGAAAGACCAAAATGGAAATTCAATACAACTGAAAAAATTCCAAGGCAAAAAAGTTGTACTAGCTATGATATATTCAAGCTGTCCCACCGCGTGCCCGGTTATTGTAAATAATATGCAAAAACTTGAAGCTTCTATCCCAAAGAAAGATCTTGCTTATTATCATTTTATTCTTGTATCAATTGATCCCGATAGGGATACCCCGCAGCGTTTAATGCAATTTGCCTCAGGCAAAAGCCTTAATATGACAACATGGACATTGCTAACAGGCTCTAAAGATGATGTAGCAGAATTAGCTGAATTAATTGGCTTTAAGTATAAAAAGAATTCGCAGGGAAATTTTATCCATTCCAATTTGATAACTTTTTTAGATAAATATGGCGTTATTATGGACCAGAGTGAAGGATTAGAACAGAGTAATCAAGAACTTTTAACTATGCTTAATAAATAAGATAGAGTTGGATTTATTAATTTTAAGGAGTAAAATATGAGTGAAAATGATTTTTTAACCGAACAAGAAGCATTTGAACAACTAACTCTTGCTCAAATCGTTACTAAAGACCATCGTGCTGCCGGGATATTTGAAAAACACAATTTAGATTTTTGTTGTAAAGGAAATAAATCTCTGAGCGAAGCTTGTAAAGAAAATAAGCTCGATGCACAGGAAATCCTAGCAGAATTACAAAACGGCACCATTTCTACTAATGAAAATTCTTTGCGGTCTAATGAGTGGGAGCTTGATTTCCTAGCCGATTATATCATTAATAACCATCATCAATATGTTAGGAATTCAATTCCTATTATCTCAGCTCATGCCGAAAAAGTTGCTCATGTTCACGGGGAACATCATCCTGAAACTATTGAGATAAACAAAATATTTTCTGTTGTCTATAAAGATTTAAGGCAGCATATCATGAAGGAAGAAGAAATTCTTTTTCCGTATATAAAATATCTGGTCAAAGTAAAGAATAATGGATCAAAACCGGAACGGCCTTATTTTAGTACAATAAAAAATCCTATTAACATGATGGAGTCTGAACATACTTCAGCAGGCGATAGTTTATTTAAAATCAGAAAGCTGTCGGATAATTATTTTCTGCCTTCAGATGCATGTACAACATACAGTACATATTATAAAGAATTAAAGGAGTTTGAAGAAGATTTACACAAGCATGTCTATCTTGAAAATTATATATTATTTCCTAAAGCAATAAAGCTTGAAGAGAAAATCTTTTCTTAAGAAGAAAAGTCGTTTTTAATATATTACTTTAAATAGGCCAAATAAGATAGCTTACCTGTTAGCAGCGGAATACACATATAAAGTTTCTGTTTATATGCAGTATTCCGTTATGCTTTTTCCTAAATTGCATTTCATTAAAATAATTTAATAAAAATAATTATAAAATCTCTGCTTAATCACTTTGAACTTATTTCCATTAAGTTATATTTAACTCAATTATTTTGAATCAAATTTTATAATAAAATAATGGTAAAACGTAAAAATCTTTTCTCAATTGCTCATGATCATTTCCATGGTTTAATGTTAGCGCAAATGATTAAAAAGGATGGCCAGTTATTGCAAGGAATGCCGTCGACTACAGATGAAATGGTGAGATTCACTTTACATTTTTATGAACAGGAGTTAGTGAATCATTTTTATATTGAAGAAAATATTATGATGCCGGTTGTTAAAAGTTTTACTAACAAAATTGACGAACATTTATCTCAAATGCTGGAAGAGCATAAGGAAATTAACGAGCTTGTTAAGTCGCTTAAGCAAAAAGAAAATTTAAAAGATAGGCTTGACCGGCTCGGCAAAAAGCTTGAGGCGCATGTACAGATGGAAGAATGGATTTTGTTCCCGGCAATTCAGGATTCGCTCGATGATGAAGAACTTAGTAAGCTCGCCAAAGAACTAAAAGAGAGCGGGTATGAGAATATCTACAAATACTAAAGTAAAGGAATGGCGAATGTCGAATGATGAGTTCTGAATGACGAATCCGGTATGACATCAATTGTAATTAAAAGCTAGAATGATGCGCAGGTAATCGCTCGTTTTTAATTAAAGAAAATTTCACGGCAATAATCAAGATTAGAAAATATCTGCAGCAGCAAAGCCACAATTATAGGCTGAATATTTTTATAATTTTTCAGCCGCATCAGTATTTTATTTTTAATTATCTCCAGGTCGCCATCATTTAATTGTGTACATAAAGAACACGTCTCTAATTCCTCTACCGATTTGCATTCCAACGGAAGAGGAGTCTTGATTCCCGTAGATTCACAGATATTGCGAAACAATTCTTTTGAAGGATGAACTTTTCCTGTTTCAATTCTCGCATAGGATACACGATGAATGCCTAATTTAACCGCCATTTCTTTTTGAAGAAGTATTCTCCCTGTGCGATATTCCTTTAAAGCCTTAAAAAAAATATATATGCTAATAAAGAACCTCCACTTTAATTTTTTTACTCTGCTCTTTTTTCTTATGCCCTTAGTGTTATACCCTATACTATTTCGTAATGTAACATTTTTAGGCTACAAAATAGTTTTGAAAAAAGCTTGAATAATAAAATATTTTATGTGAACTTTAATTAGAACAAAGTTATTCTTATAAATAACTTACAAAAGTTAAATGATAGTTAAAAAATATATCATTGCTAAACTTTTTTTCAAAGGGTATAAGGCGGGAAAGAATCTAAATCCCTTTTTAATTGTGTAGTTGAATGGTTCATCTTAAAGATGAAGGAAATAATTACAAATATTAATTCTGACAAAAGCGTAATAAGTGGAATCCTCAGCACTATAAAAAGAACAAATATCAATGTGGATAGTTTTAATAGTTTATGGAAAGAATAAATAGCGCTGCTAATAGCTGCTACGCCGACATAAAAAGAATTAATAGTGCTGTAAATGCCTTGAACAGCGCCATAAAAAGAATAAATAGTGCTATAAATATCTGAGTATCTGTCAGACATAGCAGCCAGGTTAACAAACTTTTTGAACGGAATGCTCAAGAGTCCTGAACTATGAACAAAGGAAGGAGAAACAGTAGAAGCTGTTCAGGGTGTTATGACTAATCTTAATTCTAAAGACAAAGCTATTGATGATGCAAAGGACGCACTAAGCGCCGCACATGCCGAAGCAAGAAAGCTGCAGATAACCGCCGTAAGGTTTGCCGATGATCTTGAGAACTCTGCCATTGCTTATGAGAAAAGCGATGCCGATAAGCTTAGCCGTTACGGTATAAATATTAGGAAAGAAAAGACCAGGAAACCAGCACCTACAGCAGTAATCCATGCTGCTTTGCAGGATGACACAGATGGAATCGGATTTATAGTTTCTACTAATGTTGATTCTAATGGAGACCAGTATGAATGGTTTAAAGGCAACAACAGCGATCCGACAAAGACAGATGTAATACCAGAAATGAAATTATATAAAACAATAACCAAAACTTCTTTTGTTGATGACGATGTGTTAAAAGGTATAAGATACTTTTATAAAGCACGAGCAATCAATGCCGCAGGTGAGGGATCCTGGAGCGAAGCAGTTAGCAGAGTGCAGTAAGAGAAAAAAGTAGATAATTGGCAAATTGTAAAGCAAGTTTTAGCATATAAATTTATTTTGATGCGAGTTAATCTTTAATAGTGTTAGGGAAAAAAATATATGAAAAACATTTGCCAAGAAATCTTAAGTATAACATACTTATTGACTATGCTAATTTTAAATTCATGCGATACAGCTGAACCACAACCTGCTAATTTTCACAATAAAATATTATTCACTTCCAGCCGCTCCGGTAAAGAGCAATTGTATATGATGAATCCAGATGGAACAAACATAAGGCAATTAACAAGCGGGCAGTATTGGCATAATAACGGTAGATGGTCTCCCGATGCACAAAAAATTGTATGTAATACCGAAGAAGGAACAAGCACAGCCGGTTTTGAAATGGTTGTGATGAATTCCGATGGAAGTAACAGAAAGTTACTTGGCTATGGTAATCAAATGTCATGGTATCCTGACGGAAGTAAAATTATTTTTTCCTATTGGCAAGGTGAGGAAGTTGGAATTTATAATAATAACCTATTTAGTAGTGACCCGGAAGGGAAAAACAGAATAGTAATCTCCGAGAAATATGTAGGCAACCATACTTTTTCACCCGATGGTTCTAAAATAGCATTTACTGTTAAACCTGATTCATTAACAAGGATTGTTATATTAAATTATCCTCAATTTGATAACCCTGTATATGTAGGGCCACCAGTTGCTATCTATCCAAATTATTCACCGGATGGAAATGACTTTGCTTTTTCAAAAAGAGAAAATAAAAATATGCAACATGATATTTATTTAATGAATACTAATGGTTTTAATATTAGAAGAGTAACAAATAATATTTCGGAAATGCCTTATGTTCGTCCGCAATGGTTTCCCGAAGGTGATAAAATAATTTTCTTAGCACATACTATTGATGATACACAAAAGTGGTATTTATATATGGTAAATAAAGATGGAACGGATTTACACAAAATTATTAATGATGATTCGATTACTTCCTGCGATTGGTCAAAATAGCAAACAAGAAATTATAATGAAATGGCGGCGCTGGAACGCCGCCTTTAATATGCAAATGAAATAAATCATCCCGGCAAGGTGATTTTAGAGCCGTTATTAACGGTTTGCCATTTTTGTTTGCTTGTACAAGATAAGTAAAAATAATTTTCAAAAAAAAAGTGTAAGGAGGTGTAAACTGCCACTAATTTAAATTACATAATCAGTATGGTTTTAATAAAATAATTTTTTTAATCAAAAAAGGTGTTGTCATGAAAACAAAAGTAATTTTTATTCTTTTATTCCTGACAGTATTTTTTAGTTCTTCCTTTGCACAAGTGTCACCAAATTCAAGCCAGCTTTCCGCATATCAGCAATTGAATGAGAAATATCAAAAAGGTATTGAATTAAACTGGAATAAAACAAACGGTTCTCCTTAAATAATAAGCTTTAATATACCTGTTGCTTTCAGCAGTGACCAGAAAGAATCTGCATTTAAATTCTTAAAAGAAATTAATCAATTACTAGATTATAGAACAAATAAGGATACATTAATATTACTAAGGACGAATGAAAACAAAGGCAGAAAATATTTCCGGTTCCAGCAATGGTATAAAGGAATACGGGTAAAAGGAGGCGAATATGTAATAACAGTTTTGCCAGATGGAAAAGTTAAAACAGCTCTTGGATCTTTTTATAAGAATATTAGTATTGATACAAAGCCCCGGATATCATCGGGTGAAGCACTTCAAGCTGCATTAAATAATTCGCCGCAAGGAAAGCAATTAAAAGGTCTTGCTTTATCTTCCGAGTTAATTATATATACTAAAGAAAATATTAATTACTTTGCATACGAACTCAATGTAACCGGTGAAAGAGAATGTGAGAGTTGGTGTTATATAATTGATGCATCTAAGGGCAATGTGCTGGAATTAACCGATGATGTTATGCGTACCTCCCAGGCAAATATTTATTTGAGACATCCCGGACTTGACGGCTCTTATGCAACAATATCTCCTTTATCAAATTTATCCGGGAATGGATATTTACAGGGAACTTATGCGAATATTTTAAATGATGATGTAAGCAGAGCTTACAATGTGAATAATGATTTCAAATATTCAACCGGCGATACACATTTTGACGAGGCAAATTTATATTATCATGTAGATAAAATTGCTACTTTTTTCCGCAGCTTGGGATTCGATAAGTTTACACAAATAACAGCCCATGCCCATCATGGTTCCGGTACACCTGAAGCCGGCTATTACCCAAGCGATCATCATATAAGATTTAGCGATGATCAGGTACCCGATTACCATTCATCCGCTCGTGAGGATAAGGTTATCTACTCATGCAGTTTCGGATTATATTGCAGGACTTAGTAGTACTTACGATGAAACAGGAGCAATTAATGAGGGTAATTCCGATTATTTCGCCGGAAGCGTTACTGGTCGTTCTTTAGCCGGTGAATATTTTTCATACAGTGTAGAAATTAATCAGCGGGATATGACTGAGCCACGGATTGCAGATTATACTGAATATAATGATGAGGACATTTCTTATTGGCAAGAATGGGGTTACCATGAGCCGCATTTCGGCGGTGAGTTATAGTCGGCATGCTTGTGGGACATACGTGGCGATATAACTGCCTCTGTTGCCGACGAAATAATATATGATGGATTGGATGCTATTCCCTCAAATTCTACTTTCCTTCAATACCGGAAGGCTATTTTAGATGCTGACGTTTTTGATTATAATGGCAGTCATCTAAACACAATAGCGCATGATTTTTATTTAAGGGGTATAGGTAATGATGTTGAGACTGTATCTGGAACGTTGTCGAGTAGTCAAACTTGGTCTGACTATGTTCAATTATCCGGTAATGTTAGTGTACATTCCGGCGTTACATTGATCATAGCTGCTTCAGCAGTTATTAATTTATGTAATGGTAGCAATACTTATTCCTTAATCTCTACAGGTGGGGTAATATCCTTACAAAGCGGTGCAACAATAAACGGCTGGACAGCATGTTTAAAGTCATGGTCTTCTACTAAAGGATTTTTTCCAACAATACAGTCAGCCATTAACAACGCGAGTAATGGGGATGGAATAGAAGTTAATAATGGTACATATAATGGGGACATTACAATAAATAATAAAATAGTTACTTTATATGGACAGAGCGTATCAGGTACAATTATAAATGGCGTAGTGTGGTTTGAAAATTGCGAAGGAGGGCAGCTTTACAATTTGACTAGCGATTATATCGAGATGGATGGCTGCAATAACATCAATACCTGGGGCCATAAAATAATTACTGGCAGCGGACTTTTTTGCTATAGTTCAACTGATTTAGATGTCAGCCCAGTAGCCAGTTACCCTGATGATATTGCCCTAGAATTTATCTATGGCACTAACGGCTTAATAGATTTGTACGCACAACTGACAAATTCCTGGATTGGAGCTTACCTATATAATTACTCAAATGCTACTATAACAACAACAACATTTTGTTCCAATTCTATTGATATAGAGGCAATTAATTATTCTTCTGCAGATGCAGATGCAAGCGAAAACAAATTCAGTAGCGATCCGGTTAGTTATATTGGTAATGTAAGTGTTCCCGGATATATTACTATTTGTAGTATGCCTAAGAGATCTAAATTATCCATCGCTAGTATTAACAATATGATGGCTACTTATCCAAACTACGAGAAATTTAGCAGTCTTATTAAATTATATTTTGCTCTAACAAAAATAGTAAAAAATGATACTAAACAGACTGGTAAGTTTCATCAAGCTAAATTTCTTTCCCGTTATTACAATATAATAGACAGCATGAAAACCTTTATACAAAATAATCCAGGTTAAGGATTATCAAATAATTTACTATCAACTGCAGTTGGCTGCTATAAGAAAATTAATGAATGGGAAACCATGAAGACTTATCTACAAGATATTCAAAGCAATAATAAGTTTGGACAGATGAGTGGTTTTGCCAAAAGATTTATGATTGATTATTACGTTCATAACAAAGATTATACGAATGCTATCAACACCGCAGATGACATTATAAACACATTACCGTCAGATACTGTTCTGCTCTGTGACGCTCAGTTTGCCAAAGGATTAATTTATCAATATTCATTGAATGACGTTGATAAAGCAACAAAGTGTTATTATAATATTATAGCAGATTATCCCGATAATGTATTAGCAAAAACAGCAAAGCGTCACTTGAAAAGTTTGGGAATTGAGGTCAAAGTAATTGCACCTAAGACAACGGCTAAGGTAGAAAGTATTTTATCATTAGATAATTATCCGGATCCATTCAATCCAACTACAACTATAACATATACGCTAAAACAAAAAGACCATATTACTTTGATTGTTTATGACGTTCTGGGAAAAGAAGTAGCAAGGCTTGTTGATGGATTACAAACTTAAGGTGAACATTCAGTAAACTTTGACGGCAGCAGCTTAGCAAGCGGTGTCTATGTTTATCAATTAAAGGGCACAGGCTTTGTATTGAACAAGAAGATGCTGCTGCTTAAGTAATTCTTCATTTAAGTGAGGCTCATCTTTAAGATGAGCCTCACTAATTCCTTTCTACGCTTTCATCCGTTTACCGTGTTCTTCATGTATAAAGAGCCAGCTGCAAATCTTTCCGATATTTATCTCTTCAAAATTATTCCAGTAGGCTTTAGTCCTTACATGATGTGAACTCGTATCCCCGGCGGGTATGCTTTCTGCTTCCTTCATTAAGTCTTTAAGACGTTCCTGCCACCTTTGCATATTAGATACTCTAAGATCAACCCATCCTTCATTTGCCCATTTGTTGATTTTATCTTCTGTAATTTCCAATATGTTTTCTCCTCGGAATGCCGGTATTTTTATATTACTCCCTCTAAGCAGTGATTTTCCATCAGGAAGAAGTATAGGAATTCCGATTGATATAATTTCGCTCCGAATCTTAGAGCTATTATCAATTATATCAAAGCATTTTTTTGAAAGCTCCTCCGGCTTTGAATTAATAATATCCGAAATCGCCCTATAGTTCAGGCTGATTAGAAAGATTTCGTATAGAAGTTTTGATAATCTCGGCGGCCCAAGAAGCTCAAATGCTACGCTTGTAACGTTATGTTCTTTCTCTAGCTGTGATAGTTTTTCCACTGCCGTATGCTGCATATAACCGGCACGGTAGGTCGGTTCCATAGTTGCATGATCGAGTGAACTGACAATATCATGTCCTGTATTTCCTCCTTTTATTTCATATAAAACAACCTCTGCTATTTCTTCCGGAGTGACAAACTCCATCTGCATCTGTGCTGTTATCGTTTCAAATTCTCCACGTGAAAATATTCCGTTTTCACCGGTATCTATAAAAACTGATTTCAATGTTTCGCCGGTCGTTTTATATTGCCTATTAGCGCATATCTCAAATTTACCGGTCAAAGGTACCGCTTCTGATATCTGAACATCTAAAAGCTCAATAGGAGCGCCTCGCTTTTTTATTTCTCCGAATTCTATCCTCTTCCATGCTATTGCTGCCGTCGGTTTTATTTCCTTTGTTATCGGGCCGTCCGGTGTTCTTGCCATTAAAAAAAGTAAAAGAGTATGTGCCCCTGCAATTGACGATTTACTTAGCAAAACTCTTGAAGGCTTTTCTTCACTATGAGTATAAGGGATGTTTAATCCCATTCCGCCAGTTCCGCTTGTTCCTATCTTAATATATATTTCAGTTTTTATAATGCTCATGCTGGCATAAAGCAGCTGCACATGCCGGATAAGCTGAGGAATATATAGTGTCGATAATAGCTTTTCTGTTTCCTCTACTAATTTTTCATGGCTTGAATTTGTTTTTATTGCTTGTGCAACATTCCTATAAGATAAATAAATATCCTGGTAAGCTATTGCTGTTGCAGTATTTATGCAGTCAATTATGATCTCAGGCTTGAATTCCATCAGCAGCCGGTATACAGATGAACTTTTTATAATATTATCTGAAAGCTCATCCATAATATCTTCTATTAACATTTTTCTTTTTTCTGAATTGCTTAAGACGTCAAATCTGTTTTGGTCTTTGAATTCATATCGTACAAAGAGATCTCCGCCCCATGGTATAAAATAATCTTTCCCTGTCTCTGGGAATTCCTTTTCAAGCAGTTGAACAGCATCTTTTGCTTCTGAATATTTTAGCGAGGTGATTATAATCCTTTTGGGCTTATCCTCTACCAGCTTACGGGCGACTGCGCTGCCTACAAGTCCCCAGCCCCCGAGTACTAGAACACTTTTGTTTTGTATGTTCATTTTTTTAATCTCGTTTTTTGAACTAATTATTTATATCCAAAATTACATGAAAGCCGAACAGAAGGCAATCAATTTTCATCGATTTATGTTGCTATATTTAGGTTAAATAATGCCTTTTATCGAACTTAAATTGTTATATGCCGGAAAAGTTTTTATTTACGCAGGGTAAATAATTAACTGATTTCTATTTTTCAATCACTTTATGTAGAAAAGCGGAATGTTTGAAAATGAAATACCAGCTCTTGCTTTAGAATATTTTGACAAAGCATATAAAATGCACCTCAATGGGGAAATTGAGTGCGCTATCATGGAATATAAAAATTCTATTCAGATTTTCCCTACTGCAAAAGCCTATACTTTTTTGGGCTGGGCATACAGCCTTTCGGGCGATTTTGAAATGGCAATTGATGAATGTCGAAAAGCTATTGAAATTGAGCCTTCTTTCAGCAGTGCATACAATGATATCGGGATTTATTTTATAAATCTTAATAGACTAGACGAAGCTCTGGTTTGGCTGGAAAAGGCTGCTAGTCTGCAGGATGAATCTTCAAAACACCTTTCTTACTTTAATCTTGGAAAAATTTACGATAAAAAAGGGGAGTGGCTTAAAGCACTATTATATTACAACAAAGCTTTGCTTCTTAACCGGGATTTTGAACCCGTAAAAAGTGCTTTAATTAGAATTTCTACTTTACTTAATTAGATTTTCAAGCTTTTATACAATAATTTTATACTATATTCGTCTATTGCATTTATCAAGTCAAAAAAAATTTCAATCCCTTACTGCTGCTTTGATTGCTAAACTTAAGTGATAGTATTAAATTAGACCGTTAAAAAAATAATTTTATCGAAAGGAAGACGAGCAGATAATAATGAAAGTATTAGATTTGTTAAGCGATAAGTACGTTATTCCGGAGCTGAAAAGCCAAACTAAGGATGCCGCAATTAACGAACTTATCGATTTATTCAAAGATGATCCGAGAGTAATTGATCTTGAAAAAGTGAGGGAAGCAGTTTTAGAAAGAGAAAAGATTATGTCGACCGGTGTTGGTAAGGGGTTTGCAATTCCTCACGGTAAAACTAATACTGTTAACGATATTCTTGCGGCTTTCGGTAAAACAAACCACCCTATTGATTACGATTCTCTCGACGGCCAACCAGTTAACCTTGTTTTCCTTCTTGTCGGAAAAGATAATCTGGTTAGCAAACACATTAAACTGCTTAGCCGTATTTCCAGAATGATGAATAAAGATGAATTTAGACTAAACCTACTTAATGCAAAAACTTCTGAAGTGATTTTAGATATCTTCAGAAAAGAAGAAGAAAATTATTTTGAAGTTTAACAACTTCATTCATTATGATTAAAGCCATCACCGGGACAAAGGATATCCTGCCAAATGAAATTCCAGGATGGAAACATTTAGAATCTATTGTTTATAATGTTTTCTCCAACTTCAATTACAAAGAAATCAGAACCCCGGTATTTGAAGAAACTTCTCTTTTTGCTCGCGGCATTGGTGAAGAAACCGATATTGTCGGTAAAGAGATGTATTCTTTTCTGGATAGAAGCGGTACTGGCATTACTCTTAAACCGGAAATGACCGCTTCTGTTGTCCGTGCTTTTATAGAGCATTCACTTGGTAAACTTCAGCCCATTAATAAGTTCTTTTATATATCACCGATGTTTAGGCAGGAAAGGCCTCAAGCAGGCAGGTTTCGGCAGTTTCATCAGTTCGGCGGAGAAGCTATCGGTAGTTCTTCTCCTTTACTTGATGCCGAATTAATTATTATCGCATTTCAAATTCTAACTTCACTCGGATTAAAAGACCTTACTGTTAAATTAAACTCGCTTGGTATCCCCGATTCAAGAGATAATTATAAAAAGCTGCTAAGAGAATTCTTAAAAGACAAGAAGCACAAACTCTCCGAAGACAGCAGGAAAAGATACGATCTGAACGTCTTAAGGATATTTGATAGTAAAGTTGAATCAGATCAGGACATTCTGAAAGATGCACCCTTGATGATTGAGCATATAGACACGGAAAGTAAAAAAGATTTTGAGGTTGTAAAGAATGTTCTTACCAAATCTGATATACCCTTTGAAATAGATCCTAAGCTTGTTAGAGGTCTGGATTATTATACTAAAACTACCTTCGAGATCATTAGCGGCAAGGTAGGCTCCCAGAGTGCACTTTGCGGTGGAGGCAGATATGACCTCTTAGTTGAACAGCTTGGCGGAATTCCAACTCCGGGTGTTGGCTTCGCTGCAGGTATGGAAAGAATTCTTCTTGCATGCCAAAATGAAAAATCATTAAACCTAAATGATGAAAAAATTGATATATATATCATCAAGCTTGATGAGGAGCTTTCTTCAAAAGTGTTCGATCTCGCTTTGGAGTTAAGAAATAAGAATCTGGTGACTGAGTTTGATTATCTAAACCGAAGCGTTAAAGCTCAAATGCGCGAAGCTAATAAATTGAAAGCTAAATTTGTCTTGTTTTTAGGTGGCGAAGAATATAAATCAGGGATGCTCAATCTGAAAAATATGTCAAATGGCGAACAACAGTTGATCGATTTGAATCTGAGTAATAAGATCATTGATATTATTAGAAATTTTGAAGGTCAATAAATGTATCCTGAACTTTTCAAAGTAGGCCCGTTTACAGTGTATAGCTATGGCTTAATGATGGGCATCGCCTTCATAGTTGCCAGTTATTTCCTTACTAAAGAATTTGAAAGGCGAAAGCT
>Ga0075269_10000107_pt1 | contig 14012 bp, 11 predicted proteins | sample SF_Rice_5C_0N_10_FD_69773 | JGI IMG/M metagenome (GOLD analysis project Ga0075269, IMG submission 69773) | Rice paddy soil microbial communities from Twitchell Island, California, USA - SF_Rice_5C_0N_105 | ecosystem: Environmental > Terrestrial > Soil > Paddy field/soil | place: USA: Twitchell... | reverse complement strand
AACAAGCCAAACCCCACAATATGGCGTAATATTTCAAGCTGGTGACGAAGGCGGTGGTGCTTTTATCTTTATTCATAAATAAAAATATTAAAATAGAACCCGGAGAAGGAAATGAAATTAAACAGTACTAGATTATTCATTGCTGTAATTTATATCTTTTTAATCAATAATATATTAATGGGTCAGGCAAGCGCCTGGGGGAACTACGAGATATATACTCGAACAACGTCGGTAAATTCAGTAAGTTATTTAACTACACAATTAAATCTGCCTGATTATCAAGGAGGATATACCTTTAAGCAAAGCGGTTTTATGTATTCACACGAATATACGTTATCCAATTTGGCAAATATTGTAATCTCACCTAACAGTGAACTTAACTTTTCATTTCAGAGTGCATTTAGGGTCGGTGCTGCATTAGGGACTAATTATGTAGATGTGATACCACTAAACTATTATTCTAATAGTATAAAATACTATACAGGTACAATTGATTTTTTTACAATTGATCTAGCATTGGATTACACATTTATATTCGAAAATGGTTATGCAATAATGCCTCGCTTACAATTCGGATTAGTAGACATAGGCGGAACAATAGGGATATTAAACGGCGGTGTTTTCAATGAGAATGCAATTGGAAGCATCCCGATTGTCCCATTTTGCTTTAAGCCTTCGTTAATTATAAATCTTGGGAGGGGTACGATTGGATTATCTATGTATTATAATACTTTTAATTTTTTGGACTATAGAATTGCTCCCAGAGAATTATTTCTTAATGATGATAGAGGACTGCAATCTCATGATTCAATCGTAAAGAAGTATGCTGTTCAAGTGTTGTTTGGTTTTTGAATACATAGAGAAAAGTAATTATTTACCAACAAAAATAAATAATAATGCGGTAAAGGAATACAACCCAAAAGGAAATTTTAAAGTAAGAGATTAAATATGAAATCATTTTTACTAATCTATTATATCATATTTTTATGCATTCAAACTGCCGCTAAGGAAACCCCGATTCAAAAACAAGAATCAAAGAAGAGAAAGCAAAATATATCTAGTGATCAGAGATCTACCGCATATATTGATATTAATTATATCAGAGCGCTTCAGGGCAATAACGGTTTCAGTGATTTTAATATCGATCCTAATAAGGAAGGATTTGAATGGCCCAAAGGGAGCGGGAAAACGGCTGTATTTCAAAGTGGAATTCTATGGGGAGGTTATGTTCAGGGCGACAAACAAGTAAGGGTGGGAGGAGCTACTTATTTGAGTGGTTTGCAACCTGGCCCTATTCAGAACAATGGAAATGCAGCACCAAATCCAAATACAGATAATAAATGGAGAATATTTAGGGTGAGAAGTGATGTAGGCCCAGGAGGACTTACTATTGATCTTACAGACGAAGCCCAATTAGAAGGGATAAGTACCGATGTATTACGAAGCCAATATGAAACGGATTGGAATGAATGGCCTGCTGCAGGAACTTCAAATGATTTAGGTGCTCCTTTTACTGATGTTAATCTAGATGGAGTATACGAACCAGCAATAGATATTCCAGGCGTTCCCGGCGCTAACCAGACAATTTATTATACTGCTAATGATCAAGATTCCATTCTTACTAAAAAACTCTATGGAACACTCCCAATGGGTATTGAATTACATGCAACAATTTGGGCATATGCTCAGGCTGGGGAACTGGGCAGTATGTATTTCAAAAAATATGTTATGATAAATAAAGGCTATCAGCATAATACCATAAGCGGCATGTTGTTTTCATTTTGGGTTGATCCTGATTTAGGCGAGGCCAATAATGATTTAGCAGGAACTGATAATAATATCCCGCCTAATTTGATATATACATATAATGGCAATTCAACAGATGCAGTTTATGCGCCGGATGTTCCGCCATGTATTGGATTTGCTCTATTACAAGGGCCTATTGTTACTGGCCAGCAAAAAGATACTGCGATATTTAACGGTTCAATATTTCATGGTAGAAAAAATCTGCCGATTACATCCTCGTATTGTTTTGTTGCTGGTTTTCCAAATTATCAGGATCCGACTTTTGGACAGGCTTCCGGTGCAACCAACTTTATAATATATTAAGCAGTAATACTCTAGAATTTACAGGTGATCCGGTTGCTGGGATTGGATCGTTGGCTTATCAAAAATTACCTTCAGCAGATATTAGGGAAGGATTTGCTTCCGGCCCATTTATTTTTGCACCTGGAGATACGCAGGAAGTTGTATTTGCAGAAATGATTGGAGAAGGTGTTGATAATCTACAATCGGTATCCGCGGCAAAAGACAAATTATTTTATTATTCATATTTTGGTGCTTACAAGAATTTAATAAATAGGGAGCTATTTCCGGCTCCGCCAAGACCAGCATTTACATTAAGTAATAATAATAATTCGTTTCAAATTCAGTGGGATAATAATGCGGAAAAAGATAATTCATTCGAAGGTTATAATGTTTATCAAATTAATTCACAATATGACACTAAAGAGAATGCTAAGCTAATCGCTACTTTTGATAAAGTAGATGGAATAAAGACGATTGAAGGCCTTGGGGTAGATGCACCTGAAAAGCAGCAATTCGGTTTAGATACAGGGATTCAGAATAATTTCCTTGTTGTTAAAGATTATATTAATGAAAGTCCTCTTATTAAGGGGCAAAATTACTATTATGCAGTTACCGGGTATTCATATAAACCTAATTACAATTTCTTAAACAATACAGAAAGTATAATTGAATCAAAATCTATTTCTTATTTAACCACAGATATTAAAATAAATAAGGGAACCATGGAATATTGGTTATCAAATAATTATCCGAATCCATTTAATCCGACGACAACCATAGAATACTCGGTTCCAAATAATGCATTAATAAGCATTAAATTATTTGATATACTTGGCCATGAAGTAATGACAATAGTCAATGAACAAAAGAAAACAGGTAGTTATAAAGTAGAAATTAATGCAAACAATCTTTCAAGCGGGGTTTGTTTTTATAGGATGCAGGCTGGTAGTTTTGTGCAGACTAAGAAATTAATACTACTTCGTTAATGTTTATATTAAAAATGACTTTAGCATAATAGATATAGATTAGAGATGTCAATGCTTCCTTCCCGCATGTCATCTTTAATTGAAACGTAGCACAGGCTTGCTAAGGCATATAATTCTGTGCTACGCGATTTATATTATCTTCCCGGCAGCGGTGCAATAGGGATGCTTTCTATTCCATTAGTTCCGACTGTTGATATTCCGAAGATATAATTGTCCTTGGATAAGCTTTTTAAATTGTATTCAATTGTTGAATTAGCCGAGCCTTCGACGGGGACGAAGCCTGACCAATATGGCTCATATGTTTTTCTGTAATATATTTTCCAACCTGAAATATTTTTTCCCATATCTGCATTCTCCCATTTGAATCTTGTTCCATATTCTAATTTATCTACCAGCATTTCCAAATGCTGCGGCGCTTCCGGTGATATTGATAAAAGAGCTGCATTCAATGTATTTATTCTGCATACTTTTGAAAGAAATTTGTAATCCATAAACTGCGGAAGATCGCCGTACAGTACCTTCATTTCTTTCCCATTGACAAATTCATTTTCTGTCCTTACATCCTGATGCTGATGATGATAATCTTCATTAGGTTCTGTAAAACGCACACCTGCATAGCCATACTTATTAAATGAATAATGATCGCCTCCCCGTAGAAACCTATCCTGCCTATAAATCAATTCAATATTAAATGACGGAAGAAATTCTTTAGAGTTGCTCTTTATATAACGGGCTAATTCTCTTGATGGGCTATCATTTTCGTAGCCGATACGTCCTGCACTTATTTCACGATTGCCGATTTCCAAGGAATCATAATATTCCGAAAATAATCTTATAGTATTGTTATTTAAGATTCCATTACCTCCTCTGACAGCTCCAACTATATCGTTATTTAGGTCAGCTATAATGCTCATATTTTTTTTACGGGCATCAGAGGCAAAGTGCTCACTCCCATAAAGTCCCTGTTCTTCTCCATCGAAACACATGAATATTATATTTGCATTCGGTTTAAAGTGATTAGCAGTAAATACTCGTGCTGCTTCGATTGATAAAGATACCCCGCTTCCGTCGTCATCTGCACCGGGGGCATCTGAAGTATAGTTCATAATATCTGTGCATCTTGAATCCATATGGCCGGAAATAATAATATACCTGCCATTCTCACCTTCCTTACCCCAAAGGATACCGTAAACATTTACAAGTTTAGTCGGTATATTTATACGGGGTACATTATTAAGAGTAAATTCATCTTCATAAACTTTAAAGTCGGGGTCAACGGCACTGAATGAATTGAACTTTGAGATGATCCATCTTCTTGCTGCTCCGATTCCTCTGGTTGAGCTTACAGTATCAGACATAGTTTGCCTTGTACCGAAAGAAACTAAAGTATGGTCATATGATTTTAGTGAATCAGGGGATATTGTGTTTAAGATTATTTTTATTTGATTGTATGTTTTGGCGTTGATGCTTTTAGGAATATTACCTGGGTAAGTAATATTCGTTATGCATATAAAGGAAATAAGAATAACGGCATTAAAAATATTTTTCATAATAGTTGTTTTATTTTTTTGGAGTTGACATAATGTAATTAAAAGAATAAGCATTTCAGGCTGTTATCTGCCAGCTTACTTGCAGATAAATCAGGGTTTACATCTATTATATATTTATAAAATATCAATTTCATTTTATTCCGGCAGACAACTTATTGAATCACCCCGTGGTTCTAAATTCTAATTGGTCAGTTAACCACAGATTTCATCTGTGGCTATTTATATTGAACCACTTCGTGGTTCCAAATTCGTATATTATAGCAATTCGAATTGAATTTAGAATCTGGTTTAAAAATAAAAGACATTATCCTAAACGGATAATTATCCGATTAGGATACAGAGCAATGTCACCTAATATTTAAAATAATTAACTGAAGTTACGCAAATGATAATTTTTGTCATATTGAACGAAGTGAAATATCTCAAAATTATTCAAAATCGTAACCTTGAGATTCTTCGCTCCGCTCAGAATTACAGTTTTGCGTAACTTCAGTAATTAATAAAGAACCCGGATACCCATCTGAACCTGTCTTGGATTAAGAGCAAGGTTAGGCTGCCCGAAATTTGATCTGCTTATTGTAGAAAAGTAACCTGAATAATTTGTCCAATTAAAGACATTGAAAGCTTCGATCAAAAGCATAATTCTTGTTGAGCCGGTAATATCAAAGTAACGAGAAATTCTAAGGTCAACATCTTTATCCCAATTTCTTATTTTCCCCATATCAGGATAAATAGAATTCCTTCCACTTGCCGGGAAATCATCGGCTGCAGAGCCATCGATATTAGCATCATAACCTAAAATAGCTGGAATCGGCCTTGGTGAGTCGAGTGATATAATTCCGCTAATCTGAAAATCAAAAGGCAGATTTACCATACCGCTTAAGACGAAACGGTGCCGCTCATCTTGAGCGCTGGGCGCTCTTAAAATACTTGATTGCAATGTATATCCTGAGAACGGATCATCAAAAGTATCGAATGCCCAGGAAAGTGTATAAGAGAGCTGTGCCTGCCAGTCACCCATATACGGACGGCTGATGCTTAAATCAATTCCATCGTACCAGGATTTTCCCTGAGATGTAGTTAAGTTGATTCCGGTGTATTTAGACGTTAAAACTCTAGGCTTACCAAGTCCTTGGGGATAATTTATATTATAAGTAGTGTATTCATTATAACCACGGATGCTTATATAGTCAAGTGAAGCAACCAGATTGGAAGTAATTTGGCGAGTAATTCCCAATGATGCCTGCACAGTATAAGGGGTAGGCATATAATTAGAAAGAAGGGTTACGCCGAAAGCCGGTTGCTTAACTTTGCCTGATTGGATATAATTTATAAGAGTGTTTCTATCGTAGGTAACCGGTGTATTAGAGTTAAAGACAACAGTGTAAATATTATATAAACCGTTGCTTTGTTCATTGGAAGGGAAATTCCAGATTACTTTATCATAAAAAATACCGGCGCCTCCATGAAGAGTGGTTGTCTGATCATTGAACATATCCCAGGAGAGCCCGACTCTCGGTGCTATATCGCCCATATCTATTTTTCTATTTCCATTAGGGATGTAATCAGAGGGCAGGTGATTAGATAATGCTGTATCGCCGGCTAAGGAAGTTGGGAGAGTATAATTGTTATCAATCATATTGTTTGAGAAATCCCATCTTAGCCCAAGGTTAAATGTAAGATTGGAAATAGGGCTCCAGTCGTCTTGTGCATAAATCCCAAAGCTAGTATTCCAAGTTTGAGTTACCGGATCACCGAAACCGACCAAGCCTTCGACAGGCTGGGAACTAGTATCAGATCTAAAGACAAGCAGTCCTCCGCTGACAAAAGCGGCTGCAGAGGACAACCTTACCCGATCAAGTGTTATGCCTGCTTTTAGTTCATGGGTGCCGGATGAGCCTTGAACGAAATGGCTGATGTCATCTCTTAATTCATAAGAATCCTGTTCTTCAGTCTGAGGCTGATTTGGATTCCACCCGGTTGTTAAAGTAGGATATTCTTCGGCGATTTGACTGCTCACTTGAGAAGCAAGCTTTCGGTACCTTTCATAATGCAGTTTAAATTCATTTACAGTATTATTGCCTAATACCCATCGATCGTTAAGTAAGTATGAATTTAGCCTGAAACTAAGATTAAAGCCGTCGCTGAATGAAGTAATACCTCCAAAATTCCCCGGATTATTGTCTGTAGAGACGGACAACCATCTAAGTTCCAATTGATTATCTTTTGAAACATTATGATTGATCTTAACGAGCCCTAAATTTTCGACCATCGGGCTTTTATAAGTACCGTCAAGCTGCGGATAGCCAGTGCTTACGGTATAGAAGTTATTTATATTATCTCTTTCATATGCTACAAAGAAGTGAGTTTGATCTTTCACAATAGGTCCGCCAAGAGAGAAGCCCAACTGCTGACGGTTGTAATCAGGTTTTGTTTTTTCAAAAGGGCCTCTGGAGTTTAATCCTTCAGACCGGAAAAGGCCAAATGCAGAGCCTTGAAATTGATTACCGCCTGATTTGGTGATGGCATTTATTACACCATTTGAAGCGCCGGTGTATTCTGCTTTATACATACTTGTAATTACTTGAAACTCCTGTATGGCATCTTCGGGTACTATATTTGTAGTTTCGCCAAAAGATGTTCCAAGAACCCCGCCTAGATCATAATTCTTAAAATCCACACCATCGATATATGCATTTATAAAGCGTGAATTTAATGCACCGGTAGTTACCGGCCCTCTTCCTCCGATAGAAGTTTTGGCACCTGGAGCGATTGTGGCTAGCTCAAGAAAGTTCCTGCTATTAAGAGGCAAGCTCTGTATTTGTTCGGGGCGTACTTCAATGGAGACTGCAGACTTTTTGGTATCTATAAGAGGAGGGGTAGCTTCTACCACAACTTCTTTTGTTACAATATTTTTTGTTGATAAAGAAAAATCTGCTTGAACCGTACTGCCGATTAAGACACTAACGTTATCTCTTACAGTTCGGGCAAACCCGACTCTATCTGCGGTTACTTGATATAAACCCGGAGTCAAAGAAGAAATACGATAAATACCATTATCGTTTGAATATGTTCCCCTGATTGTACCTGTTGATTTATTGACTGCAACTATTTGAACTTCGGAAAGGGGTTGTCCGTTTGTATCAATTATTTTCCCGGAAATATTTCCGGTAGTTGTTTGAGCATACATAGAAGCCGGGACAAAGAATAATAGAATTAAGATAAGCCCTATTGAGAATAGAGAAAAAAGGTAAAGTTTATTCATAGAAACTATCCTTTCTTGAGCATATTAATAAATATGAATTTAGAAATGAATATTTATCCGCGTCAAAACCTAACAAGATAGAATTTTGAAGTCAATAAACTTAAACCTTGTTTGTGTTATATCACTTGAAAATTAATTTAGAATTTATTTTGATCACAACTAAGCGGATGCTTAGCTGCGGATATGAAAGCGGAATTGAATTTATAAATTTAACCGGCAGACTTGATTTTTATATTATTTAAAATTATTTAAGTTAATTTTAAGATTTATTTTCTTTTCCGTCTGCTTGTTTAAGTTTGCAGCCATATTTTTTAATCCGACTTTATCAAGAGCGAGGATATATAGTTTTTTATATGTGTCATTGTTAGGAGTAAGCTCAATTGCCCTTTCATAAGCTTGAAGCATATCAATATATAACTTATGATTATAATAGAATGATGCCAATAAAGCTTGTTTCATAGATTGATCATAATCCTTCCAATCCTTCAGCAATATATTTATTGTATCTTTTATAGAATTCGCGTCTTTCTGTGAAATCCAATAAAACTTACAAGTATCAATAAGAGATCTAGGCCTGCTTGCATCTTTTACGAACCATTTATAATTGCTGCTCCTCATTAATTTTAACTTTTGAAGATTAACAGTTATAATGGTATCTGAAATATTCTCCGAATCAACAACCCCGCCATTTGAATTAACAATTGAGAATAGATAAGATTTGCTGGTAATTGGAAACCATTTAAATGTAACCAAGGGGTCAAGTACATTAGTAAAATAAGGAATTGCATATTCAGTTGCCGGTTTTACAATTCTTTCGACAGAACCTGTTACTTTCATATTGTTTATATCATCAACAGATTTAGTGAATTCGGCAAGTACATAATTCGCGAACTTTTTAGTAGTCGAGGTACGGGTTGCTTTTACCAAATCTATTAATTTTGCTGTTGTATATGTACCGGCTTTTGTTAAATTGAGTGTTTTACCGTCTTTGTAAACGATATCCAGGTAAGTTTTCTTACCCAGCTTTACTTTGTCATTGTCATAAATTTTATCGCCGGCTTTTATAGTACTAGCCTTTTTATTCCTCTCCAAGGTTACACTTCCTTTTACAGTAAGGACTACGAATTTAGCTCCCTGGCAAAAAATTGAACTGGAAGCTGCAATAAAGACTAACAGGGTAAAAATGATTTTTTTCATATTAAGCTCTCCCGAATATTTTCTTAATTTTTTCAGTTACAATATCAAAAATAGCTTCACCGTCTGAAATAACTACGATAGAAGCAAGCATTAATGTAATACTTATTTCCAATCGAAAATTTATGAAAATTTCCAGCTCTATAAAAAGGAGTATTACAAACTCTACTGTTTTAGTGATTAAGCTGATTAGGCTAAGCCAATCTACTTTTGTGCTCTGAATAAATTTTATTACAACTATATTTAAATAACATACAAGCATAGCTAAAAGCAATTCGATCCAGGTAGGGAATTCATTTATATAATTCCTTGCCAGTATCATAGAAATAATATTCGCATGGATAATCACACCATACATATCAGGATAAGTTTTTCCTGCATAGTTCTCATTAAGTGGGGTATAGAATATATCTTCAAAAATATTTTTAACCGGATAATTGCCAAGGAAACCAAGCAGGACAATTTTATTTTTTATGAAGTCAAGGTTAGTAAGATTAGCCGGATCGGTGCCGTCAACATAGTAAAACTTATCTGCATTTCCTCTATAATTTATGGTTTCATAATTGTTATTTCTTTTAACCAGATAATTGTAAGCATTCTTATCGTAAATATTTACGATTTTTAATGAGAATGCATCCACTGTACTGTCATGATATTTGGAACGAGGAATAAACATTCTGATAGTAGTCATGTCGGAACCATCTTTGCTGGGCAAATTAGCGAAGCCGGAAACAGAATACTTAGTAAACCTATCAAGGGAGGTTGTCATTGTATCGAAGCATTGTTTTGATTCATTATAACCGCTAAGCCTATTAACACTGACTGTATTCCCGTCTAATTTAATAGCCTGTTCAAGTAAAGAATCTCCCGCAGAATCTTTTTTTTCACGAAACAGAATATCAAGGCCTACAACCTTTGGATCATAGCTCTTTATTATTGTAATTAATTGAGCAATCTGTGCCCGATTTAAATATCCAATATTTACGACAACGATATTGGTATCAGCCGGTTGTTCTGGAGTTAGCTTGGAGAATACAAGGTCGTTCATATCAAAATCATAAAGTGCTTTTGATACAGGGCTAAAAAACCCAAGGTTAATCGGAATAAATGTTAGAAGCCACAAAATTATAAATACTGTTATAGTAATTCCCAAATATCTAAGATTGAATAAATTTTTCATATAAAAATATTTTTGTTTGTGCTTATAGAAATATAAGCATAGTAAATATGTTATAAAACATTTATCAAGAAATAATTTGTGCAGATAAAATAGAGAATGGGATAAAAAAAAGGAAAGCTGGATATAAAATACAGTGAGCCTGATATATGTTGATTATTTTTCAATATTATTCAATTATAAGATACGATTTAGCCTTAAAATTAGTTTATAAAGTGACGGAGGGCGCTGCAAACTAAAAATTCATAACTTACTTTTTAAATCAGATATAACAAATTTTACATTTATTAGGGAGCTGATAATACTGTAAAACGATCAAAGTATTTAGTTAGAATAGATAAAAGTAACTAAACAATTCTAATGATATCAGATAGATAGAAATAATTATAAAAAATTACACACTTTCTCTAATTGACATTATAGCAGTCAGGGAATAATTTTTCGTGGAAAAAATAGGCAACAGAATTCTTATCGCTAAGCTTCATGTAAGACCTAAACTATACGGGAAAAATAATAAGGTAATAGCAATAAATAAATAATGTTATAAAATATTAAGCGAGGAAAGAATGGCAAAAAAAACGCTTCATCATTTCGACGGAAGTACTTCAATTGATACAAGTACTGATGAATCAAGGAGTGAACTACTAAGGCAGTTAGTCGCTCACTTACGAGATAACCGAACGCAGCTTCGTCAGGAATGGGCACGCCGTATTACTGAGGCAAAACTGCTTACAGCAATGAGTCAGGATGAAATCTTTGCAGAAGCAACAACTATTTATGATAACTATGTTGATGCACTTCAATCAGGTACTTTTGAAGCATTACAGACATATGCACGAGATCTTTCCGAAAGAATTATTCCTAGGGGTGTTGAAACGCACGAAGTTATTGGCATAGTCCTTTTATTACGCGACGTGCTTGCTAGATCGTTATTTGCAAAGTATCAGCATGATTTCGCATTGCTAAATAGAATATTAGATGCATATGAACCTGCAGCAAACAGGATTGCTAACACAGTAGCAGTTAGCTTTGTACAGGAGCGAGAAAGAACAATCAGACAGCAGCAGGAAGCTATACGCGAACTTTCAACGCCGGTACTTCAGGTGCGCGACCGTTTGCTTATTCTCCCTATAATCGGTGTAATAGATCCTCAGCGCGCAAGGCAGTTAACCGAACAATTATTAAGAGGAATTAGGACCAATCGTGCTAAACTAGTAGTTATAGATATTACGGGTGTAGCGGCGATGGACTCAAATGTTGCTAATCACCTTGTACAAACAGTTGAAGCTTCACGTTTGCTTGGTGCATCGGTAATCGTTACAGGCCTATCCCCGGAAATTGCGCAGACACTTGTAACGATAGGTGTTGATTTAAGTAAGATGAATACAGTAGGTGACTTGCAAGGCGGTATTGAAGAAGCAGAGCGGCTTTTAGGATATAAAGTGGTTCCGGTAGGTGAAGCGACCATAGAACCGCCAAGGAGATAATAAGTGGAAGTTCCTATTCTAAAGCAAGGCGGGTTTTTAATAGCCACAATTCAAGCTGCATTAACAGATGCAGACTTGTTGAAGCTGCATTATGCCTTAGTTGAGCAGGTTGGTAAACACCGTTCAAAAGGTGTAATAATAGATGTAACGGCTCTAGATGTGATGGATTCATTTGCAACCAGAACTCTTAGGTCTCTTGCGCACATGGTACGTTTAAGAGGTGCTGAAACAGTAATATGCGGTATACAACCTGAAGTTGCCTTTACAATGGTACAATTAGGATTAACACTTGAGGGTATCTCAACCGCTCTTGACCTTGAAGAAGGTTTAGCACTTTTAACGCAGAGTTCAAGCAAGAGAGAGGTCTAAGAATGGAGAATGAGATCTGTATTACAATAGAATCGGTCTCAGATATAATTACAGCGCGTGAGCAAGGGAGAACTATAGGCAAAGGCCTCGGGTTCTCATCGACAGACCTTACAATTATCGCCACTGTTATTTCGGAAGTTGCAAGAAATATTATAGTATTCGCAAAAGAAGGGGAAATAATATTAGGCACAGCTAAACAAGGTGGGAGGCATGGTATAGTAATAATTGCACGTGACCTCGGGCCAGGTATTCCGGATATTCCATTAGCTATGCAAGACGGTTATTCGACCAGGAAAGGGCTCGGCCTTGGCCTTCCCGGAGTACGAAGATTAATGGATGAATTTGAACTTATGTCTGATGTCGGGAAGGGTACAACTGTAACAATGAAAAAATGGGTTTATCAATAATGAATAATTTATCACCAAATAAAATTATTGAATTCGGTATTTCTGCTATGATATTGCCAGGGCAAAGTGAGTCCGGTGATTTATACATTGTTAAAGAAACAGAGAAACAGGTATTAATTGGGGTTGTAGACGGACTAGGTCACGGCAGCGAAGCAGCGAATGCAGCTAAATTAGCTGTTAGTGTACTCAATAATTATGCACATGAATCAGTTATAGCACTTACTAAGTTTTGTCATGACAAGCTAAAATCTACGCGAGGAGTAGTAATGGCATTAGTAACAATAAATCCTGCAGATGAAACATTGACTTGGCTAAGTATAGGCAATGTTGAGGGGATGCTTTTGCGCTCAGATCCTCATTTAACACCATCGAATCCGGTTTATGAAAGTATAATAACGAGGCCTGGCGTTGTCGGCTACAGACTTCCGACTCTATATGCCTCAGTAATATCAATTACTAAAGGTGATTTAATAATCTTATCTACTGACGGGATAAATGATGATTACATTCATTTGCTGGCGTTGGATGCCCGTCATGCATATGAACAACTAACACGCTCAGGTGAACGATCAAGTGAAGAACTTTTATCGGAAGCTGAGCATTATCAAGCTGAAATTGACCATGGAACATTCAAACAATATTCTGATGAGTCAAATTATCTAAAGTCCAATCATTTAAGAAAATCCCCTCAGGAGTTAGCAGACCATTTATGCAAAAGATTTAATAAAGGAAATGATGATGCATTGGTAGTAGTAGTAAAGTATATTTAAGAATTTATAATGTGAATTTTTACTAGATACGATATGGAATTGGAAACTGAGTACAACACTGCGTTAAAGAAGTATGTAAAGAGCGGCGGTGAAATCGAATTACATCTTGCGTATGAATTAGGAAGAAAAGCACTTGATGACGGCGAACTAATTCTAAATATATCTTCTATTCACTCAAAGACGCTCTATCAAATTTTAGAGGAATCTAAAAGCCCTAGGGAGCAAAAATCAATTTTATCTTCAGCAGGGATATTCCTTAATGAATTTCTGTCACCTTTCGAAATGACGTTCAGGGGATTCTTTGATATAATTACAAACCTAAAAACAGAGATTGCTGTAAGGCAGCAGGCAGAAGAAGCTTTTAGAAAAAGTGAGAAATATTTCCGTGCATTAATAGGGAATGCTCTGGATATGATTAGTATCCTGGATGAGCACGCGAATTTTAAATATTACAGTTCAGCAGTTGAAAGAGTTCTTGGATATAATTCCGAAGAGCTTATAGGGAAAAACGCATTTGAATTTATACACCCGGATGACGTGGAAAGCGTATTAGAAATTTTCCAGCATGTATCAAGAATCCCTGAATATACGGCGACAATTGAGTTTAGATTTAAACACAAGGACAATAGTTGGGTAATTCTTGAATCAATCGGGAAGAATCTTCTTACCGAACCAATTATAAACGGTGTAATTGTTAATACACGTGATATTACCGACAG
>Ga0075269_10000106_pt1 | contig 14028 bp, 14 predicted proteins | sample SF_Rice_5C_0N_10_FD_69773 | JGI IMG/M metagenome (GOLD analysis project Ga0075269, IMG submission 69773) | Rice paddy soil microbial communities from Twitchell Island, California, USA - SF_Rice_5C_0N_105 | ecosystem: Environmental > Terrestrial > Soil > Paddy field/soil | place: USA: Twitchell... | reverse complement strand
TAAAATTGAAACAAGGCAAAGAATTTTTCTTTATTAGCCTAATTAGTTGCAGTATTTCATATTTTTATAAATAATTCAGAAAATATATCTAATAATTTACACAAATTGTAAATGCCTTCTGAACATTACAATATTGCTTGATTTCAAAAAGTCATAGTTTTACCCTTTATGATAGAATATATTTTTTGTATCCCTGCCTTCTTGGATCCAATCACTAGCGATATCTGCTTGATATACTCTTATACTTTATTTTTAAAGCCATCACCATATGAGTTATTCTTATCTTATAGCAATCCGGATTTTATGAAATGGCAAGTATCTCCTACATCGGGTTTAGTATAATATTTCGATGTTTTCTCCCCCATTATTCTTTTTCGTCTCTTATTTTATGTTAAGATATTCTTTCCTTCTTCCAAATACACCGTAGATACCGCCGGTATGAATAAATATATTCTTCAATCCGCTGCCTTTCAAAAGGAAATGATCATAGTATGCGGTAAATGCTTTACCTGTATAAGCAGGATCTAATAATATTCCCGTTGCCCCGGCAAATCTCTTTATCAAACTTAATTTATCTTTGGTAATTTTTTTGTACCCCTCTGAAGAATAACCGTCAAGCAAAACTAGATTATCTTTCTTCAATCTGCACGGAATCTGATAATCTAATACACATCCTTCTGCAAGATATAATATTTTTCTCTCTATTTCTTCTTTAGAATATAAAACATTCACTGCATATATCTTAAGCTTTAGATTCAATAATGACGCTCCTACAAGCAGTCCTGCTGCAGTTCCCCCCGATCCCGAAGCTATTGTAATCCCGTCAATCTTTCTTAAGTCAATCTGCCTGCTTAATTCTTCCATGAAAGTAATGTAACCCCATATCCCTAAGGTAGTAGATCCGCCTTCGGGAATAACATATGCATTCTTTCCTTTTTTAAGAAGCTTAGCCCGCTCATCAAACATAATATCATTAACTTTCGAAAATTCCTTTTTATTTAGGAATGTAATATCGGCATCATAAAATTTATCAAGAAATAGATTACCGTCAGCATCCGGCTTGTCTTTACCCCAAAGGAAAAGCTTAGACTTTATTCCGGCACTTGAAGCAGCAATTACTGTTGCTCTTGCATGGTTTGATTGGTCTCCGCCATTAGTAAAAATTATATCTGCTTTCTCCCTTAGTGCTTGCTGTATTAGATACTCAAGCTTACGTACTTTGTTGCCTGTTAACTCTACTCCGGTAAGATCATCCCTCTTAATTAAAAAACTCTTGCCTTCAAATTTTACCATCTGTAAAGGCGTAGGAATGTTTGCAAGCTGTATCTTTTTCGGTACTAACATATATCTCCGTTATCCTTCATCTTTAAAATCCTTGAATAATAAATCCTTGCCCTATCAAGGTCTTCCTGAGTGTCTACAGCAAGGTTTTCAAATTCTGTTACTACAACTTTAATCTTAAATCCGTTCTCAAGCATCCTTAACTGCTCAAGTTTTTCTATCTGCTCAAGGTCGGTAGGCTCAAGTTCGGTAAATCTTAAAAGGGATTCCCTGCGGTATACATATAATCCTATGTGCTTATATATTTCAGCGTTCTGGATCCTTTCAAAATTAGTCTTTGCATCCCTAACATACGGTATCGGCGACCTGGAAAAGTACATAGCATAATTATTATAATCAAAAACTACTTTAGGTATGGACGGTGATCTTAATTCCTGTACCGACTCAATTCTTTTAGCAAGTGTCGATACATTAACTGATCTATCAAATAGTAACGGCTCAATTGCCTGGTCTATCATCTCTCCTTTTATAAATGGCTCATCACCCTGAATGTTAACTATAATCTTTGCAGAAAGAATTGACCTTGCTACATATGCAATTCTATCGGATCCGGTAGTTATATCCTTTGGAGTCATGACAACCTTACCTCCAAAACTACGTATGGCTTGAGCTACTTTCTCATCATCAACTGCAACAATAATTTCATTCAGCAGCTTAGAATGCTTCGCACTTTCATACGTATGCTGTATCATCGGCTTTCCGCAGATATCAGCCAGCGGTTTTCCCATTAATCTTGTTGAAGCAAAACGGGCTGGTATTACACCTATTATAGATGCTTGTTCGTTATTGGATGTCAGCTTTGCCGCCATTTATTGCTCTTCACCTTTTATCTTGTCATAAATTGTTTTATTCCCCGCCTATAACTTTTGGCACATGGAAAAATTGCTCGTCCCTCTCCGGCGCATTCTTCAATGCCTCTTCTGTGGATATGGATCGCTTAACTTTATCTTCTCTGAAAATATTATTCCCTTCATTGGAATGTGATAGAGGCTCAACGTTTTCTGTATCAAGCTCATTAAGCTTATCCATATATGCTAATATTTTGTTTAACTCCCCGGTAAAATTATCCAGCTCTTCTTCTGTATACTTTAACCTTGCAAGCTCAGCTATATGCTCAACATCCTTCCTGGTAACAGGCATTTTAACTACCTCACTCTAAATTTTGAATGACAATTTCTCTTACTTTTTCCATAAGGTCAAGCTCATCTTTACGCGTGGTAATATCCCCGGTATAAATAGGCCTATCGAAATGAACTTGAATAGTACCGCTCTTTATCTTAAACTTTCCTTTAGGTAGAATTCTTTGCGCACCGCTTATTGAAACAGGTATGATTGGAAATCCAGCCCTTGAAGCTAAATAGAAAGCTCCACGCTTAAACGGCTGAACTTCTCCGTTCTTACTCCTCGTACCTTCAGCAAACAGCAAAATCGATCTTCCCTTCTCCGACATAAAAATCTTGGCAGTCTCTATGCTCTTTGACGCACTCTCAGCTTTCTTTCTATCTACCGCAATATAAGGGCCTAGCATCATCTGCCATCCGAATAAGGGTATTTTATTAAGCTCTTTCTTATAAACAATACTTGTTTTTAACGGTATAGCATGTTGTAATGTGGGAATATCAAACTGACTGCTGTGGTTCGATACAAAAATATAAGCTTTATCCCTTTCTATGTTCTCTAACCCGGTGATTTTAAGCTTCACTCCGCCTAAAAATAATACTCCGCCTGAAAATACCTTTGCCAGTTTGAAATATAAATATTGACTTCTATCTATAATTGAAGAGATAAGTACTAAAATTGATATTATAATGGTATGTATTATTATCAGCAGAAGTTTTAGGTATGTTACCACTCAATTACCTTCAAACTTTATTTTATTAACTGCTGTTCCATTCTCTCCGGTTTCTGCCTTTGCAAATTTGTTTATTGCCGCTGCTCTATTCTTAATTGACGGATGGCTGTAGAAGAACCATTCTACAAAAGGATGCGGATCTCTATCACCAAGATTCTGATCGGTAAGCTTTTCAAGTGTTGAAATAAAGGCTTCTTTCTTATTTGTCGATGAAACTGCATACTCATCAGCCTCATATTCAAATTTTCTTGACAACAGGTTGGATAGAGGAGATAAGATTAAACCGATTATCATTGCCCATAGTGAAAGTAAAGGTAATGCTGAAATCTGTATAATTGATTTGAAGCCAAACCACTTCAATGATATATTATAAAGCGCAGCTATCAAATAGAGCATAAGGAAACTAGAAGCTGTTCCGATAATTATGTTTTTTATTATATGCTTTCTCTTATAGTGCCCTAACTCATGAGCAATAACTGTCTCTATTTCATCTGCTGTATAATTATCGAGAAGTGTGTCCCCTAATAATATCCTTTTTGATTTTCCTATACCCGTAAATGCGGCATTGGCCTTTTTTGTATTCTTACTCATGTTAAACTTAAAGACGTTTTCTACCTTTATTCCCGCTGCTTGTGCCAGCTCTTGGATTCTATTCTTAAGATTATTATCCTCGATAGGCGTAATCTTATAAAATAAAGGAAGAATAAATATCGGGACTATCCTTGCCAGTAATACAGAAATAATAAAAAGTATGATCGCAAATGGAAGCCACCATAGCTGCTGGAATCTATTCAATGAATAGAAAAATAATAAAAGAATTGGGATACCTATTACTAGCGATACTAACAGTGATTTCAAATCTTCCCTGATCCAATTGAAAAATGTCTGGTTTGAAAGGTTATACTTATGTTCTAAATAAAACTCAGTATAATAATTAACCGGGAAGAATATTATGCCGGTCGCAAGTCCCGTAATTGCAGTAAAGAACATGAATTGCAAATAGGAATTTGTAAAAATCCCTGCCGTATATACCAGCAGCGACGAGCTTAATCCGGTAATCACAAACAATAAAATTAAAATGAAACTGGCGATTCCCTTACTTATACCGACAGCAAGCTTTATGTTATTATATTTTTTAGATTCCATAATATCAAAAATAGGTTATAGGAGACAGGTAATCAAACTATTTATTTACTAATGATGGCGTGCCGCTGAAATTTTATTTAACATAGCATTACTATATTCCATATACTACCGACATAATACCGGTCTTACTCTAATCATGACGGCTTGATAACCGCTTAAAAACATATTTATAAACGGTTATCAAACCGTCATGGTAGGATTTATGTAGGTAGTTGACCGGTATCAGAGGCTTGTTACCTTTCATTCTCAATGTAATTATTACAATTATTAAAGCTTCAGGGGTATATAATAAAGCACGCAACTATAATATTCACTGTATAAATTTGAAAGTAAATGTATTTTATATAATAAGTCAACAAGAACGTGAAGAATTAAATAGCCCCTATTTCACTCTGATCTATCCAGCCCTCTTTCCCGTCCTGCAGTCGGATCTTTACCCAGTTTTCAACCCGGTCTAATTCTCTTACTTTTAAGCCCTCGTGTATTATAAAAGCATCATTGCTTGTGGGGTCCGGTGAAAGCTTAACTGATGCAGTCGGCTGTATAACTATTGCATTCTTTATATTAAGCTGTCTATTTAGATTAACTAAAAGAAAGACCGCAGTAATTATTAAAAGGAATGCAGATATCATGCCTGAGAAGAAAGAATACCTCTGCATAGTTGGCCTCTTAGCAAAGAAGTAAAACCCCACTGATATCAGCAGTAGTAAATAAAAAACATAAGCCAAAGTAGTCCACCCTGTTAGGCTGAACATAGCAAGAAGACTTTCCCACCAATTAAATAAAAAGAATTGGGGTAAGGTATCTATCTTATCGACAGTCTTCGTATTTGCGATTATTAGATTATGATTAACATCATCATCGTCGGGAGTAAGTCTATGAGCCTTTTCATAATATAAAATCGCAAGGCCAATTTTACCTTCACGGTAGTAGGCATTGCCAAGGTTATAATAAAGCGAAGTCCCTTCATATCCAAGATGAATTATTTGTTGATATGTATCTATAGCCTTATCATATTGTTTGTCCTGGTAATATCCGTTTCCCTGCTTCATAAGGTTATCGATTTCGGAAGCATGAGAGATTGATGATATAAATATAATTAGAAACAATACAGCAGTTAGTGCAGTTTTAATAAGGTATGACTTATTTAAGGCTTTATTAAGCATATTTCTTCACCGACAATGACTTTTCCAGCTCAATAATTAATTTGGTCAGTTCGTTATACATATCGTTCATTTGGGCTTTACCGTCCTGGCTTGGAGCGAAACGTGCATAATCGCATTTCTCGGTACAGTCCTTTAGGCTTGTAATTAAGCTGCTATCAATGCTCTTTTTCTGAAGTTCATCGGCAGCACGGTCAAGGGATATTTCGGCTTTCGGAATGTGAAGCTTATCTTCAAGATATCCAAATAGTGCTTGAGAAATCTCAGCATAAAATCCTATCTGGTTATTTGCTTCCATTAATGACTTTGCTGTCTTGAATCTTGCTTTAGCAACTTTTTCAGCTCTCTGATAGCGTAGCAATTGAATATTGCCGGCAAGTTTATCCTGCCTCCGCTTCCATGTTACTAAACCGCTTAATAATACTAACGGAAGGATAGTAGCTGTCCAGAAACCGAATCCGAAAAGCTCTCCGCTGCCCTGTTTTCTTAAATCATTGTCGGAAGTCTTTATATACCTAATATCCTGTCCGAGCAATTTTATTTCTTCTTTGGTATATCCGGCTATAGTTCCATTTCCATTACTGCTGCCCGGTGTAACATTTAATGAATATGAAGGTGTTGATAATGTTACATATGTTCCTTTAGCAGGATTAAAATATGAAAATTGTATAGGCGGAATTTCCTTCTTGCCGGGGGCTCTCGGTACTATTAAATATTCAAATGTCTTTGTTCCCGATACGGAGCCTGCTCTGTTTATCTGTTCCGAAGTTTTTGGTTCATATTTATCGAATCCCTGAGGAAGGTTTATCTCGGGCATATTTAGAAGAGGTATATTTCCCGAACCGGAGATGTTTATCTTCAATGAAATCGGATCATTAGTTTTCACATTAGTAGTACTGATCTGCGAATTCATAGTATAATCGCCAACAGCTCCATTAAAAGATTTAGGAATATCTTTTGCAGGCAGTGGTATAACGTGAATTTTAATAGTGTTTGACTTCGCAGTATAATTTACTGTCTGTACCGGATTAAAAAACGGGTCGTTAAAGAAATTATCGAATATGTCCCCGCTGCTTCTCTTTCTATTTTGTCTTATCTGGACAGGTACATCAAGCTGGAGCGGAGTTACTGAAAGTTCGCCTAATTGAGATGGGAATAATTCGACTATCTTCAACAGGCCAACTCTATACTGCTTGCCTTTATACATTTCAGTAGTAAAATTTATAGTATTAGATACATTTATCTCTTCAGCCCAAAAACCTTCATATGATGGAAGCTTTGATACCTGCATCTGAGATGCAATCCCTAGCCGGGTATATAGTTTGTAGGTAACAGTTATAGGTTGACCTAAATATACTTTACTCCTATCTACGGTAGCTAAAATAAATAGATTGTCGCCAATTTGCGCTGTTGTCACAGCTTGGTTATTATTGCTGCTGTTGTTTGGTACCGGTTTTGGTGAGCCTTTTTCCACATTGATAGTAAGTGGGTTAGTATAAAAAGTTTTTCCATTATAAACAAGCGAAGCACTTCCTATTGTAAACTTTCCCATATTCTTAGGTTGTAAATAGTAGGAATATGTCCTTGAGGCAGTGACAGAACTGTTAATTATCTGCATGCTTGTAGATTCATTCGGCCCCGAAAGTACCATGAAGTTATTAAAGTTAGGAGGAGTAAAACTTTTAATACCATTTATATCCTGGCCTGAAAATGTAAATGATATTTGGAATTGATCATTAACTCCTACACTAGCTTTATCAACAGTTGCATTAAACGATTGTGCAAAAGAGTTAAACGACAGAAGCAAAACAACTGCTATCATTAAGAGAGGCAATGCATAAAGTTTAAATGAATGGAAATCTCCATCCCGGCATTTCCTAATCTCATTTTCCTTATACATATTGAGTTTCACCCCACCAGTTAATTCTTCTGAGAAACTATTATTTATTTCCTTCAGCATATCAGTTTCCTCCCTTACCAATCCTTACCGGTTTTAATAGGCTGGCCTTTCATTTTACGCAGCTGTTTCTGTAAGTCTTTCTCATCATTATTCAAAGCATTGAAGATTGCCTCGGCCTGAGCTTTTGAAATCTGATTCTGCTGGGGCTGATTTTGCTGCTTCTGTTTTTGCTGATCATTCTGGTCTTGATTCTGATTCTGTTGGTTCTGCTGCTGGTTCTTCTTCTGGTCTTTATTGTTCTTATTCTGGTTTTGGTTCTTGTCGTTCTTGTTATTCTGTTTGTTCTTATCGTCCTTATTTTTCTTGTCGCTTTTATTTTTCTTATTCTTCTGGTCATTGTTCTTCAATAAATTCAGTGCATATGAAAGGTTGTATTTTGTTGCCTCATCTTTCGGATTCAGCTTCAGTGCATCAGCATAAGCCCCGATGCTTTCTTTTATCTTTTTATCTTTCAACAAGGAATTGCCGATATTATGATAAACTTCTGCTTTCAATTTATTATTCTCAGCTTTAGCTAAAGCAGACTGGTATGATCTTAAAGCCTCCTCATATTTCCCTTCTTTGTAATATGAATCGCCTAAATTAAAATTTGCATGGAAATTATCCGGAGACTTTTCCAACCCCTTCTTAAATTCAACTTCTGAATCTACATATTTCTTTTTATCATATAGCTCTACGCCTTTATTTACGCTAGAGCGGATGTTTTGCGCTAACGCTATATTGGTGATGCAGAATAGTAATGCTGGAACAAGTGAAATATTTAATATATTTTTTTTCATAATCTAGGATTCTATACCGAACTTTTTATTCAGCATACTTAATAATGGCGATTTTCGCTCCGACATAAAGAACTCTATTAAAAGTAAAATAATAGCCGGAGCTAAAAAATAATAAAATCTATCCTCGTAATCAGTGACTTGTTTTTCTCCGAACTCTGTTTTCTTAAGTTTTGATAAATCCGAATAAATCATATCGAGCTCATCTCTTCCATTTGCTGCTTGAAAATACTGCCCGCCGGTCTCGAAAGAAATTTCCTTTAGGGCTGTAGCATCAAGCTTTGTCAATACAATATTACCACTTTCGTCTTTTTTAAATCCTGCCTGCTGTCCTTGCTGATTGTATATAGGTATGGGTACACCATCCGGTGAGCCTAATCCAATTGCATAGATTTTAATATTATTTTTCTTAGCGTTATCAATTGCGGCCTGTAAATTACCTTCATGATCTTCGCCATCGGTAAATAAAACAATTACCTTTTCTGCTTTTGACGAAAAATTAAAGGATTTTGTCGCCAAATCTATTGCAGAAGCGATTGCAGTGCCCTGGTCGGGAATTGTAGTTGTACTTGCTGCATTTAAGAATAAATTTGCTGCCGAATAATCTGTTGTCAGGGGAAACTGTACGAATGGCTCGCCTGCAAAAACAATTAAGCCTATTCTATCGCCTCTGAGCTTTTGGATTAGATTTGTTACCTCCAATTTAGCTTTATCAAGCCTGCTTGGCTTAATATCCTGTGCCTGCATGCTTAATGAGACGTCTAAAAGAATGTAAATATCTATTCCGCTCATTTTAACATTTTCTATCTTTGTTCCGACTTGAGGATCTGCTGCTGCTATAAGCAAAAAGATTATGGAAATAAGAATTATTCCGAACCTTATTATACTTTTCCCTTTACTATATGCAGGAAGTAAAATTGAATGTAATTTTTTCTCAGCGAATTTTTCAATCAATTTATTCTTGTTTCTCATCCAGAATAAAAACGCTGCAATCAGCACTGGAATTATATATAACCCATAAAGGTACTCAGGGTTTGCAAATCTAAACATATATTCAATTAAATATTAAAATTTCAAAATTTACAATTATTATTTGTACTTATTAAGCTATGGGACTTTTCTTAAAACTACTTTTGATAAGACCATTTCAAGAAGAAGCAAAATTATTCCTGCATCCAGCCAGCCGCCAAAAAGCTCAGCTGCATTCCTGTACGAGGTTACTTTAATTTTTGATTTCTCGAGCTTATCTATCTTTTTATAAATATCGTTTAATGTTCTGTTATTTGTTGCCCTGAAATATTCACCGCCCGTTATATCAGCAATGTTCTGGAGCAGTCCTTCGTCAATTTCAACCGGCATCATTTGATACCGGATACCAAAAGGTGTTTGAATAGGATAAGGTGCCTGGCCATTTGTGCCTATTCCGATTGTATAAACTCTAATACCGAACGTCTTTGCAATCTCAGCTGCTGTAAGAGGATCAACTTCTCCCGCATTGTTAACACCGTCTGTTAAAAGGATAATTACTTTGCTTTTAGCTTCGCTATTTTTCAATCTTCCCACTGCATCCGCAAGGCCGTTGCCGATTGCTGTGCCGTCAGGGATTTGCCCGCCCATATCGGGTTCAACTTTATTTAGTAAATTAATTAACACATTGTGGTCGATTGTCACCGGGCATTGTGTAAATGCCTGCCTTGCAAAAACAACTAACCCGATCCTATCATTTGGCCTTTCTTGAATAAATTTAGCCGCAACATTTTTAGCAGCCCCTACCCGGTTAGGCTTAAAATCTTCGGATATCATACTGCCCGAAACATCAAGTGCGATTACAATATCAATACCTTCTGTTGTTACGTTCTGACCGGAAGAAAAACTTTGAGGCCTTGCTAAGGCAATAATTAAAAAAGCAACTGCGAGAGAACGCACCGCAATCGGTAAATGGCGGAACTTTTCTTTCCATGATTTTGGTAAGTACTCAAAACTCTTTAGCGATGAATAAGTAATTGAAGGCTGCCTTACTCTTCCGTATTTCCAATACCAAAGAATCATTAATGGGGTGATGATCAAGAAATACAACATCCACGGATAAGCGAAGGTTACGTCACCGAACATTGCTTACCTCAGTTTTGGAGTTAATTGTCTCGCCGTGGCGTTCTTCTTCATGTGTTGGAATAGTTTTATGAACAATTTCATATGCCTGTTTGAGCATCTCTTCATTTACCGAACCAAGGGGAACAAACTTTGCAAACTTCACCATATCTGCATTAGAAAGGAAGTTATATGTCAAATCAAGTATAGTCTCACTTTCGGGTCTCTGTTTCAGCATCTCAAATGCTTCCGATGTTGTCAATTCAAGAGCTGGAAGATTAAATCTCTCTTCAAAATATCTGCGGATAATTTCGGTAATTTCCGAGTGATATTCTTTCACCTTTCCGTTTTGCCAAAGTTTCTTATCTTCCAATTCATGTAATGCGTTCAATGCAATTGTATGCGAAGGAAGTTTAACAACTTTTCTCACAGTCTGCATCCCAAGTTTCTTTTTCTTGTAACGTTGGTATAAATAATATGCTGCGGCAGATAATACCATAACTAATAAGATCCATAATGCAATCCACCGCCAGTCAAGTGGAATTTTAATCGGTGATTTTACATCCTTAATGTCTCCTTGTGGATTTACAGGCAGTGTACGTATTGTAAAACTAACGGGATTTGTCAAAGCATAGCGCATCGATGTGTCTCCCTCAGCCTGATATTGTACAGGGATTGACGGAATTGTAACTCCGGTAGAATCATATCCTGAAAGGATATAATTATAAGTTGCAGTTTCCGCCCCATCCTTTTCTTCAACAACAGGGTTTTCTTTCCGAATAATTGAAACATTATTCAAACTGTCTTTTATAAATGGGGGATAAACTTTCATTCCCTTTGTGTAGTTGACTTCAATTTTGTAGTTAATATAGTCACCAACCTGATAGTCAGTTTTATCCGTAGATGCTTTAACGGAAATATTCTGAGCATATGAGATTAAAGAGGAGAATAGAATAATTAGAACAATATAAAATATTTTCTTTACCATCTTCTCTCTCTAAGTCTAAAAAATTGGACTAACGGTTTAATATAGTTCTCGCCTGTAGTGATCTCAATACTATCCAGCCTACTGGAAATGAATAAGGATTTTCTGGCAGCTCTGATCTTTTCTCTAAATTGTTTAAATAGGAACATCGTTTTCTTGTCACTTGTATCGATCCATCTTTCTTTACCTGTCTCGGCATCAGTAAATTTTACCAGGCCCATTGAGGGTATTACTTCTTCACGGATATCATTAAGTACAATACCAATCAAGTCATGACGCTTTCCTACTATCCTCAAGATCTTTTCATAACCCGAATCCATGTAGTCCGAAAGCAGAAATACTATACTCCTTTTTTTGATTGCGTTGTTCATATACTCTAACGCAGCTTTAAGATTTGTCGTTTTCCCTTTAGGTTCGAATGACAATACCTCACGGATAATCCTTAAAACATGTTTCCTGCCTTTTCGGGGAGGAACGAACTTCTCTATTTTATCGGTGAATAAAATTAGTCCGACTTTATCATTGTTCTTCAAAGCCGAGAATGCTAGTATAGAGCTTAACTCAGCAGCAATCTGCTGCTTTGTCTTGTCAACTGAACCAAAAATAAGTGAACCGCTTAAATCTGCCATTAAGATTACGGTAAGTTCCCGCTCTTCCTCGAATATCTTTATATATGGGTGTCCGAACCTTGCGGTAACATTCCAATCGATATTTCTAATATCATCTCCGAATTGGTACTCCCGCACCTCGGAAAATTCCATCCCTCTTCCTTTGAAGACCGAATGATATTCTCCCGAGAAAACCTGGTTAACCAACCCTTTGGTTCTTATCTCAATTTGTCGGACTTGTTTTATAATTTCTTTAGTAAGCATTCAAATAATAATTTTTTCTTAACTGCAATATTTATTTGTCATCATTCCCTGCCTTTCTTGAAAAGAGAAAAAGGATATCTTTTCTCTCTTTAGAAGATGGAAGGGTTTCAGTTTACTTTTGATAATAACTATAAAAACAATGCATTCATGCATCCATTGTTATTAAGGCACCTCTAACTTATTCAAAATTTCCTGTATTACGTTCTCGGTCGTTATTTCTTCAGCTTCAGCTTCATATGTAACAGCAATACGATGTCTTAATACATCTAAACAGATAGACCTAACGTCTTCAGGAATTACGTATCCTCTCCTTTTTATAAATGCCATAGATTTCGCTCCTAGTGCAAGATTTATCGATGCTCTGGGTGAAGCTCCGTAACTAATAAAATCATTCAGCTTATCAAGCCCATAATCTTTAGGCGACCGGGTAGCGAATACAATGTCAAGTATATATTTTTCAATTTTTTCATCTATGTATACTTCATGCACCAGCTCTCTTGCTCTAAGAATATCTTTCGGTGTAATAACCTGCTGGACAATACCGCTCGTCATGTTGACATTCTGCCGCATGATTTTCATTTCCTCATCCCGGGATGGGTAAGAAATTTTAACTTTCAGCATAAACCTATCAACCTGTGCTTCAGGCAAAGGATATGTACCTTCCTGTTCAATTGGGTTTTGTGTAGCAAGGACTAGGAATGGTTCTTCAAGCTTAAAAGTAGTTTCACCTATAGTAACCTGACGTTCCTGCATAGCTTCAAGCAATGCACTTTGAACTTTGGCAGGGGCACGGTTAATTTCATCTGCAAGAATAAAGTTTGAAAAGATAGGCCCTTTACGGATTAAAAAATTCCCATCTTTCTGATTATATATTTGAGTTCCCACCAAATCTGCCGGAAGTAAATCGGGTGTGAATTGTATTCTTTGAAATTTTGCCTTCATTGCAGAGGAAAGTGTGTTTATAGCAAGAGTTTTTGCAAGTCCTGGTACTCCTTCAAGCAGCACATGGCCGTTGCTTAATAAACCGACGATCAATCTTTCTACCATTGCTTTTTGACCAACAATAACTTTACCGATCTCGTTCACTAGCAGATCAATGAATGCGCTCTCTTGTTTAATTTTTTCATTCAGTGCAGTAATATCCAATTTTTAACCTCATAAAATTTATAAATATATAAACTTTCACCCCGAAATTTTCCGGTGCGATAAACTTTGAAACGTAATGTGATTAGACGCAGACAAACTTAAAAAGGTTGCATCGTTTTTACAAGGTATGAATTTTATTTATTATAGATGACATCTTTTCCTCAAGAAGTTATCTGAATTTCCAAAATTATTTCCTAAATCACGGAATAGCTCAATATAAACAGAAGATTTTCTGAACTACGAAGTAGTTCAATGTAAATAGCCGCGGACGAAGTCCGTGGTATTTAAGAAGAAAGCACATACCCAACCACGAAGTGGTTGAATGTAATTAACTATAGTCATAAAGAGTCGTACCACCATGAATTAAAGTAAAGCTAAGTTATTTATTTCCGTTTTTATTTATAACAATATTTGCAGGCAAGGTAAAGCTGCCCACACTTAAGTAAATCCATGCCTCAGTGCAAGAAACATCAGATAGCGTTATGCTCAAGCCGCCATTTGGCTCAGTAGTGCTGTTGCAGCTTAATGAAATTAAAAATAATGATAAAATCAGTGACAAAATAAATTTCATTTAAAACTCCCAAATTTTGTTGTAAAATTATTACTGCCATATATAATACATCTGGAATGTAAAATAAGAAATTTTATCACTTGCGGTACTGCAGAAAGGAAATATATATTAGCTGTAAAAGGTAAGAT
>Ga0075269_10000105_pt1 | contig 14179 bp, 12 predicted proteins | sample SF_Rice_5C_0N_10_FD_69773 | JGI IMG/M metagenome (GOLD analysis project Ga0075269, IMG submission 69773) | Rice paddy soil microbial communities from Twitchell Island, California, USA - SF_Rice_5C_0N_105 | ecosystem: Environmental > Terrestrial > Soil > Paddy field/soil | place: USA: Twitchell... | reverse complement strand
TGACATTTTAATTTCACTCTTGACCACATAACCAGCACAACTAGGATTATAACCGGCAGTGCGGCTGTTCCCACTACATAAAATAATGCTGCGGCTCCTCCGCTCGCTCCGATTGCGTGAATGCTGATCTTCCAGTATTTATTCACCAGAACTACTATAATTGTATTGGAAATATAACAAAACCAAAACGCTATTGAAATAATATTGATTTCATACGAAATAAGAAAGAGTATACCAATTAAATAAAATCCTGTGGCTATTAAAAATGGGAATGTCCTTTCCTCTTTTATGGTTGCATCCAGATCAACTAACTTTCCTTTATTTCTTAAATAAACAAATAATATTACGTGCAGTGTAAATCCGAATACAACTGTAACTATAATTAGAATGATCTCATTTAATATAGTTCTCTCTAACTTATAGGATAAGAATGTGAATATTATTAAGGCAAATGATGGAGGTACAAATAGTGTTGAAATTATTCTGGCAAATTTTTCTGCTGTAATCTTCTGCATTTCTTTGCCTTTAATGATTGTCAAACTGCAATTTTATAAGTATTAAGATCTTCTAGGTACTTAAGTAATATGTCTTCCACTGCCGTATAATCGTATACTTGCATCAATGCTGCTCTGACCTGAGAAGCATGCGGCATTGATTTTAAATAACCCGTATAAAATTTCCGATGCTCAATTACTGCTCTCCTTTCGCCTTTTATTTTTATAGCTATCTGTAGATGCTTTAAGCAGGTTTTTATCTTTAGCTCTTCATCTATTTTTGTGGCATTATTACCTCGTTCTAAAAGCTCTTTAGCTTCCTTAAATATCCATGGATTACCGATGGCACCGCGGGCAATCATTACTCCGTCAGCATTGGTTTCTTCAAATGCTTTTTTAACATCTTGTGCAGTAAGTATGTTACCGTTTAATACTATCGGTATACTGACAACTTCTTTAATTCTGTTTATCCAGCTCCAGTCTGCTTCTCCTTTATGCCCCATCGAACGCGTTCTGCAATGAATTGTTAGCGCTTTTACCCCTGCATCTTCCATCCTTTTCGCTACATCTAGTATCATTATACTTTCATGATCCCAACCCAACCTTGTCTTTACTGTTACAGGCAGTGAAACGGATTCTACTACATTTTTAACAAGAGCCTGCATATGCCCCGGATCCTTCAATAGTGCCGACCCAGCACCGTGGCCAACTACATTCTTAACCCAGCAGCCCGCATTAATATCAATTAAATCCGGCTTTTCCTTTTCCGCTATCTTAGCCGCTTCAACCATCGATTCTAATACACCACCATATATTTGTATGCCGACCGGACGCTCTTCTTCAACGATTTCTAGTTTCTTATGCGTCTTTTCTGATTTACGCACTAAACCTTCCGAGTTTACAAACTCGGTATATACCACATCAGCACCGAGTTCCCTGCACACTAAACGAAACGAAATATCCGTTACGTCCTCCATCGGAGCAAGTAAAACAGCTTTATCTATTTTTATGTTATTAACTTCAAACATCGTATCAAATCATTACTTTCCTCAATACAAAAATACTATTAGCAACCCTCATAAAAAACTCGATTTCCTTTGCATCACTAATAATTATATGCTTAATAAATCTTAAAGATACTAATCGATAATACCTTAGTCCTTTGAGGCAGTAATAAATTACTATCTCTTAAAACTTTTTTACAAATTAAACTGAATCTTCCGACCTTCAATCATGAAAATCGTTTTATCATGTTAATCATGGCTCAGACTTTTCTCATTTCCCTATACTATCTATCTCAATCTTATCCGTATATTTAGTCATCACTTCCTTCGTATCCTCAAATGCCTCTTTCATTTTCCTTATATCATCCAAAGTAAGAAACTTCGGATACTCTCTCTTAAATGAAAGCTGCGAAGGAAGTACTTCAAATTCATCTTTATTGCCTACCCTACCTTTGAATACCCACGTCGGCAAATACGAAACTTTATTTATATAAATTGTTTTAGTTCTTAAATTCTTCGTTAAATATATCTTTAATATTAAACCTGCGTCAGCATAACGCCAGCGCTGATTAGAAACAAAATTCCCAAGAGAATATGCTGCAAATCCTGTATCAAGCTTAGAATTATTCGCCTTATAAAAAACTACCGGCTCCACAACATGAGGATGACTGCCGATAATTATATCCGCACCATACTTTATTGTTTTTTCCACTATCTGATTTTGAAATTCATCAATTCCCCTCTTGTATTGCGTCCCAAAATGAAAATAAACAAGTACTATTTCAGCTCCTTTTTCTCTTGCTGATGCTATATCATGTTTTATGAGCGTTGTATCAATTATGTTGATTAAATAAGCTTTCCCCTTCGGTATGTAATTTCCATTTACTCCATAAGTATATGCAAGGAACGCAGCCCTTATTCCTTTTATCTCAAATATCCTTATTGAATCTCTGTCTCTTTCCGAAGTAAATGTCCCGTCATAATTCAATCCGGAATTTTTAATCACCGATATTGTTCTTAGTACTCCGCGCGCCCCTCTGTCAAATGCATGATTGTTTGCTGTTACAAGCATTGTAAATCCACTCTCTTTTATCGCCCTAATAAAATCATCAGGCGAATTAAAAGCCGGATATCCTGAATACTTAAATGTATTCCCTGCTGCTACTGTCTCTAGATTTCCAAATACAATATCGGAATTCAATAAATATGATTTAACATGGCTAAATTCAGGATTGAAGTCAAAACTGTCAGCTCTTACTCTTGCATAATCGAATTGTGGAGAATGACACATTATGTCACCGACTGCTGATATAGATATCGTAACCAGCGAATCTTTTTCTGTGTCTTTTTTACTTTTATTGAAGATGCCTTTTGTACTTACAGTAAAGATAATTACTAATACTACAAGTATTGGGAATAGATATTTGATTTGACGCATAAAAAAATAAGGCTGGAAATGAAATCCAGCCTATAATAGTAACTATTTATAGCACAGGTTATTTAGCAGCCTTTCTTTGAGCCTTAACTTCCTGTATGTCCCTACGTACTTCCTGTGCCTGCTTACGCAAGTCACTCAATCCTTTACGTAAGCGCGTTCCGGCTGCTGCTTGCGCTTTTACATAGAACTTTTCAAAATCAGTTTCCAAATTTTTTACTGACTGAATTAAGCTCTCATATTTATCCATTTAGACCTCCTATAATGTAATTGAATAATTTAGTTATTTAGAATTTTCGAAAACGATCTCTGCAATATCTTTTACTTCTACTTGATCCGTCTTCTCGAAATATTTGACACCATCTGTTAACATCGTCATGCAGAACGGGCATGCCGAAGCAATAGTGCTCGAATTTGTTTCTAATGCTTCTTTTGTTCTCTCAAGATTTATTCTGCCGCCGTCTTCATCTTCAAGGAACATCCTCCCCCCGCCGGCACCGCAGCAGAATCCTTTTGTCTTGTTCCTCTTCATTTCAGTTAATTCTAATCCTTTTATTTTCTTTAATGTATCTCTCGGCGGTTCAAATACTTTATTGTACCTGCCCAGGTAACATGAGTCATGATATGTTGCTTGTTTTTTCTCTCCTTCATCTCTCAATTCGATCCTTCCCTCATTTAGTAACTGCTGTATCAATTGAGAATGATGCAGGACTTCGTAATTCCCTCCAAACTGTTTGTATTCATTTCCAAGCGAATGAAAGCAATGCGGACATGCTGTAACGATTTTTTTAACTCCGTACCTGTTCAATGTTTCTATGTTCTCCTTCATCATCATCTGGGCAAGATACTCATTGCCAAGCCGCCTTGCCGTATCCCCATTACATTTTTCCTCAGTTCCTAAAATCCTAAAATCAATATTGGCTTTTTGCATGATAGATGCAAATGCTTTCGTAACTTTCTTATATCTGTTATCAAATGATCCGGCACATCCTACCCAATATAATATCTCGCATTCTCGGTCTTCTGCCATAGTTTTTATTCCCATCCCCTCTGACCACTTTGCTCGGTCTGCAGAATTAAAAGCCCATGGCGTATAATTTGTCTCTATACTCTTAAATACATTATTTAGATTTGGCGGAAACTGTGATTCGGTTAAGACTAATTCTCGCCTCATATCTATTATCGAATCTACGTGCTCTATCATTACCGGACATTCTTGCACACATGCCAAACATGTTGTACAATCCCATAACTCCAAATCAGTTATGTAATCATGAACTAATGTCTTATTAAAAATCTCTTCGTCTGTCCTGCCGCTTACTAATAAAGGCGCTTTATCTAATGTCCTTTTTCTTATATCAGTGATAATTTTTCTCGGGGATAATACCTTTCCTACCGTCGCTGCCGGGCATGCCTGCGTGCACCTTCCGCATTCCGTACATGTATATCCGTCTAATATTTGCTTCCATGAAAGCTGCTCTATATCTGCTGCTCCGTATACTTCTATAGATTCATCTTCAAGATTTAATGGCTTTAGGGTATTCCTTATATCATCCGTATTTGCATAATATGTGTTCGGTATCGACGTAAGCACATGTAGATGTTTTGAGTATGGAAGATAATTCAAAAAACTTAATACAACTATTATGTGCATCCACCAGAAGAATTCCCATAGGTTTGTTGCATCAGATTGCCCCGATGCATAAAAAATGTGGCTTAGATATAGTGAGATTGGATGTATTTCATAATCAGATAGTATAAATCCTCGGCTTGCTATTGAAGATATATTTTCTCCGAACATTGCCACACATACCATCAAAATCATCAATAATATTACTGCGGCATCTACCCTGCCGTGCCTGTCAACTTCTAGCCTTTTAATGTGAACTATGTATCTTCTATATAAAGCATATATTACTGAAATTATAACTAATAGCCCGAATATGTCCTCTATAAAAGTAACTGCTGAATAAAAAAGTCCTGTGTTAGAAAGACTAAACTGTGAATAAAATCCCTGTATGAATGCTTCAAGCACTGCAAAGAGGAATAAAACAAATCCCCAAAATATAAAAAAATGAAGTATCCCTGCTTTAAAATCCCTGAACAATTTAGATTGAGCAAATGCAACTACTAATACTTTTTTCAACCTTTGACCGGCATTTCCGGATCTATCATCCTTCTTTCTTCCTGTTAACATATAACGGACTAAGTTCCTGCTGCTATATATAAAGAACACTATTGCCGCAAGAAAAATCAGGATGAAGATTATATTTTTAATCTCCATTTATTGCATCAAGTAATTATTGTTTGGCATATCATATTTAAGTTATCTGGTTTTTCTTTTTGTTATTCCGAAATAAATACTGGCTCCTATTACGTCTTTTACAACTGTCCAGATTAAGAATACTACAACACCGGTTATTAGTGCCTCTTTCACATCTTTCAGATAAACAATTCCTAAATACATAGACCCAAACAATAATATAAATATCTCTCCGCATAGCATCGATACTATAATTCCGAAATAACTCTTATATCTTTTTGATAAATATCCGGCCAGAAAAGCACCTATTGGGAAGGCTAATAAATATCCCCCTGTCGGCCCAAATAATCTTGCTATTCCAATCGTACTATCAGGTATCTGCGCAAATACTGGCAAACCAAGACATCCTAATAATAAATAAGCTATCTGACTGTAAGCTCCATTTTTTGCACCAAGAAATGCTCCTGATAATACTACCATCATCGTCTGAAGTGTAAATGGTACAGGCTTAACAGGTATTGTTATTTGTGCACCTATTGCTGTTATCAGCGTAAATGATGTAATTAAAAATATATCGTAAGCATTTTCTTTTATTAAAAGTTGAAAGAATCCTTTAGTTCTTGCTCTTTCCTTTACCAGCATACTTTTCCTTCTAGATTGTATATTAACTTTGTTAAACAGCTCAAATATGAAGATTATAGTTAGAAAAGTCAAGAAATTTGTCTGTTTTCAAAGAATTTATTTCCAGTATCTATTTAGCCAGTTTATTGCTCCTGTAATATCAACTTTATTGGCAAAATCAATCATATAAGCGATTTTATTTACATCATCCATTGGGACATTAACTGTATGCGGAAACACAGGTGCCAATCTAAAATAGTTTTCCTTTAAGATTTGCTTGCATTCATAATCAGCTATCCCCGATACCCCGTCCAGCATTAAACCGATAATTGGCTTTGCCCATTGAAAATATCCCCAATCATGCTTCTGACCTTTAATAAATGTTAAACTTGTTCCCGTCCCTAATGAAAGAAGTACTACCTCATTTATTGTCACAGTTTGGAAATATCTCAAATCCTGCGATTGGGCAAGTGCACACATACTTGGATTATTCGCAAATACTCCGCCATCTACATATCCTTCATATGTCGGAAAATATGTTGGTGCCGCACTTGTATATAAACCAACGTTATAAACTAATTCTTGCCCGTCGCTTCCCTCTCCTTCCATATTGTGGAAAATTTTGGGCTTCCATGTCCTTTTACTTAATTCCTCAGCTTGATTGTCAAGGTCAAATGCCGTAATTAAAACATGCTTGTGCAGTTGGCTTAAGGTCATATCCCCGAAAATTTCTTTCAATACTTTTTTTAGATTTTCATTTTTATACCCAGCCCCTATAATTCTTCCTAAATCTAATATGTCATCCCAAATTGTATCATAAAAAATAAACTTACCTTCCTTTTCATAAATATCTTTCATGTAATCAGGACTTAGGCCCTTCGCCAAACTTAGCGCTAATAGTCCTCCGGTCGATGTTCCTGCAATTAAATTAATATCATCTAAAAAATTGGATAATCCTGGCGCCTCTCTTAATCTTTGAAGAATAACAGCTGTAATTATTCCTCTTATTCCTCCGCCGTCCAAAGAAAGAATTTTATACTTTGACATGTTATCTCCTTCCGTTTGCTATTAGAAAATATATTACTTCAATCTAAAATTTAAAAGCACATACATAAATAATAAAATTTAATTCCCTCAATTCCAATTTTTATCAGAAGTGCTATCTAAATTAAATGTGAACAAAATAAATAATTTTGATACGCAATGTGTTTTGTAAATTTTATAATCTGATTCCAAAACAATACCCTTATATTTATTTAGTATTACGCTGTCCAAAACATTTTTTAACTTTACTGAAATAGGAATAAGGTTTATATGTAGATTTTTTATCGTTGTTACTAAGTTGATAAAACACTTTATAATGTTTCCTTTTACTCTTTATATCTTGATTAATCTAGAGAATAATAGTTTTCTAAAGCCTTATAACTTGTTAAAAACTTAGTAACTAGAATCCCCATCAAATAAACTAACCTTATTCTATGTATAATTAAAGTTCAATGTAGTGACATACCATATTCATCATACTTCATCAAATATATTTCTTTTTTCATATGCTTTTTTAGTCTGCCATTTTGTCATTCCTAATCTCCCTTTAATCCATTCTAATTCATTTCTAATAGTAGTCTAACAAGCTTCTGAGTAGCCTTTAAATGGCATATAAATACCCCCTAAACAGCCTCTGCCTACTCCCAAATAATTACCTGCCATTTTGTCAGATATTATTAGCCCTATCTGCCCTAATAGTCCTATTAAAATTTCAACAAAACCCTCATAATAAAAAACCGTAGAATATATCTACGGTTCTCCTTAATTAAAAAGCAACCCGGATTTTGTTAGAAAAGTTAAAAATTAAAAGTAGAAGCGGAATCCCGTCCGCAGCATTACTCCGCTCATGTCAAATACCTGCTGGAACGTATGGGTTCTACCCGTCTGAGGATCTGTAGCATTATAATCCCAGCTCGGCTGAGAATAATGATACGCTGCTTCTATAATTACATCGGATCGCGGCCCAAGCTCATACGCAATCCCCCCGCCAAGCTGCCATGCAAAATCAAACGCACCCCTGAATTCACTGTTATCGGGATTATTATAGTCATGATAAAAGATCAAAAGCATTTCCAATCCAATGCCTCCATTTATATATGCCTCGGTTCTATAGGAGACCGGAAAACTAATAGTTGAAGAAGCCATCAACGGTATTGCATGGAGATTTGTTGAAGCTCTTAATTCATTTAATGTGCTGTTAACTCCATAAAAATTATTAAACTGATTAACAAGATTCTGATCTACATAGCTTTTATGAAACCAATCAATATCCCATCCGAATTTAAGATCCCTGTCAAATGCCCATCCCCCTTCATATCCAATGATAAATCCGGCATCTGTTGCCGATGGATCAAATACTCCAAGCTTTACACTTCCGAAACTAGTCTGTGCAAATAATGCTGCTGGTGCTAATAAAATAATCAATAATAATTTATTCATATAAATAGCTTTCATATATTTTAACCTCTGTTTTGCAATCTAAGTGCCACTTAATTATATACTGCTTTTAATCCATTTATTAGGATAATCTTTTATCACTGTACAGTAAAAAAAAACTAATGCCTTTTTTACTGTACAGCTATATATAATTTTATTGAAGGCCCCGGTTCTTTAACATCGGTCCTAATTGAGGATTGTGCCCGGTAAATTCACGAAATATCTTTCCGTAATCTTCTGTTGCACCGCGGGAAAGTATCATGTCGCGAAACCGTTCCCCATTCTTTTGTGTTAACCCGCCATGATCCATAAACCATTGGAATGCATCATCGTCAAGCATCTCAGTCCATAGATATGAATAATATCCGGCTGCATACCCGTTTCCCCATATATGCATGAAATAACTTGAACGGTAGCGGGGTGGAACCTGTGGTATATATAAATGATCTTTCTTAAGGCTTTCTATCTCAAATTTATCTGCATTCTGTTCTGGTAGACTTGCCGGCAAAGTATGCCATGCCATATCCAATTCTGCAGCCTCAAGTAATTCTGTAAAGTCATACCCCTGATTAAAAACTGTCGCTTCCCTTATTTTCTGAACTAATTCCTGCGGTATCGGGTTACCCGTCTTATAGTTCAAAGCATAGTGCTCTAGAACTTTGGGATATAATGCCCAATGCTCATTAAACTGTGAAGGAAACTCAACAAAATCCCTGGGAACACTTGTACCGGACAGACTTGGATATTCCTGGCTTGCAAACATACCGTGTAATGCGTGCCCAAATTCATGGAACATTGTTGTTACATCTTCGTAGCTTAATAATGCAGGCTGCCCGGGTGCCGGTTTAGTAAAGTTGCAGACATTATAAACTACAGGCTTTGTACCCAGTAATTTAGATTGAATAACCATATTATCCATCCATGCACCCCCGGATTTGTTATCCCTCTTAAAGTAATCAGCATAAAATAATGCTAACGGCTTGCCGTCTTTATCATATACTTCAAATACTCTAACATCTTTCTGATAAACCGGAATATCATGCAGCTCCTTAAATGTTAATCCGTAAAGCTCATGTGCTTCATAAAAAATACCTTTTTCAAGTACATTATTTAATACAAAATATGGCTTGATCTCAGTATCATCTAATTTATATCGCTCTTTACGAAGCTTCTCTGCATAATAACTCCAATCCCAGGGCTCAAGCTTAAAGTCCTTTCCTGATTTATTAATAAGCTCCTGAAGATCTGAGGCTTCTGTCTTTTCACTTTTTACTGTCGCTTCTACAAGCCCGGATAGAAACTTTTCTACCGCACCAGGAGTTTTAGCCATCTGGTTTACTAATGCCCATGCCGCATAATTCGGATACCCTAATAACTTTGCTTTCTCAGCACGTATTTTCGCAATTCTTTCTATAACAGCTCTGGTATCATTGGCATCATTATGCTCAGTTCTATTCCACGAATTATCAAATAGCTCTTCCCGAACCTCTCTGTTCTTAAGCAATGAAAGGTCGGGCTGCTGTGTAGTATTCTGTAGAGATATAAGCCACTTACCGGCAAGTCCCCTTGAAACTGCCGCTAAAGAATCAGCATCAATCTCCGCAGAAGAAAGCCCGTTTAATTTTGACTTATCATCCACTACTAAGCCCCCGGCTTTTGTTCCCGCTAAGAGTTGATTGTCAAACTTAGCAATAAGCGTTGCTTCTTCTTCATTTAATTTTTTTAACTTAGCCTTATCTTCTGACGAAAGATTAGCACCGGCATGCACAAATTGATTATAATAATATGATACAAGCTTCATAGATTCATGATCTAATTTAAGATTTCTCCGCCTATCATAAATATTCTTTACTCTTTGAAAAAGCTTCGCATTAAGAAATATTGCATCATTATGTGCAGCAAGCCTGGATGCCTCATACTGCTGTACTTTTTGAAGTACTGTATCTGTATTTGCACCGTTAACTGCATTAAATAATAATGATACTCTCGTTAGCAGCTGACCGCTTTTTTCTAATGCCGCTAATGTATTATCAAATGTAGGTGACTTTGGGTTATCTGCTATCTTCTCAATTTCTGAAAGCTGCTGCTTCATTCCTTCTTCAAATGCTGGCTGATAATCACTGTCTTTTATTTTATCAAATGGTGGAGCCTGGAATGGTAATCTACTTGGCTTAATAAAAGGATTTATTTCATTACTTAAAGTTGTATCTTGTATATTGTTTGCTAGCAAAGAAGATCTAGTGTTAAATATAACACCAAGCAAAAGGCAAAAAATAAGGATTCTGGAAAGTCTCGATTTCATTTGGTTATTTCCTTTTTATACTATAAAAATATTTTCAATAACACAAAATATTAAAATAAATTGTAAATTACGTTTGGCTATTTACTATTCATTTTAATATAATTAAGTTATAATATACACTGTACTTGTTGTTATTTATAATTCGGCATATATTCTATTTGAAATTGAATATGGCCAAGCTCGTTTCTGATAAACATTAGTTTGGGTTCAAGATAATAAATGAAATATATTTTAGTCATACCGTCAATAGATATTAAACACGGTAAAACCGTAAGAGTAGTGCAAGGTATACCAGAACTGGGAAGTAAAGAATACGGCAGCGACCCCGTAGAAATGGCTAAGATTTGGCGGGCTGAAAACGCAAAACTTTTGCACATAGTCGATTTTGACGGCGCTCATGACCATAAGCTGACTAACCTTCCCATAATTCGGGAAATTTGTCAATCAGTAATTATCCCCGTCCAATTTACTGGCGGAATTAGAAATATGGATGACGTAGAAGCTATTATGGATACCGGCATTAGCAGACTGGCTGTCAATACAATGGCAATTGAAAACCCGGAATTGTTCATGAAAGTATTTGAAAAATACGGCCCAAGTAAAATAGTAATAGCTCTTGACATCGTTAATGAAGGCCTTGTTATAAAAGGCAGGACAATTAAAACCGGCATTAACTATATAGATTTCGCCAAAAAGATGAGGCAGATAGGCATAGAAAGATTTATCGTAACTGATGTTATGAGAAATGGCATATTAGGAGGCCCAAACTTAACATACTCAAAAGAAGTAGCTGAAATCACCGGCGCAAAGGTTACTCTATCTGGTGGAGTTAGAAATAAAGATGAGCTTATGGATGTCCAAAATCTTATGCCGGATAGGATTGACTCGGTGATAGTTGGCAGAGCTTTATATGAAAATAGGTTCCCCTGTCAAAAGCTATGGCGGGTAGCAGAGTCAGGAATATTTTAATAAAGGACTTTATGAGCGCATATAATAACGGTACAATCCGAAGCAGTTTCTGGTCAAATTTATTCGGGTCTTCTTCTGGTTCCTTTGAACTCCATAATACTCTGGTCTCTATCCCTATCTTCAAAGACTTGAACAGAAGAGAAGTTTCTTTGATTATCAATCTATTACATGAAAGAAATTATGTCGCAGGTGAATATATATTTTTTCAAGGCGACCCGGGAATCGGATTATACATAATCCGGAATGGTACTGTTGATATAAAAAGAAATTTTGATAACAAAGAAACCATTTCTTTAGCCCATTTAACTAATGGAGATTTCTTCGGTGAGCTAGCTTTAATTGACGGGGATAAAAGATCTGCTTCGGCAGTTGCATATGAAGATACAAAGCTCTTAGTAATTTTTAAACCTGACCTTGATGAGATATTAGAAAAATTCCCTAAAACCGGTGTAAAAATCCTTCAAGGCATAAATCAAGTAGTAGTTGCCCGCCTTAGAAAGTTAAATGAAGATATTATTTCCTTACATTTAAAATCAATAATAAAATCGGAGGATGTTTATGGAACCTAATATAAAAAAGATCTTAGTACCGGTTGATTTTTCCGATTATTCTAAAAGCTCCTTAAGATACGCTATTAACTTTGTTAGGCAGTTCCATTCAGAACTATATCTCATCTATGTCGTTGAACCTGTCATTTATCCGCCGGACTTCACTATGGGGCAAATTGCTATACCATCAGTTGATTTCGAAATGGACAAACGCGCGAGCGAAGAACTGAATAAACTTGCACATAAAGAAATTCCCGGAGATATAAAAGTCCATCCAATAGTCAAGACAGGCAAGCCTTTTATAGAGATAATTGAAACGGCATCAGAAGAAAATATAGATCTAATTATTATAGCTTCTCACGGCCATACAGGCGTTGAGCATCTATTGTTTGGCAGTACTGCTGAAAAGGTTGTTAGGAAAGCCCCATGCCCTGTATTAACATTAAGAGACCCCTTTAAAGGTTTTGATTATAAAGAACATATAGAAAGATAGTTAGTTCTTTCTGTCAATTACAAAATCAACCAGAGCTTGAAGGGCAAGTTTACTTGGCGAATCAGGGAAAACATTCAGTAATTCTTTGGCTTTACTTGAATATCTAGAAGCAGTCTCACTTGCATAATTTATCCCGTTGTTTTTCCTGACGAAGTCAATAATCTCTTTTACGCTCTCCTTATTTTCTCCATTCTTTATAAGCTTTCTTATTGCACTTGCCTCACTTTTTGTAACCTGGTCTAGAGAATATATTAAGGGAAGTGTTATTTTCTTTTCCTTTATATCACCTCCGATTGGTTTCCCGGTAGTATCTGTGTTTCCATCATAATCTAAAATATCATCCCTAATTTGGAATGCGATTCCTATTTTTTCTCCGAACTCTCTCATTGCCTCATGATAACGGCTGTCAGTGCTCGCACTTAATGCACCTATCTTACAACATGTTTCCAAAAGTGAAGCAGTTTTATCTGAAATAATTCTAAAGTATGTAGCTTCATCTATATCAAGCTTTCTAGTCTTTCTTATTTGTAGCAGCTCTCCTTCGGACATCCTTTTAACTGTGTTAGTAATTACCTCTAAAAAGTCATAATCCTTCCCTTCAACTGCAATTAATAATCCTCGGGATAAGAGATAATCCCCCATTAATACGGCAACCTTATTTTTAAACACTTTATTTATTGACCAGAATCCCCGGCGCTTATCTGCATTATCTACTACATCATCATGAACTAAAGTTGCCGTATGAAGCAGTTCTACAAGCACCGCGCCTCTATATGTACGCTCAGTTACTCCACCTGCAACCTTTGCTGATAGAAGAACAAGAAGCGGACGTATCTTCTTCCCCTTTTGCCTTATTATATATCTAGCAATTAAATCGACAAGCATTACTTCAGATTTTATCGACTGCTTATATAACTCATCAAATTTATCAAGCTCTGTCTTAATGGGAATGCTTATATCTTTTAGATTTCTATTAGTCAATTTCTCTTTCTGGCAAATTTTGAAATAATTATACTAATTTCGTACAATAAAACTAGAGGTGCAGCCAATATTATTTGGGAAACAGGATCAGTACCGGGAGAAAGAAATGCAGCTGCTATGAAAATCACGACTATAGCATGCCTTCTATATTTTCTCATGAATTCAGGAGTTAATATTCCCAGTTTGGATAGGAAATACGAAACCATTGGTAGCTCGAAAACTAAGCCGCAGCCTAACATGATACTGATTATAATTGACATGTATTCGTCAATAGCAAATACATTTTTTATTTCTGGAGAGCCAAACTGTGCAGCAAACTTTAATGACATAGGAAGCATTACAAAGTATGCAAACACAACACCAAGCAAAAAGCATAACGTTGAGAAAGCAACAATTGCAGAGATATATTTTCTTTCTTTTTTTCGTAAAGCAGGAGAAATAAATTTCCATAATTGGTAAAAGATATTCGGCAGGCTTATAATTACACCGGCAACAATAGCTACTTCAAAGAAGAGCATCAATTGACCGAACGGCTTTAAATTCTGAAGCGGTACCCCTGCATGCTTTGCCGGTAATAGCAGAATGTCA
>Ga0075269_10000104_pt1 | contig 14215 bp, 15 predicted proteins | sample SF_Rice_5C_0N_10_FD_69773 | JGI IMG/M metagenome (GOLD analysis project Ga0075269, IMG submission 69773) | Rice paddy soil microbial communities from Twitchell Island, California, USA - SF_Rice_5C_0N_105 | ecosystem: Environmental > Terrestrial > Soil > Paddy field/soil | place: USA: Twitchell... | reverse complement strand
ATGCCATTCACATGCCGTTAACATGCCGTTAACATGCCGTTAACATGCCATTAAGGTAACTTTTACACCTATAGTATGGTTTATTTGATTAGTAGTTTTACTTACAAATACGTATAATTAATCAGCATCTTTTAACTTTGTGCTTCTTAATTGAATAATTCGAAAGAAGAAAATATTATAAAAGGGAAAACCTTTTCACTTTACGGTTCAGAATCCGTTTCGGATAATTATTTTGTAATTATTAAAAAAGCTGCTGACTTTTTAATTGCAAACTATTTCGGAAGCGGCGAAGCCTTGCTCGGATATTTAAGATTGATTGATAATAGAAATTTCCTAAAAAGATTATCGAAAAGGGGAAATAGCAGTGAAGAAGGTTATGAAATATTAAGATATCTTAAAGACAATTTGTCCGCCTATACTTTATCGGTACATACGCACCTGGAAAATTTATCCCTTAGAGAAAAATTTAATAAAGTCATATCTACTACTGAAGAGCAATATCACCTTTATATGGTTGAGATCGAGCTTGTGAACAGGATTTATTCTGGCCGGTTCCATGAATGCGAATATAAAATAGCGCTGCTTCCGCATTGCATACACGACCTAAAGCGCCGCTGTATGTCGAAGCCCGATGAGATAGACTATAAATGTAAAAGCTGTTCAAAGAACTGTTATATTAATAATGTCTGCCGGATTCTAAGCGAAAATAATATTGATGGTTATATTTGGCTGACTGCTGATCTAAAGAAATTAATTACTAATTTAAGAAAGAAGTATGCAACGATAGGAATAATGGGAATCGCATGTATACCTGAATTAATTAACGGCATGAAGCGATGTATAAAATACGGATTACCGGTTATTGGGGTACCGCTGGATGCGAACAGGTGCAGAAGATGGATGGGTGAGTTTTATCCGAATACAGTCAATCTTAATAAAGTAAGAGAAATAGTGGTTTCGTAATGAGAGATAATTGGATTATTGTGTATCAGTAAAGATGAAAGAAGCAAATATATCCGGAAAAAAGGAATCCTAGAAAACGTCAAAGTTATTTATGCAGCGCGACAAATCGTATCTTTTTGATATAGCTGATTTTTCAAAGTTAGCGGTTGTGTACCTTCAGTTATTAAGATGACATACAATAGCCATTAGTAGATTGTTTGCCAAAGAAGTTATTAAAATATGATTTTAAGGCATAGTTTTGCTATTTTAGTACAAATAAAAACTTTTAATATAATTTAAAAGCTGCAAGCGCCCATAGTTCAATTGGATAGAACGTTGGATTCCGGTTCCAAAGGTTGAGGGTTCAAATCCTTCTGGGCGTACTAAATATATTAAAATCGGGGCAGCCTGCATGGCTTGAAATTATTGCAGGTTAATGTGCTTTTGATGAAAACTGCACTGCTTAATAAATGAATCCGCTTAATTAAGTTTTTCCCGTGAATCTTTCTGCCTCCGGCAGAATCAGGAATCTAAATAGTTTGATATTCTTAAAAGATTCCTGCTTTCGTGGGAATGTTATCCCATATATTTTGGCTTTTTACTGCAGATTCATAAATATTTTGCAAAAAGTTGATAGAATTTCTGAAAATATTAGTAGATTTACAGGATAAAATTTTAATAATAGTATAGAAAAATTAAAATTAGGATTTTTTAATGCTAACAAAAAAGAAGAAACTGTCTAAGAAGGAAATTAAAGAAGATAAACTAGTAGCTCTCTATTATAGAAGTTATTCTTACTTTACAGAGAACAGACAGCGTTTAATGATGTATGCCGGCGGATTGGTCGTATTAATTGTATTGGTTATTTTTTATATAAACCATAGAAACCAGCAGAACAAGGAAGCCGGAATACAGCTTGCCCGAGTAATGAGCCTTTATGACGGCGGTGCCTATTTAGAAGCTATCGAAGGGCAAGCCGGTACAAATATTCTTGGATTGAAAAAGATAGTTGAACAATACGGAAGTACTGAAAACGGTGAGACAGCTAAAATTTATTTGGCGAATAGTTATAATTATTTGGGCAAGACTGACGATGCATTAAAGTATTACGAAGATTACGGCGGAAGTTTAAATATATATCAAGCCGCTGCATATGCAGGTGCGGCCGGCTGCTATGCCTCAAAGAATAATTATGAAAAAGCCGCTGAGTTATATAAAAAAGCAGCACACGTTTCGAAATCGGATGTATTAAATTCTGATTATCTATTGCATGCCGGCATCAATTATTTAAATGCGGGAATAAAAAAAGATGCAAAAGAAATGTTCGATTTAATTAAAAAGGACTATAATACCTCCACGGCATTTCGTGAAGTAAACAAATATCTCGCCCAGGTAGAAGAGTAATTCATTTCTCTATTTCCTGTTTCCAGAGGTTTCAGCCGCAGTAAATCTGCGGCTTTTTATTACCCAAATATGAATATTGGGATTGTCAAAATTCCTCATTTTTAGTGTGAAAATTCTAGTTTTCTATAAGAAATTGGTAATAAATAGTAAAAAACTAACGATTTTTGATTTTATTATTTTCTTGACTTTCAGGCCTTATATCTCTATTTTTTCGTTCTATTTATTTCAAAAAAGATTAAAGGATTATGGCAGACACTTCAGATTTCAGGAATGGATTAATAATAAAATTTAAGAATGATTTGTATTCAATCGTCGAATTTCAACATGTAAAGCCGGGTAAAGGCGGTGCATTTGTTAGAAGCACTTTGAAGAATTTAAGGAACGGTAAGGTTCTGGATAATACTTTCAGGGCAGGCGAAGGTATTGAGATTATAAGAGTTGAAAGAAGGAAATACCAATATTTATTTCGCGAAGGCGAATTTTTAGTATGTATGGACACAGGTACATATGAACAAATAAATGTACCGAATGAGTTTTTCGGAGGCGGTGTAGATTATCTAAAAGAAAGCGAAGAGGTCGATATTTTATTTAACGGCGAGGAAATTCTTACAGTTGAAATTCCGATCTTTGTTAATTTAAAGGTAACCGGTACAGAACCGGGGTTTAAAGGCGACACCGCAACCGGTGCAGTAAAACCAGCAAAACTTGAAACCGGAGCCACCATAAACGTTCCTTTGTTTATTAATGTCGGCGACATATTAAGGGTTGATACCAGAACCGGGGGGTATGTTGAAAGAGTTAAAGCTTAAAGTAAAGGTAAATCAATGGATTTAAATCTTATCAAGAAACTCGTTAAGATTGTCGACACAAGCGATATTACCGATCTGGAAGTTGAAGAGAATGGCCTGCGCATTAAGGTTGCAAAGAAGATTAGGAGTTTTAGAGCCGACAATCAGCCGCAGGTTTTAATCAGTCAGGTTCCAACGACAGGTATTCCCGAAAATAAAAGCCCGGTTGGAGAGGAAGCCCCGGTTTCAGCCGCATCATCAACGAACTTACATGAAATAAAATCTCCGATAGTAGGTACTTTTTATAGAGCACCAGCCCCTGATGCAGATCCTTATGCTCAAATCGGAGATACAGTGACTTCCGGTACCGTTCTTTGCATTATAGAGGCAATGAAATTGATGAACGAAATAGAATCTGATATTGACGGTAAGATAGTAAAAATATTGGTAGACAACGGGAAACCGGTTGAATATAACCAGCCTCTATTTTTAATTGAGAAAAGCTGATCCACATCTAAAGATTTAGAGGAAATTTTGTTTAATAAAATTTTAATCGCAAACCGTGGCGAAATAGCATTAAGAATTATCAGGACCTGTAAAGAACTGGGGATCAAAACAGTAGCGGTTTATTCTGAGGCAGACAAAGAATCTCTGCATGTTACCTTTTCGGACGAAGTGGTATGCATCGGGCCTTCCTTAAGCCGCGAAAGCTATTTAAAGATCCCTGCGATAATATCTGCAGCGCAAATTACTGGTGCAGATGCAATTCATCCGGGTTATGGTTTCCTTGCAGAGAACGCAAGCTTTTCGGAGATTTGTGCTGAGTCCGGGATTAAATTTATAGGTCCTTCGCCCAAGATGATCTCAGCAATGGGTGATAAAGCCTTTGCAAAAGATACAATGAAAAAGCACAATGTCCCTGTAATTCCGGGTAGTGACGGAGTTGTTAAAGATGCAGAAGAAGGGAAGAAAATCTCAGATGAGATTAGCTACCCGGTAATTATTAAAGCCTCTGCCGGAGGCGGCGGAAAGGGAATGAGAATTGTATGGGAGGAGAAAGATTTCGATATTGCCTTCCAGACAGCAAAAAATGAAGCGGAGTCTTCATTCGGCAATCCTGAAGTGTATATTGAGAAATATATAGAAAATCCAAGGCATGTAGAGATACAAATACTTGGCGACATGTTCGGCAATGCATATCATTACGGAGAAAGAGACTGTTCTGTGCAGCGCCGGCATCAGAAATTAATTGAAGAATCGCCTTCCCCGGTGCTAGATCAATCGTTGAGAGAGAAAATGGGTGAGGCAGCATTACTCGGAGTACACGCAGTAAATTATGAAGGTGCGGGAACTTTTGAATTCCTTGTAGATAAACACAAGAATTTTTATTTCATGGAAATGAATACAAGAATTCAAGTCGAGCATCCGGTTACGGAGTGGGTTTACGGCCTTGATTTGGTAAGGCAGCAAATATTAGTAGCAGCCGGTGAAAAAGTAGAAACGCTTCCGCACAAGCCTAACGGCCATGCGATGGAATTCAGAATAAATGCAGAAGACCCTGAGTTTGCGTTCCGTCCCTCACCCGGGAAAATCCACTCGGTACATTTTCCCGGCGGATTTGGTGTTAGAGTTGACTCTCATATATATGCGTCATATACTATTCCGCCTTATTATGATTCATTGATAGCAAAACTAATTGTATGGGGGCAGGACCGGGAACACACAATTGCAAGAGGGAGGCGTGCCCTTGAAGAATTTGTAATTGAGGGAATAAAGACAACAATACCTTTCCATTTAAAAGTACTTCAAGACCCAAGATTCTTAAGTGGAAATTTTGATACAGGATTTTTAGAACATTTTGTTTTTTAATATATAAAATAAATTTTGAGGTAAATATGAATTTTCCGGATAATTTAAAATACACAAAAGATCATGAATGGATATTGGTTGAAGGCAGCACCGGCACCATAGGTATTACTGAATATGCTCAAGATGAATTAGGTGATGTTGTTTATGTTGATATTGATCCTAATTTAAAAGAAATTTCGGCAGGCAAATCCTTAGGAACAATAGAAGCTGTTAAAACAGTAAGCGACATTTACGGTCCGTGCGACGGGAAAATATTAGAAATTAATAAGGCGCTTGCAGATTCGCCTGAAACTGTAAATTCAGATCCTTATGGTAAAGGCTGGATGATTAAAATAGAAATTACAAATAAAAGCCAATTAGAAAGTTTACTTGACAGCAATGCGTATAAGCAATTGATTGGCGAGTAAAATAGACAAGCTTTAATTAAATTTGATTTTTATTTATACCTAATGATCAATCCGGGTTTTATGTATAAGAGTATATAGGCAAAAGTGCGCTAGGTCCCGGACAAATCCCAAACACCTTTATACTATATGACTTATCCCTTTAACATATTTAAGCATACCCCATGGATAGACGAGAAACTATATTAATTATCGATTTCGGTGCACAATACATTCAGCTTATCACAAGAAGGGTGAGGGAAGAAAATGTCTATTCCGAAGTTCATCCCCATAGTATTTCATTGGAAAAAGTAAAAGAGATAGGCCCTGCTGGAATAATACTATCCGGCGGGCCAATGAGCGTATACGACGAAGGCGCTCCTAATCTTGACCCCGGGATTTTAAAGCTGGGAATACCTGTACTTGGAATATGCTACGGTTTACAATTAATCTGCCGCGCATTCGGAGGGGAAGTTGAATCGGCAAAGGACAGGGAATATGGGAAGGCTCATTTAAATATTACCGGAGATTCGAAGCTGTTCGATAACGTTATAAACAACTCCGTTGTATGGATGAGCCACGGGGATTATTTAACAAAGATGCCGGAAGGTTTCAAAGTTGCTGCTGTATCGGACCATTCGCCTTACTGCGCAATTTCAAATGAGATGAAGAATATCTACGGCGTGCAGTTTCATCCCGAAGTAATGCATACTCAGGAAGGGAAAAATATTCTTCATAATTTTATATTTAATATATGCCATTGCACAGGGAACTGGAATCCTCATAGTATAGTTGAAGAGAACATATTAAAAATTAAAAATACAGCAGGTAACTCTAAAGTTATATGTGCATTAAGCGGAGGAGTTGATTCAACGGTTGCTGCTGTTCTTGTTAAAAGGGCAATTGGTGAAAACTTAATATGTATTCATATCGATACCGGTTTGATGAGAAAAAATGAAAGTGAACAAATAAGCAGATTATTTGATGAGAAACTTAAGCTTAATCATATTCCTATAGATGCAAGTGAAAGGTTCTTGAAAAACTTATCCGGAGTAACCGATCCCGAAAAGAAAAGGAAAATTATCGGTAATACATTTATAGAAGTATTTGAAGAAGAGGCAAAGAAGCACGGAAGAGTAGAGTTTCTGGTACAAGGCACACTTTATCCGGATGTAATTGAATCTGTTCCGGTAAGGGGGGCTTCTGTAACAATAAAAACACATCATAATGTCGGAGGACTGCCGGATAAAATGAAGTTAAAATTGATAGAGCCTTTCAGAGAATTATTCAAAGATGAAGTAAGAAATGTAGGCAGAGAACTTAAAATTCCTGAAGAGTTTATTGAACGGCATCCATTCCCAGGGCCGGGACTTGCAGTAAGGGTATTAGGAGAAATTACTAAAGAAAAGCTTGACATTTTGCGGGAAGCTGACGATATTTTTATCAGTGAAATTAAGGCTGCTAATTTATATAATGAAATCTGGCAGGCTTTTGCGGTATTGCTGCCCATACAGTCAGTTGGAGTTATGGGAGATTCAAGAACATATGATAACGTACTTGCATTAAGAGCAGTAACCTCTGTTGACGGAATGACTGCCGATTGGTACAAATTTGATGGTGAATTTTTAGGTAACCTTTCTAATAAAATTATAAATAGAGTACGCGGCATCAATAGAGTGGTTTATGACATTAGTTCTAAACCGCCATCAACGATTGAATGGGAATAAATTTGGATTCAAAATATCAATATGAGCATAAGATAAGCCTTGCACGGGCTTTCGAGGCAGAGGGCAAGCATCTGCATGCCCAGCAGATTTACCAATCAATCCTTGAAGAATATCCGGATGAGATAGAGACCTACTTTAGAATTACCAACCTTTATGAAATAACCGGAAATATTTTACCGGCAAAAAAATTATTAAAGCAATTTCTTGAAGATGAACCTGAAAATAAAGATGTCCGGCTGTTTTTGGGTCAGTTCTTATTAAGGAATTCAGATTGGGAAGAAGCAATTGAAGAGCTGAGTTTTATACTTCCTCAAGAAGAGCCGGTTGCTTCATTCTTTACCGGTTATGCGCATTTTATGTTAGAGGAATATGAACTGGCAAAGATCAGTTTCATCAATTTTATTTCATTTGAAAAGGATTCAGAATTACTGCATGAAGCTGATATCCATCTTGCAAAAGTTGAATTGAAGCTGAAGAACTACGAAGAAGCATTAAAGTATGCAAAGAAAGCGGAAGTAATATATGCAAACTATTGGGAGCTTAATAAAATTTATGCAGAGACCTATTACAATCTAGGAATGTACGCTCATGCAGTGCAGCCGGTAGAAAAAGCGATAAAGCTAAGCCCCGAGACAGCAGCCCCTTATGAGCTTGCAGGCAAGATTTATTTGAAATTAGGTGACTACATTAAAGCCGAAAAGAATTTTTTGAGATTTATAGAGTCAATTGAAGATGCTTCCTCGGACATATATACAAAACTTGCAGAAGCATGTTTAAAAAACAAGAAAGCAAAAGATGCATTAGCCTATTTCGATATTGCAATTAAGCTCGATCCGAAAAACAAAGCCGCTATTGCCGGTAAAAATAAAGCCACATCAATAATAGACAGCGGCGTGGTATCTGATGGGTAAAACTAAAATCCTTATTTTTCTTTTCTTAGCATTAACTTCTACTATTTTAGCTCAACTGATTGACACATCAAAAGCCGGGAATGAATTTAACAACGCGTTAAAATTATATAACTCCAATAAATTTCACGAGGCACAGCAATTATTCAGCGATATAATTACCAGATATGAATTTAATAGTTATACTACCATAGCTTATATATTTGACGCCAAATCATTTATCGGATTAAAAGTACCTGATGCTGCACTAAAAATTTTAAGAGAATTTATAAATAGATTTCAAGATAGTAAGTATGTGAACGAAGCAAAGCTGACTTTGGCTCAGGCGCTTTTTGATCAACATGATTATTTGAGGGCATTTAATGAACTATGTAATCTAATTGATTCGACGTCGTCTGAAGAATATATCCGGTTAGCAAAAAGAGATGGAGAGAAAATTGCTCTAAATTTTTTATCGGCAGATCAAATAAAGCAAGTTTATGACAGTTCGGGAATAAAATCAAAGCCATTCATACTGCTTGAGGCAGGCAAAATTTATTTGCAAAACAATAATAAGGAAGAGGCTGAGAAAACTTTCGCCGAAATAATAAATCTATATAAAGACTCGGAGGAAAAAAGCGATGCGGCAGTTTTATATGAGCAAGCATCATTTGAAAGACAAAAATCTATAAAATCCCCTATAATAGCTGTTTTATTGCCGTTAAAAGTTATATCCGATATAAAAGTATCTCAAACTATTTCTGAAATATTAGAAGGAATAAAGTTTTCAGCTGACGGGTATAATAAAAATCATAAAGAAAAAATTGGGCTTTTAATTCTAAATACTGAGAGGGATAAAAATCAAATAATAAAGATTAGAGATGAAATTAACAGCATTCCTACTGTTAAAGCAATTATAGGGCCAGTATATAGTGATGAAGTAAAAGAAACACTTGAGGCTTTTAAAAATACAGGTATTCCAATAATCTCACCTACGGCTACTGACGACAGTCTGACAAATATATATCCTGATTTCTTTCAAGCTAATCCTTCTTTTTCAGAGAGAGGGGAGATAATGGCTGAGTATATTTACTACGTCGAGAATAAAAAAGTTATGGGTGTTTTAAACTCAACAGAAAGCTATGCACCGTTATTGGCAGATGCATTTATAAAAAGATATAAAAGCCTTGGCGGACAAATTTTAATAAGACAAACATATTCAGATTATGATACGGCATTTGATAAAGCAGTATCCAAAATTGCAGCAGATTCTTCAGAGTTAAGCGGAGTATATATACCCTTAGCAGGAAATCTTGATGTAACTTTGATGCTTTCAGATTTTGTAAAATATAATTTTAATTTACCTTTGTATGGTAATCAGGATTGGTTTAGTGCGAAAGGATTCGAGACATACCCTGAGCTGAGCAATAAGCTGACTTTTACTTCGGATTATTTTCTTGATTATTCTGATTCGGTATTTGAGAACTTTGAGAATAAATTTTCGAATCAGACAAATTTAATTGTTAATAGGAATGTATTATACGGCTATGATGCGGCAGAATATTTATTTAATTCTATAAAGAATTTTGACGAGAATAGGGAAGCAATTAAAAATGATTTAATATCAAAAACTATATATCATGGATTTCATAATTACATTTATTTCAATAAAAGCAGACTAAATAAGTTTTTAAATATTGTAAGATATAAAGATGGGACATTCCAAATAGTGGATAAATTCAAACTAAGTAATTAAATTTGTTAATAAGATTTAGATAAATTCTATTATAAATTTAAGCGGGGAAAAGTGAGAGTAAAAGATTTACCCTTAGACGATCGGCCTAGAGAAAAATTAATGTTAAGAGGAGCTCAGAACCTGACAGATGCTGAGCTAATAGCAATACTTTTGAGAACAGGCACAAAAGGTATGTCCGTTATTACAGTCGCACAAAATCTAATAACCGGACAGGGAAATTTAGCAGTACTTGCGTCCAAACCTTTGAATATTTTGACTAAAAATAAAGGAATTGGCAATGATAAGGCAGCAACCCTGATTGCGGCATTTGAAATTAGCAGAAGGATACTTTCGCAATCAAAGTGGTTTTCGGATAAGAAAATAACTTCGCCTAAAGATATAGCAGATATTTTTATTCCAATGCTTAAAGATGAGCTAAAAGAGAAATTTATTATCGTATGCTTAAATTCAGCGAATAAAATAATAAAAATTGAAACAATATCGGTCGGAAGCCTTAATTCAAGCGTAGTGCATCCAAGAGAAATATTTAAAGCAGCGATAGAAAACAGTTCTGCAAGTATAATCTTGATACATAATCATCCTAGCGGTAATCCTGAGCCGAGTAACGAAGATATTGCAATAACTAAAAAAATGGTAGAAGCCGGGAAAATTTTAGATATTCCGGTATTTGATCATCTTATAATTGCAGGAAATAATTATACAAGTTTTGTTGAAAGGAGGTTGATATAAGTAATTGTTATGCAGAGCAAAAAAATAATTCTATTATTTAGCTTTGCTTGAATTTATTCCCCTAATTTGTTATATATCATTTGCTTATAATTACTTATTTTGCAATCGATTAAAGATTAAGCAGGGAATAATAAGGTTATTCGGTGTACGGTTAATTAATTCTTAAATAATTTTCTTAATAATATTATTGGAGGTCCTTATATGAAAATAATTAAAATTGTGAGAAACACTGCAATAGTATCAGCTTTTGTTGTTACTACAGCATTGTTAAGCGGTTGCGGCGGTGTGAGTGAAGCCGAGATGGCGCAGTTAAATAATCTGAGAAGCGAAGTAAATTCTCTCCAATCTCAAGCCAACTCTCTAAAGGACGAAAGAGCGTCATTAGAGAAAGATATTGCTGCTAAGCAGGAAAAATTAGCTGATTGCAATAAACAGAAGGAAGAGACCAAAGCTAATTTAGATAAGATGTCTTCTGGTAAATAAACTGAATATTTTAATAAATAGAAATTGGAGATATACAATATGAAAATTAGAAACTTAGTTAGTGTTTTAGCTCTCTTAATTTTCTTTTCTGTTGCAATTTTCGCTCAAGAAAAAGAGATGACTAAAGATGAATGGCAAGCGGAAATGAACCGCCTTAATACTGAGAAACAAAGCTTGACTCAGGAAGTTAGTTCATTACAATCAGATATAAATAATTTAAAGTCAAAGTCTGTTGAAAGTTACGATGACTGTATGAAAGAATTATACGCTTTGGTAGGCGCTACCCAGGCTGATGTAGACAATTTTAGAAATGCAGTTAATGAGTTAGATGGCAAGATTCAGAGAAAAGAAGGCCCAAAGGCTGACAGACAGAAAGATCTTGATGCATTGAAAGCAAACAAAATCAGTGCTCTGCCTGAATTTTATGATAAAGTACACAATCAAATGCAGGCTTCTTTAGATGCATGGGTTGAAGCTCCAACAGAAGTAAATTATACTGTAGTAAGAGGCGACTGTTTATGGAATATTGCTAAAAAGCCTGCATATTACAGCAACGGTTTTGCTTGGCCTGTAATTTATAAAGCAAACCGTGACCAAATTAAGAATCCAAATTTGATTTATCCTAAACAAATATTTAAGATTCCTAATTTAACTGATGAAGAAAAAGCAAAGTACGAAAAACTTAGAAGTAATTATAAGCCTGCACCTACAAAATAGTTCGAATTTAATGTATCTTAGTTTTTTAGTATGAATTATTTGAGCCCTTATTCCGCACAGCGGAATGAGGGCTTTTTTATTTAGCAGGAGGAAAATGACAGCAATAGAGAAACGAATGACACTTGAAAATGTAGACATGATGAGTTTACTCGGGACGAATGACAATAATATTAAAATGGTTGAAGACAGATTTAATGCTACTATAATTGTAAGGGGAGAAAATGTAGTTATAAAGGGAGTTCTCGACGAGGTAAATGCCATCGAAAAAGTAATTAAAGAGATGGTTTATGTACTTAATACTAATGGCTCATTAAAACTTTCTGATGTTGAGAACATTCTAGATCTTACTACACAGGGCAAGGAAATAATATCTGATAAAGAATTTGATTCCATAGTCCTATATACCAAGAGTGACGTCATTAAAGCCAAGACCCCGGGGCAGGTGAATTACCTTCAGACAGCAATAAAAAATGATATATGTTTTGCAATAGGCCCTGCAGGTACGGGGAAGACTTATCTTGCGGTTGCACTAGCTATATCGGCATTGAAAAAGGGTATAGTAAATAAGATTATTTTGGCGCGCCCTGCTGTTGAGGCCGGAGAGAGTCTAGGATTCCTCCCTGGTGATTTTAGAGAAAAGATTGATCCTTACCTCCGTCCCTTATATGATGCCCTGGATGATATGATGCCTTCGGAAAAATTGAAAGGTTATATTGAGAAGGGTGTCATAGAAATAGTTCCATTGGCATATATGCGCGGTAGGACACTGAATAATGCTTTTGTAATATTGGATGAAGCGCAAAACGCAACCGATATGCAGATGAAGATGTTTTTAACCCGCCTTGGGGCTAATTCTAAGTCAATTATAACCGGAGATATTACTCAAATTGATCTTCCTCCTAAAACAGTAAGCGGCCTTGTACAGGCAAAAGACATATTAAAAGGTATTGAAGGAGTAGGATTTATTTTCCTTGATAAATCCGATGTTGTTAGGCATCGATTAGTTAAAGACATTATCAATGCATATGAAAAGTTTAACAATAATGGCAGTACAATAAAAATCTAACAATTTATATATGCCTTGTACTTAATTATTTTAATAATTTAAAAATATTTATACCATCTTCTTACTTTCTTCCCAGTACTTATCCATTTCTGTAAGGTTGGATTCATGGATTTGTCTGCCGCTCTCGTTTATTTTCTTTTCGATATATTGAAACCTTTTTATGAACTTGTTATTTGAAAGCCTAAGAGCATTCTCCGGGTTTATGCCTAAAAATCTAGCATAGTTTGTCATTGCAAAAAATACGTCACCTACTTCATTTTCAAGTTCTTCTTTTGACTCTTCCTTTTCAGACATATGCATTTCTTCGATTTCTTCGATAACTTTCTTCCATACATCTTCCTTCTTCTCCCAATCAAATCCGACTTTGGATGCCTTTTCTTGAAGTCTGAAAGCTTTATGAAGAGAAGGCATTAATTCCGGTACTCCCTCAAGAACCGATTCCCTTCCTTCATTTAATTTAATGGCTTCCCAATTCCTTTTTACATCTTCGGCGTCATTCACTTCTACATTTCCAAATACATGAGGATGCCGCCTGATTAGTTTTTCTTTAATTGAAACAATTACTTCATCGAGAGTAAATTTATTTTCACCTTCGGCGATTATAGAATGGAAAACAACATGAAGCAGAAGGTCGCCTAATTCTTTCTTTAATTCGTCAAAGTCTTTTTCATCGATAGCATCTACAACTTCGTAGGCTTCCTCAAGAGTCGCAGCTTTTATGGAATCGTTCGTCTGTACTTTATCCCATGGGCATTCTACTCTAAGTCGTTTTACTATCTCTACAAATTCATTAAATTTACTATCAGTCATTAAATTGTTCCTATTATTTTTAGAATTCTATAATTAAACAAATTATTCTTTATTGTAATATAACTCTTTATATTATTCCTATACATTTGAAGATAATTAATAAGTTTAGAAAATTTATCTTTATATAATTACTAAACAAATTAGGAACAAAATTAGTAAAATCTTTATTTTATAAAAACGGAGTTAATATGGTTGAAGAAAAGATTAAAGAACTTGGATATGAGATACCCGAAGCCCCAAAACCTTTAGCTGCGTATATACCTGCATTAAAAGTTGGTGATTTAATATATACAGCAGGGCAGCTTCCCAGCATAAAAGGCAAACTAAAACATATCGGGAAAGTTGGTTCGGACCTTACCATCGAGCAAGGAGCTAATGCTGCAGAAATATGCGCGATGAATTGCTTAAGTGTAATAAGAAGCCTCATTGGAAACCTGGATAAAGTTGACCAGGTAGTAAAGCTTACGGTATTCGTTAACAGTTCAGATTATTTCACAGACCAGCCAAAAGTAGCAAATGGTGCATCGGAGCTACTTGGTAAAATATTCGGTGATAAAGGTAAGCATGTTAGAAGTGCAGTCGGAGTTAATGAGCTCCCGTTAAATTCACCGGTTGAGATCGAAATGATAGTAAAAATTAAGGTATGAGATATAC